>JACCEA011986528.1_pt1 | contig 17887 bp, 8 predicted proteins | sample 7449851 | NCBI WGS metagenome assembly JACCEA01 (sample SAMN15323453, study PRJNA562643) | freshwater metagenome | isolation source: river surface water | place: USA:Blue River Watershed | collected 2017-08-18
CGTTTATATAAAAAAGGATGGGGCCGTATCCACTAACCTCACCGATTACATCAACGCCATGACTGTGCCTGTCAGCACAGCTGGTAATGTGCCCACGCAGCTGACCTACACTAATATCACAGATAACACGACTTATCATGTGATCGTGCGGGATCAGGATCCCAGTGGCAACACCAACACCGTGATGACGGCTCGTACCATTTTTTCGGGCGACACCACAGCCCCCAATTTCCCTGGCATGACCAGTCTTGCCGCCGGCAGCAGCGGTCAAGAGGAAACCACACTGCGGGCCCGTTTCACGGCACTCGATGTGGAATCCAATACCAATAAATATGGAACCTGGGAATACATCGCCTACGTTCAAACCGGTGCGGGCAACGCTTGCTCACTTGCAAACATTCATCAGATTTTCCCAGCAAGCGGATTTACCGCGGGTCAGGAAGGTGAAGCCGTCATCACTGGCCTTACGCCGAAAACCACCTACAGTGTTTGCTTAAAAGCTCGCGACAAAGCTGGCAATATCTCGGCCACCACCTTGTCCTTGAGTCGCTCCACGCTGGACACCTCGGCACCCGGGTTCGATGGTGTGCAGACGGTCACCTTCAACAAGGAAACAGGAAAACTCACCCTGGCTTGGAGTCCATCAACAGCCGCTGACATTTATGAGTACCAGGTTCAAATATGGAAGAGCAATCCCGATCCGACCCAGGTTCCTGTTACGCTGTTAAAGCTCCCACACTCCACCGCACAGAGCGGAACGAGTCTCAGCAAGAGCACCATCAATCTGAGCAGTGGCGAGGATATTTATGTCCTGGTGAATGCCTGTGACAATGGGGGCAGCATCGCTGGTGGCACACAGAATTGCTCGGTTCTTGATGAACCTAAAACACTGACTTTGCCCGATATCGAGCCTCCTCCTGGCTTCCTGGGCATTGCTGCAGAACCCGACCTGACTACGCCGGCCGAAGGCACGGTGAATGTCACCTGGATAGCGCCCAATGACTGGACCGATTACAAAGGCTTTAAAGTTTACCTGGTCGATCCTGTAACCAATGCCCTTTTGGATTCTCCTGTGTGGGACTGCCCTTGTTCGGCTCAAAGCTGTCCAACTCCGCTTCTGTCCTGCCCAATCACAGGACTGAACGCCTTCCGTTCTTATGTGTTTCATGTTCGAGCTTACGATGCCGCCGGCAACGTTACGCAACTCGATCCTCTGGTCAGCGCCACGAAAAAGCGCACAAGCGACACAACCTCGCCTGTGTTTTCGTCCCAGCTCACGGCCGTATACAGCAATGCCAGCACTGAACTCAACTGGAGCATTGCCACCGATAATCAATATCCATCGGAGCCTGGTGCTGTCGTGAACTATGAAGTCTGGCGCAAAACCGGGACCACTTTTGCCAATCCCACCAACCCCGATAGCGCCGATGCGGCCCTGGTTCAGAGAACGCAGGATGTAACCTGGACTGATCCCGGAACGGATTATGCCAGCGGCCAGACCTATTTCTATGAAGTGTGCGCCGTGGACGGAACCGGCAATCGCACCTGTGATGGTAACGTGAAATCGATCACGACACCGGATCTTGTTCCACCTGTCATCAGCAGCTTCACTAGCGATAAGACCGAAAACAGTTGGAACTGGACCCTGAGTTGGACCGCTTCAGACAACGCGACGGCAGCTGGTTCCATCTTCTATCGCATCTATCAAAAAATATCGAGCAATCAGCTCGACAAAGCCACGACTTCGGATACCGTCCTTGCCGCTCAGGGTGGGACGACGACCAAAGCGAATCTCCAAGGTCCCATCAATACCAACACTTATATCCATTATCTCCTGGAAGCCCAGGACAGTGATGGCAATAAAACCACCAAACATCTTACGATCACTTCGAACAACCGAATGACTCTGACCTCGGTGCGCTCGACGGAAGGGCCTTTGGCCGGAAGTAATACGCTGGTCCTGGTCGGTGATGGTTTTAAACCTGATGCCACGGTGAGCGTCGGTGCATCCAGCTGCTCCTCGGTCCAGATCATCTCGCGTAAACACATCCTCTGCAATGCACCTCCGTCGGCGAGCGAAAGTACCGTGGCGGTTACCGTACAAAATCCAGACGGATCCTCGGCGGCCCTGACGGATGCCTATCATTACTGTAATCCCAGTGTGGCTAACAGCTGCACAAACATTTGCAATCGTCCCATCGATTGGGATAATAACTTTGCCGACGGTACGGGCATTACCGCCGCTGATCCTTTCATCATCTGCACGGCTGCGCACCTCAACAACATGCGCAACCAACCTTATGGTCGCTACTATGCGTTGGGCGAAAACATCGATCTCTCCGGCCTGACCTTTGCGCCGATCAAGAACGGTACCAACGAGGAATTCCGTGGCAACATCAAGGGCAACAACTATATCATCGCCAACTGGAGCTACGATAACATCAATGCGGATTTCATAGGCCTATTCAAAATACTGAACTATTCAGAGGTGCGCGACCTTGGATTGATCAACTTCCAGGTTCGCGGCCGTTCCTATGTGGGAACCCTGGCAGGTGCTGTCGGGACCGTGAACTACAACGGAGATGCTGTGGTCGGTGCGGATTACATCACACTTGATGGCATCTTCACCACAGGATCTGTCACGGCTGCTGATATCTATGCCGGCGGCATCATCGGTCGTTGTCATGGGAATGCTTTCAATATGATGTCCTTTGCTTCCGTAACAGGCCGTCGCTTCATCGGCGGCTTGTTCGGCCGAAAGATTTGGGGTGCCAGCAATCTCGAATACAATGGGACCGTGCTCGCTACAGGCAACAGCAACCAATGCTATGTCGGTGGGATAGCCGGATACTGGTCCGCGAGTTCCTATTCTTTGACTGGTGCGAAAAGCTCCGGCTCTGTGACCTGCAGTGATGATGCGGGCCAGGGCGCTCAATATACAGGTGGTTTGATCGGACAATTGGCGAACGGTACGCTCGATCAAATTTCGTCCAGTGCGACCGTACAGGGCCGAAACTATGTCGGTGGCCTCATCGGCGAAGCCAATAGCACCGTGTCCACCAACGCGAGTTTCACAGGGGCCATTACGGGCCGCTACCACAGCGGTGGTCTTTTCGGTCAGTTGACGTACGGCAGCGTTACGAACTGCAGCAATAACGGAGCCGTAGTCTCAGCTGTTCCCACCCTGGTGCCTCCTGTCACGGGTTCCGATACAGCTGGTGGTATTGCAGGACGCATCTATGGGACATCCAGCACGCAACGCGCCCTTATCAAAAATTGTGTGAACATGAAAACTGTCACCAGCCCTTTCCGGGCCGGGGGTCTGATCGGCTACGGAGACAACTTCGAAATCAATAGCAGCTCCACAGCCGGCGACGTCACCGCCGTTGGCTACGTCGGCGGCATGGTCGGAGAAATGCGCCGCGGTTTGATCGTGGATTCCTATGCGACCGGTAATGTTGCTTCGCCCAACGGAGATTATGCGGGTGGACTCGTGGGAACAGCATGGTCGGACTCCGATGGTTCCACCATCACACGAGCTCAAGCGTCCGGCGTTGTCATAGGTCGCAACTATGTTGGTGGCATGGCCGGTTACTATCGAGGAGAAATGACTGGTTCCACTGCTTCGGGCTCCGTTACGGGCAACGCTGAGGTTGGCGGTCTGATTGGTTACCTGGAAAGTGGCAATACAACCCGCGTTAACAACTTGCAGCAGAACAAAGCCACTGGACCTGTGGCCGGTGACACGCGTTGTGGGGGAATGTTTGGGCGCGTTCGCTCGTATGCGCTCATCAGACAGAACGCAGCATCCGGCGCTGTAACTTGTCCGACTTACGCGGGTGGTTTGATTGCTCAGATCGAAGGCGATAACGTAACCATCACTCAAAGTTTGGCCATAGGGAAAGTGACTGGCAATAACAACGTGGGCGGTTTCCTAGGGGTGGCATTTCGAAACAACAGTAATGCAGTGACCATTACAGATTCTTATTCACGAGGCAATGTCAAAGGAAATCAGAATGTGGGTGGTTTTGCCGGACAGGTCGGCGATGTTATTCAAAAAGTATACAGCTCGGGTCGAGTTGACAAGGATTCCAGCGAAACAAACTTAGGTGGACTTATCGGAAATCTTTGGAGTCCGGATGGATCACGTGACGCGCCCTACAGCTATTGGGATAAGCTAGTGTCAGGGCGTAGCACAAGTGATGGCGGAATAGGCAAAAACACCAGCGAAATGCTGGGTTCTTCGCTCTATTCCAACTGGGATGCCACGGTCTGGTCCTATTCGAGCCAGGATTACCCTCGTTTGATCTGGGAACTCCCAGCTCCTTGAAGAGTGTTCTATACTGGAAGCAGAGCTCACACTGGACGTGATCGGAAACGCATGATCCTTCGACTCTGCAATCCAAAACTCCGGGCCAGAAGCCGGAAATGGCACAGAATTCTCTGTGTTCTCATCTTTTTAAGCAATGCCGAGGCTTATGCGGAATGGAAGGAAAATTGTCAGAGCAGCTATGATCCTATGGAAATAGCACCTGCCCTTCCCTTGGCTCTTCAGCAAATGGAAAGCAGCAAACGCCCCGATGCCTTGGATCTGGAAAATCGACTGCGGGCTTTGCTCCTCCAGGAAGCGAAGCAAACAGTTCCGACCTGGAACAGCACCACAACTCAGGACCTCGCACGCACCATCCAGGAATTTCTCTTTCAGCAAAAACCCGATCCATCTCTCGAAGCACTCCGTGGTCATTGGCTTCTCTTGATGTTAGCCCAAAGGCAGTGGGATATCCTGGAACCGGCATTGAAAAAAAGCAGCGATGCACTAACCCCGTGGCTGCAGGCGGAGACCCGTCTTGGTCTTCGTGACTATACCGAGGCATTGCGTCTCTTCAATCTCGAAGGCGGGGGAGCGCTCCGTCCCTGGCTTGACTGGCGCCGCATGGAAACCCTATTTTTGCAAGGTCAAAGCGAGGGTGCCTTGGACCAGCTCGTCCGAGTCCAGGACACGGACCTTCTCCGTGATCCACGTATTCGGGATAGATTTCAAAATTTTATTCAGGCGTTTGTCGTCCGCGGACGCGCGGTGCGTCCGATGCTTCAACATCTCAAAAACAAAAGCGATCCGGATAGCCTGGGACAGGCCGCATTCTGTGTGCTGACCGTATCCAAGGATGCGGATGATCGCGGGGCCGCACTGGACGCGCTTCTTCATTTGCCTGAGCCGCATTCGCAATCCCTGCGCCTCGCCGGTCAGCAATTGGAAAAACTCCTGGTCGAACCTGTGCATGCGGATGGCTTTTTGAACTGGTTCAACGCCTACGCTCAGCATGCTGCGCAACGCTTGATTCGGCCGCTGGATGCACGCACCGGCGATGATGCTTTTGCATTCGTTCAGATTCAGCGTAAAGCCGGTGACTTTCTTCTGACAAGTCGCTCCATTCAGGAATCATCGAGCCTTTTGGAACGCTTGGATCTTATCATTCAAAAATCCATGGCCGCACTGCCGCCTCATTTCGAAACAGCTGAATTGCTTTCCTTGCGTGGCCGTATCCTCGAAAAGGCCCATCGCAATGCCGAAGCGGCCCGGGTCTATCGCAGCCTCGCCTTGAGCGCCAAATCCCAGGCAGATCAGCGTCGTTTTGCTAACCTGATGCTGCAGAATTTCGGTCTGGCAACGGCAGATCTTGCGAGTGACAACTCTTTCATGGATGCTTGCAGCATTTATCAGAAACTCGTGCCAGATGCTCGGCAGGAATTGAGTCGCTGTGATCTCATGATGGCGCGACAGGCATTGAATCAGGGGCTGGAAACGGATGCTCAACAAAAGCTCTGGCAAATCGTTTATGCTTTTCCCAACGCCGTGGAAGGCCAAACGGCAGCGGAACGCCTCATTGATCTCAGCCGCAAATCATCGGATGACCTTTACCGCACGACCGACAAACTCCTGAATATCCGCAGTTTCCAATCCGGCCCCTGGTCTCATAAGTTGAAAGACCTCAGACGGCAGAGCTCCTATCAACGCATTGCGCAACTGACTTCAGCGGATGATCAGTCCGAGGCCTATTTCGTTTTCTCCCAGAAAGAAAAAGGTGATCCGCTTGCCAGCCAAAGTCTCCTGACGGCCGTAGCCATGGATCAGAGATCGGGCCGCCTCGGACGTGCTTTGGATCGTCTGGAAACCTGGCTCCACGACTATCCTTCCGCTCCCGATGCACCGAAGCGACTCCTGGAACTCCTGGCCATGGCGGAAAACTCGGTACAGATTCCGCGTGCGCGGCAGTATCTGCAGTGGACCAGTGCTTATACCTGGACTGCGGAGCAGAAGGATTTTATTCAACAAAAAACCTGCCTCTTCGATATTCTGGAACAACCCCTGACTGCGATGAAAACCTGCGAGGCTCTGGGTCCTCATGTTCCGCAAGGTTCTCTCCTGCGTCTGCGCCTTGCTCGGGCATTGGCCTATGGCGGTTACAGTGAACAGCTCCACGCTTACGCTCTGAAGCATCTTCTGCCCCGGCAGGACTTAAGCGTGGATCAAAAGATTCAGGTCCTCGACCTCCTGCGCCGCGCAACCAGTCTGACCCCGTCCCGCGACGACGACCTCAAGACAACCATGACCAACTTCTATCTGGAACAAACCGAAAGTCTGGGCCCCGAATCACGTCGGATCCTGGGTGGGATAGCTTATGATGCGGCCCAGAAAACTCTCCCGGCGTTCAAGGCATTGCCAATCTATGGGACTCGCTCGGACGAACTTATCAGTTCGATTCAAGCCAAAAAGCAGGGTTTCGACGACATTGAAGCTCTCTATAACAAAGTCCTTCAAACCCGCGATCCACATTGGGGTAGCAGCGCCCTTTGCGATCTGGCTCTGGCGGCGGAAAATTTCGCGGAAGGCTTGAATCGGATACCCGATATTGAAGGTCTCGATCGCAAAAAGCTCATGAGCCAAATCGCAAGCCAGATTGCAGGCTGGCGGGCCAAAGCCAAGAGCATGGTGGGAGCGGCCAGTAAAACTCTTGAGAAGTTTGGTGTCCTGCATTCTGACAATCAACGTATCATCCTTGAGGCTCATCGCCTCAAGGATGATCCCATTCAATTCAATGACTGGATACCGGGACTGATCGATGCGGAAGATCCCGGCAGCCGCATCAGCAGCTGGACCCGTTGGGATGAAGTGGCTCTGGCCCTGCTTGAAAACAGTCAGCAGAATAACGGTATGCCCTCATCCTCTCTCATTTTGAGGGCCGTGAACTTCACCCTTCATTCCCGGGATTTCACGCGTGCCGAATGGTTGATGGAACGCCTGATTCAAGCTTCAGATGCTAAAGTGCAGGCTATCGGTATCTGGCAGCAGGGCCGTCTCATGGCCCGCCTCGATCACTTCGGGCAAACTGAAGAGCTCTGGAAGAAAGCCTTGGCCATGGATCCTGAGAATCGGGAACTTCGCAAGCAGCTCGGCTTACTTTACACCCGCTTTGGTTTCTTTGCCAAATCGCTCCAAATTTTGAAGCTCATTGAGGATGAGCCTCTGGTGGCATCAACTCTTGTTACTGCGGAACGTCAGTTGGAATTGAATGAAGCCGCAGATCATCGCTGCGAAGGTCTGACAGCGACCTCAGAGGCCACCGCGGAAGCTTTTTACAACTGCAGTCTGCTTGAATTTCAGAATCATCGCAATGCCAGCAAGGCTCTCACGTGGATGGAGGAGGCTCTGCATCGAGCAGAAAACAATCCTCCGCTGGCAGAAGCCTGTCGTCAGCAGCTCACGGCGATGCAAGTTTGGAAGGCTCGTTTCCAGGCTGACCGCTAGGCATCATCTGCCTACCCTGCCCCTGCGGTTTTCATCCTAAAATAGAAGAGATAAGGAACGTCTGCTGCCATCAAGAGGCCAAGGTAACGCCATGGGAAGTTTTAACTTCGGAACTGTCTTCGCTTTTATTGGCTGCTTTGTCATTGTAATCGTCAGCCTCATCATGTCACTGGAAAATCCTTGGATTGCCCTTGACCTGCTCTCCACCATCCTCGTGCTGGGTGGGACGCTGTTCGTGGCATCCTCGTGCTTCCCTTACCGTCAGGTGCTCAACCTCTTCAAGGTCTTCATCAAAGGTATAGCCCGGAAGCCAGCCAATACCCATGCCGAAGTCCTCGACTCCATTATTCAGCTCAGCAAGGCCAGGGTTCAGGGCCGGGAGGCTTTCAAACAAGCCTCTGAGGACGTGAAACATCCTTTCTTGCGGGAATGTTCCCAGGTCTTGCACTGGACCGATGCGGATATCACCCGCGATGAATTACGCGAGTTGCTTGAACTACGGGCTGAAACCATTTTCGCCAGCTATAACCAGGATGCTGCCATCTTCAAAACCATCGCCAAGTTTCCACCTGCTTTTGGACTCATGGGGACCACGATGGGGATGATCGCGCTCCTGCAGGCGATCGGCAAGGGTAACTCCGACAGTATCGGGTCCTCCATGTCCCTCGCACTCCTCGCAACTCTTTACGGACTGGTCCTGGCCAACGTCGTCTTTCTTCCTATTGCTGAGTATCTTGGCAAAAAATCCCGGGATGAATTCGTCATCCGCAAGATGATCATTGAAGCGATCATGCTGATTCACGAGAAAAAGCCCGCGAAATTTATCGAAGAGAAAGTGAAGTCCTTCCTTCTCCCCGGTCAACGTCAAATGAAGAGCAACTAAACCATGTCCAAGAACCCACATCATATGGAGCAGTCGCACGAGGAAGGTGATGAGGGATGGATCGTATCCTACGCGGACCTTGTGACTTTGATGCTTGGCTTTTTTATCCTGATGTATAAAGTCGTGGCGGACGAGGGTTCGGTTAAAAAGCTTGAAAAGCAGATCGGAGATGCCCTTCTTGGCAACAAGCGTGCATCCATGGAGCAAGTTCTGGAAGAAGCCAGCGAGGAGCGTAAAGCCCGCGCCTTTCAGTTGCTGGTGACCATGCTCGATCTAGGAGACAGCGCCGAGAATGCCGTCGGGAATATTGAAAGAAAGTATGCCGATGCGGGCAGCGCGGAAGCTTTTCAGAAGATTCTCGAAAAAGAATTAAGCCCCAAAGCGAAACAGCAGCTCCAGGTACTGAAAGCGGGTCCGCTTCAAAAGGATGTCGCCCTGCGTCTTGTGATTCCAAGCGACACGACCTTTCGCAGCGGCGAGGCTGAGGTGAATGGTGGGACCAGGGATAATCTTGTGGAGCTTGTTCAAGGGCTTTTGCCCATGGATGATCTTTTGGAGGTGGAAGTCACGGGGCATACTGACGAACAGCCCACGCGCTCCGGGGGCAAGTGGGCCAGCAACTGGGAACTTTCGGCCGCACGGGCCGCAGCCGTCGCCGCCATCCTTCGTCAGGAGGGGCTATCCGGCGAAAAACTTCGCATCGCAGGGGTGGCTCACTTTCAGCCCTTGATTCCTGTGTCAGGACTATCCGGTGAAGCTCTCCAGGACGCACGGGCCAAAAACCGCCGTATCGAAATCGCCATCCGCCGCCAGCGTCCGGTGCAAAAAGTGGAAGACGCTCCTGAACAAACGAGGAAGCCATGAGTGGAAAAGCTGCCAAGACTCAGACCTTTCGTCGCTGGGGACTCATCCTGCTCGGCGTTTGCATCTTTGCGCCCCTGCTTTCCATCGGCACTATGCTTTACTTTTATCTGAAAGACGAACTCGAAAATCGCCGTACCCTGGCCTTTATGAATTATGAGCAGCAGGGCTATCGCATCAAGGAGATGTTGCGCGACGAATCGCGGCACTTTCTGGATCGCGTCGACGGTCAGCATCAGCTGCGCTTTAATCGCGAACCTCGGGCTTTGCTCCTGGAACAATCCCAGGATCTCCAGGCCGTCTTCGGTCAGGTCACGCCCGAGGAACTCAACACGTTGAAGAGCACGCAGGAACGCACAGCCGAGATGGAAACCCTCAAAATCCAGGGTCAACTCATCATTGTCACACAACTGCGGCTCGATCAACCGACTTCGTTTGCCGATCAGCAGCTCAAACCTGGTCTCTATCGGGCTCTGTGGAATCTTGATGCCGGCTTTCTGCCGCGCAATCTTCCAGCGGACTCACGCCGCCTTTATATTATCAATCAGCAGTCCTCACTCATCTATTCTTCGGTCGCAGAAGACAGCGAGGAACTTATCTTAAAGCAGCCCTTGGTACAGAACTTCATCAAGTCTCCCCTGTCGCGAGCTGGAACACCATTGCGTATCACCAAGGATGGTAGTCAGTATGGTTTCTACATGGCCATACCAGAAAGTAATCTGACGCTCTTTGTGGAAAGTTCGGCGGCCCTTTACTTTGCGCCACTCATGATTCCAACCAGCATCGCACTGGGCGTTCTTTTGGGTATCATGGGTCTTGCCATTATGGTCTGGCGCAGCACGGTATCGGTGCTTCAAGAGCAGGTGCAAAGGCTTTCTCAATCGCTCGATGAGTTCTCCAAGGGCTATTTGATCCCCACGCAGCTGGCGTCGCAGAGTTTTCTGCTGGAACTCCGCCCACTGGTCGAATCTATCAATAAAAACACCCGAGGCGTGCGTGAACGTGTCGACCTTATGGAAAAACAAAAGAAATAAATGGGTCGGCTGCCTGGCTGTCTGCCTGCTACTTGGGTCACGACCGGCCCACGGCGAGACCCGCCAATTCCTGGCTGATCAAGTCCAAGGCGAGATTTGGATCATGCCTCCTCTCGGCAGTGACTGGCAGCGTTTGAAAGAGGATCGCTTTGATGAAGGCAGTCTTTTGCGTCTTTTGCCAGGCGCCAGCATCGAGCTGAAACAAAGTGGAAGGGATCTCTCCGCGGCGGAAATTGAAGCACGTCTGCGAATCGCAGAACCCTTGATTGTGCGCGTCGATCGCCATATTTTCAAACAGCTTCGGTATAAAGACTATGTGCTGGACGGTCTCTGGGGCGAAGGGGCTTCGCAGGAAAAAGCCGCCAACTCCCAACCTTTGCTGAATTTCATGGCCGCTTATGTGCGCCATCTTCTTTCCATTGAAACAGCTCAAGAGCTGCCGAAACTCAAGGCAGATCCGCAAAAGGAATCGCTGGAAAGTGCTCAGAAAATCAACAATCTGCCGTTGCTCTCGCCTGGTCAGGACAGTTTGCACTTCATCAGCGGCAAGAGCACGGAGATCCCGCTTTATTGGGAAAGCCCCGATGAGTCCCTGCGCTTCAAGATTTTCCTATGGCCAGCGAGCGATGTGAAGCGGGAACCCTTGGCCACCGTAGAAGGCCATCGCTATCTGCTTTCCGTGCGCAAGCCTGGAGCTTATCGCCTGCAGATATCAAGCGTTGATTATCGCTTTCGTTCAGAAGTCCTTCGCCTGAATGTCGATGAACCCCTGGCTGTTATTCCTGACCAGGATCCACTTGACAAACAATTCGTAAAAAGCGGAATGACGGTGACTCCAGCTTTGCAATTTCGGTTTCCGCCCGCTGCCTTGGAAATCCAGGCCAATACTCATAAAGCAGACTGTCTGTTCGTCTGGACGGACCGTGAGGGGCTGCAGGCGGGGGATGAATATAAGCTGATCGTGCAAAGCGCGAAGGGCAAAGATGTCCACAAGGTTTCCACTCAGGACACGTTTGCCAAATTGCGACTGGCACCCGGAATGTATCATTATTTTGTGATGAAGCAGAATCGATTGAAGAAGGGGAAGCCCGAGACCAGCTCCAGTCAGCAGCTGCAGGTGCTGGACAAAACCGCAGCAGGTAGCTGGAAGAAACTGGGTCGCAAGGCTCATGAATTGGTGCGGGATGAAACAGTCCTGCTGGACCTGCGTTGAACGTCTTTTGCCCTGATAGCCGGCCGTCACGAACAGCCGGCCTGCTCAGAAATCTGACCTAAGCCTTTACTGCAAAGCTTCGACGAGACGCACAACTTCTTCCGGGTAGTCAGCAAGGAAATCTTTCTGGGCCGAGCCATTCACCTTTGCTGCCTTCATGTACTTGTTGAGACACTGGGCCCGCGTAACGGTCATCGTGTTCTCATCACGCGCACACTCCAGGTAAAATTCCTTGAAGCTTTCCGCTTGCTCAGGATGCTGTGCCTCCAGCTCGGCGATCTCACCCAGACGCTTGGCTGCGTCGAGTGTGGCCTTGGGCATGTGATGCACTTCTTCCGGCTTGGCTTTCTCAACAACCGCTCTTTGCTGCAGCACCTTGCGGGCAGCGGCAAGATTTTGTTTGATCTCCGCGTTCAATGCTTCGGAGCCCTCACCGCTCGTTTCTTCATTCGATGCATTCGACTCATCCGCCACAACTGTGTCGGTAGGAACGCTGGCGGTCTTGGGCGCTTCAGCAGGTTGTTCAGTTTCCACGACATTGCCCTCAGTAGGTGCAGGGACGACCACTTCATTCGAAGCCGCCGTATCGACCTCAGACTTGGGCGATGGTTTCATCATGGTATAAGTCGCTGCCAAAGCAACGACCACAGCGACTAGGACAAGAACGTGTTGGCGTTTCATAGACCCTCGTTTTCAGCGGGTTGGAATCAGCGAGAAAGTCGAAATGTCAACTTTTTCAAAACCTGCTTCAGGAGTGGCATCCAAAGAAGGAAGCTGGCCGCTTTGCTTAACCACGCGGGACAAACTGTCGAGCATGAAGGCTTCAAGGACAGTCTTGTCCTTCGCCGAACAGAGCGTACCGCACTTGGCGATATAAGCCTTCAGGATTTTGGCGCCCAGAGTATAGGGACCGTTGGCGTTTGTATCGCAAGCAGGTTTGCCCACAAACTCTGTAGGCACGCCAGCGGCTGCAGGACAGGCCGCATGGAAGAAGCCCAGACTATTGGCCTGCGAATTGCCATCTGCGTGACGTGCTTCATGATAAAGTGTTTCCACGCGAACTGCGGTGTTGGCATAAGCCGACGGCACGGAACTGTTGGGCATGAAATCAGGATTGAAGAGAGCGGGACCGATCTGCATCACGCCGCTGCGCTGATTATTCAGGTGAACCCAGTTGTTGTTCACTTCAAGCATCAAATAGTTTACTTCCGGATAGTCTTTTTTCAGGTCCTTGCCGAACTGGTAAAGTGCTGTTCCCATCATGGCTGCAGCCACAAAACGGGTTTCTTCTTCATCCGAACCTGGAAGATTGGTGACTTCATAGCTACGCGATTGGGCCATGATAACACCAACGCGATATTTGGAAAGGTCGGGGTTCAGCATATAACGCACGCGATCTTTCAGCCAGGTGCTCATGCTGCCAGCGGAGAGATCCTGAACCTGCATCAGGTCTTTCAGAACAGTGTCGTTATCAGTTCCGGTGGTGAGGTCGAAGCGTTCGATGCGCTTCAAATCGCGGGAAAGACTGTCCTTCGCGGTGACGCTCACAAAACGGTCGAAGATCATGTGATTTTGCAGATCAACAGCGGCTGGTTTGGCCTCATCGATAAAGGCAGGATCGCCTGGCTTGGCTCCTGGAGTGGTCGGCGTTGGTACCGGTTGAGGATTGCTGCCGCCCTTTTTGGACGAACCCCCACCGCAGGCCACGAGTTGAAGGCTTACCAGCAAACCAACACCGACTGATTTCATCATTTTCACAGGTCATCTCACTTTGTTAGAGGAGCAATTGAAGTTTTGCTCAATCCATGCCTTTTTGAGGGGCCACCCGCACACAAGATAATACGAATCAAATAAAACTGTTGTCCGGAAGTGCGTCCTCGCTGGGCAAGACGACAAGAATCCCAATTTATTGCAGTGGATATGAGAGCTTAATGAGTTGATTTTGGTAAGTATCTGAAAAGATATAAAAAAAGCAGGCAAGCAATCTCTCAAAGGGTCGGACCAATCGTCCTCAGACCACTCATGGCGAGTTTCTCGAAGGGCGCCGACGCCTTATGGAACGTCGGCATTCAAGCGAAACCTCAGATAAGGACGTTAGGAACACCATCCTCTGCCAGGTCTTATGCATTGTCCCTGAACCATCAATGTGCGTCCTGGGTGGCTTTCTTCTTTTCCAAGTCCAGCTGTCGAGCTTCGATACGGGCCATCAATTCACGAGCCTGGGATCGCATGTCGGCGTCAGCGCCATCCGCTTCGAGGACGTTTTCCAGAAACTTCTGGCTTTTTTCGACGTCACCCTTCACGTAAAAGGTTTGGACTGCCAAAAGATAATTGGCCAGGGGATGTTCGGAGTTGCGATCCAAGACGACACGAAAATCCTGCTCGGCTTCCTGGAAGCGCCCCAGAGCTTGAGCCGCCGCGGCTGCACCCAGGGTTGCCGCTAGACAGGACGAGCAGATTTTTTTCGCCTGAGCGAAGTCCGTATAGGCGGCTTCAAAATTTCCAACTTCAAGATTAACCGAACCAAGGTTCAAAACGGGAGCCAGACTCTCGGGAGACACCTGATGAGCCAGGTTAAAGTATGCTATCGCTTCCCGATAGTCCTCCATGAGAACCGCCCGCTGTCTTTGCAGAACACCCAGCAGATTCAGGGCCATCGCCTGTTTTGGGCGCCCTTTCAAAACGAGTTCCGCATAAAACTGAGCGCGATCGATCTGTCCTTTCGCGGCATAAGCGATCGCCAGGAAGAGAAAAGCATCTTCATTTCCAGGATGGTCTTTCAAATGCTTTTCAGCCTGTTGAATGACGAGGTCCCAGCGTTCCTCGGACAAAGCCTGCATGGTTTGCTCGAATGCATTCTGACCCGCGTAGCGTCGCCGGATTTCCTGCACATCGTAGCGATGCAGCTGCAAACCTTGTCCCACCGAAGTCGCCTGCAGAGCCTCCGTTGGCCGGCGCGATGGTGATTCGGAGTTATCCATCGATTGACAAGCGACCAGACCCAAGAGCAAGACGGATAGGATTTTCATTCCGCACTCCCTTTGGCAAAGGAAAAGGAACTCTTGCCCGCCATTTCCGAAGGCAGAGCCAGATAGTTGATTTGTCGAGCTGCAGCTGACGCCGAATAGCGCCAGAAGTTTTCATCGCCTACACTCAGCTTGAGTATCCAATCAGGCAGCGTATTGCCATGTTGAATTGCATCCGCGAGGCGTTTTTCGAGCGCATCCATTTCCTGAGTGAAGTAGGTATTCAATTCCTGTCGAGCCAGAGTCATCTCCGGCGACGGTTGTTCCATGGTTAAATCCTGCAAAAGACCACGATATCTCTGAGCCTGGAATAAGGTCTCATAAAGGGCGGGGCCGCAGTGGCTCGCATAAGGGACCTGGCAGGCTTCCGCATAAGCGCTTCGCACCCGATTGTAGTTATCCTGGATCTTCTGGAAAACCCCATCCTGACTTCCCATCAAGGATCTTTGAACATTCGTGAAACCAGCTTCAGCATCTTTCCGGGCTCGTTCAAAAGCTATCTGGCTCATCAGGTCGCTCACAACAAACAGCGATGACCCCTGATCGCGAAGGCGCAATTGCACACTGTCACGAACCTGGGAGTTGCCGCTTTGGTTTTCCCTATAGGCAAGGCCTGCGAGACGAGCTCTGAGTTCCGGTTTATCCGGCAGATTCTTTTCCAGCATGGCGATATCGTCCTGTATCCACTGATTGTTCAGAGTCGCTTGATGGATTCTCATGAGGCGAGCGCTCAGGCTATTCACTTCGGCATCTTCAAGATCGCGACTGCTGAGGAGGCGTGTAATATCCTGTCGCGCTTCATCATGCTTGGCTTGGGCCATGAGCCCATCCACAATCACAAATTGGGCCTCGCGACGCCGCGGATCATTCGGGAAGATTTGCAGGAAATTATGATAGGTTTGTACAGATCCGGCGAGCTCCCCTTGCGCCATCAGCAGCGCGCCTTTATCCAGCAAAGCCTGGCGGTAGATATCATCACGGATGCCATCGCGTTCAATGGCTTGAAGTTGTTCCCTGGTTTCCGCAAATCTCTGCAAATCCTGGGACGAACGTGCCACAAGGTAACGCGCTCGATTGCGCCGACTCGATGGACGTAGTTCCGCGATGAGCTGGGTGAGCTTGGTAATGGCCACTTCAGGTTGGGCGTTGGCCAAGAGGGAATCAGCCTGTTTTTCCAGAGCCAAACGATAGATTTCATCACGATTGGCAAAGCCCTGGACAGGTCGGGTCAATTCCAAATCAGCTCGACGTCCCAAAAGCGCCAGCTTTTCCACATCAGCAAAATCCTTATTGTCAAAGGCATAGGAAACGAGGACAGTAAAGCTCTCGGCTCGCAGATGGCGTTCGGGAATTAATTCCAAAACTTCACGAAGCTGCTGACGTGCGGACTCATGAAGACCGAGATGCCGATCGATGACAGCAATGTTTAAGCTTTGAACAGCCGCCTCGCTGCCACTGGCTTGTTCACGCATCAAGACGATGATCTGCTTCAGGCTCCCGAGACTCGTCTGATCCTTGCCGACTTCATTGGCCCAGGGATTGACCATATTCCAATTCAAGGTCTGCATCTGCAGCGCCAGGGCACGATTCAAATACTGCGAGCGTACCGAGCCCGAGGATGCCTGGGCCAGACTGATAAGGGTACTGATGGCTTCCTGGCGCAAACCGTGAGCAGCCAATACTTCGGCCCACTTGGCCCTTATGGTTCTGGAGTCAGGATTTTCTGCGGAGCTATCCATATACTTCTGATAAAGCGGACGAGTACCAGCCAGATAAGCAGGAAGTGGACGTGTGCCCAGCCCCTTGTTCAATTCGTGATGCATGAACTCATCGTGCATCTGAGCCATTTTCACTCCATGCGGTGTCCCGCGGAAATTCTGCTGTGCATTGACCAAAAACTCCTGATAAGCCTCACGCTTGCGGCCTTGCCGATATTCATCCCGCAAGAGCATGGCCATCTTCAGATTAATCTGCTGCTTTTGGGTCGGATTGCTGATTTTCGCAGAGACGTGCTGATAAAGCGCCAGCGCTCGATCGCTTTGCTTTCTCTTGGCCGACGCTAGCGCCAGGCGTTCCAGAAAAGCGGGAAACTGCTTGGCTTGCTCGTAGCAGCCAACGTTGAAGGGGACCGGATCCCACTGCTGATCAAAACCACTTTGTAGAGTCCAGACACCAAGGCTGAAATCAAAGATTGCATTCTTCTCGTTCGGCGTCAGGCTCTGACAGAGGCGCGAAACATAACGCAGATACGAAGCATACTCAGGGGACGGAGGCGCGATCGGGCGACCGACACTTGAAAATCCGGCCAGACTGCGAGCTATAGCCAACGATGCCAGACTGGAAAAACGCCGATCGAGACGATTGGCTAAAGTCTCGAGTTGCTTGATAGCCTGACGACGCTGTTCGCCCTGAGCATCGTATACGGTTTCCATACTCAAAAGGAAATCCACCAACTCCAAATGCTTCGGATGGGTCAATTGGGGACGAATTTTCGCAAGGTTGCGGACGGCCTGCAGACGCTTATCATCGTATTGCGCCTGAGCCAGGAGGAGCTGCAGGAGCACTGCGGCACGTTCCTTGGGAGCGGTCATATCCTTGAGGATTTGCGGTCCGATCGTAAAGATCTCCTGATGCGTTTCCTGCAGCATACGCTGGCTGCTCGCCATATCACTGCTGGTTTCGCGATCGCCGACAACGACGGCTTGCCAATAAAGAGCCTTTTGAACCAGCCGATCGAAGAGTCGAGTCCGCAGGTAAGATTGGCGTTCGGGTTTGCTTTCGGAAAGAGCTTTGCGATCAGCGGCAAGCGATTCTTCCAAACGCGCCAGGCTTTCCGCACTGCTTGGTATAAGGCCCTTGCGATTGGGATCCATAAGGATTTGTCGATAGAGCGGCAGTGTCCGCACATCCAGGTCCAGGCCCAATACCGGATCAGCCTGGGATTCCGGGCTGAGTGGCAGCGGCAGGTTATCGGCTGCCCAGGTTTGCGTTCCCATGCCAGCTAAAAAAATTGCGAGGATGACTTGCTTCATACCATTACCTCTGCGGCTGATAACTAAGACC
>JACCEA010073403.1_pt1 | contig 17883 bp, 17 predicted proteins | sample 7449851 | NCBI WGS metagenome assembly JACCEA01 (sample SAMN15323453, study PRJNA562643) | freshwater metagenome | isolation source: river surface water | place: USA:Blue River Watershed | collected 2017-08-18
CCATCGGTGCGGGTTTGCCGGTGTCGGAAGCCTCGGGCTCGATGGTGGTTGACATTGGTGGCGGCACCACAGAAGTGGGCGTCATCTCTTTGGGTGGCATGGTCTACAAAGGCAGTGTGCGCGTGGGCGGCGACAAGTTTGACGAAGCCATCATCAGCTACATCCGCCGCAACTACGGCATGCTGATTGGCGAGCCGACCGCAGAAGCCATCAAGAAAAACATCGGCTCGGCTTTTCCGGGCAGCGAAGTCAAGGAGATGGAAGTCAAAGGCCGCAACCTGTCCGAAGGCGTGCCACGCAGCTTCACCATCAGCTCAAACGAAATCCTCGAGGCCTTGACCGATCCGCTCAACCAGATCGTGTCGGCCGTCAAGACTGCTCTGGAACACACGCCACCTGAACTGGGTGCCGATATCGCTGAGCGCGGCATGATGCTGACCGGTGGTGGTGCCTTGTTGCGTGATTTGGACCGTCTGCTGGCCGAAGAAACCGGCTTGCCCGTGTTGGTGGCTGAAGACCCACTGACCTGCGTGGCCCGCGGTTGCGGCATGGCGCTGGAGCGCATGGACCAGCTGGGCAGCATTTTCACCAGCGAATAAGCCCTTGTCGGATGCGGCCCGGCCGCATCCTCACTTTCTCATTTCACCACCATCCGGTGCGATTGAACCATGGCCCTGGATACGCTTGAACGCAGTGCACCGCCGATCTTTCGGCAAGGCCTGTCTGCGACTTCCAAGACGTTGTTGTTGGGGCTGCTGGCGGTGTTGCTGATGGCGGCCGACCATCGGATGCAGATTTCTCAGCCCATCCGCTCGGGTGTGGCCCTGGTTCTGTCCCCCTTGCAGTGGTTGTCGCTGCAGCCCGTGAATGCGTTCAGTGCCCTGACGCGTTACTTTGGCAATCTGGAAAACGCACAAGATGCGGCTTTGAACTTTCAGACCCGCACCATTGCCCAAGCCCAACGTTTGCAGCAAGTGGAGCAGCTCAGCCAAGAGAACGCCCTGTTGCGGCAGTTGCTTGACCTGCGGGCCCAAGTGGCGGGTCCTGCCAAGGCAGTGCAGGTGCTTTATGACACGTCTGATCCCTATACCCAGCGAGTGGTGGTGGACCGTGGCTTGATGGCCGGCATTGTGCCAGGCTCGGCGGTCATTGACACGGCTGGGGTGGTGGGGCAGGTCACGCGCGTTTACCCTTTGGTCAGCGAGGTCACACTGCTGACCGACCGGGCGCAGAGCATCCCGGTCATGAACGCCCGAACCGGCAGCCGTTATGTGGCCCATGGTGACCCGCAAACCCTGGGCGGCTCGCTGGATTTGAAATTTGTACCTGCCGGCGCAGACATGCAAAAAGGCGATTTGTTGACCACCAGTGGCATCGATGGTGTGTATCCGGCGGGCTTGCATGTGGGGCGCATTGCCCGAATTGACCGGCGTGTGGACTCGTCGTTTGCCCGTGTGCACGCCGAGCCCATGGCCACCGAACGGGGTCGGCATTTGCTGGTGCTGTTGCCGGTCAAGGACTGGCCAGAACCACCGAAGTCAGAAGTGCCCAAAGCGGCCAAAGCCAAAGGGGCAACTTCTGCCGTGCCCGCTGGAGTCAAACCATGATCATGCCCGCAGGGCGTCCCCTGCTTTTGCCCGCCAACCCCAAGTTCATTGCCTTGAGCTTTCTGTTGGCCCTGTTGCTGCACATGTTGTTGGGGCTGCTGGGCTGGTTCTGGCTGCCTGATGTGCTGGCCATTGTGATGGTCTTCTGGACTGTGCACCAACCCCGCCGTGTCGGCCTGGTGCTGGCCTTCCTATTGGGTTTGGCCTTGGATGTGCACGAGTCGGCTTTGCTCGGGCAAAACGCGCTGTCTTATGTGGTGCTCTCAGGACTGGCCACGGTGGCGCAGCGGCGCATGCTGTGGTTCCCTTTGCGCGAGCAGGCCTTGCAAATTTTGCCGCTCTTTGTGGTGGCAGCCGTGGTGGAGTGGCTCACGCGCTTGGTGGCGCATGATGCCTGGCCCGCCTGGAGCCAGCTGCCTGGGCCTTTGCTACAAGCGGCCTTGTGGCCTTTGGTGGGGGCATTGCTGCTGGCACCCCAGCGTCGCGCCTTCGAGCGAGACGACATTCGTCCGCTTTGAGCATGTCGTGGAACCTGCCCTCACTGTCTGAGTTGCGCGATACACGCGCCGAAATTCTGCGCTTCCAAGACCGGGTGCAGGTCATGCAGTGGGTGGTCTTGTGTTGCTTTTTGCTGTTGGCCAGCCGTCTGGCTTATTTGCAAGTGGTTCGTCACGACGATCTGATGGCGCAAGCCGAAAACAACCGCACAGCGATTTTGCCCACCGTGCCACCGCGGGGCACGATCTTGGACCGCAACGGCGTTGTTCTGGCCAGCAACTATTCGGCCTACACCCTGGAGATCACGCCCTCCAAGGTCAAGGACCTCGAGGCCACCATCAATGAGTTGGCCGAGTTGGTGGACATCCAGACCAAGGACCGTCGCCGCTTCAAGCGCCTGCGTGAGGAGTCCAAGAGTTTTGACTCGCTGCCGATTCGCAATCGCTTGACCGACGAAGAGGTGGCCCGCTTCAGTGCGCAAAGCTACCGGTTCCCGGGTGTGGAAATCAAGGCCCGATTGTTCCGCCAGTACCCTTACAGCGAGTTGGCCAGCCATGTGATTGGCTACATCGGGCGCATCAACCAGCGTGACAAGGAGCGGCTGGAAGAGGAGGAAGACGCTGCGTCCAACTACCGGGGTACCGAATACATTGGCAAGCTGGGTGTGGAGCAACGCTACGAGCGCGAGCTCCATGGCATCACGGGTGTCAACGAAGTGGAAACTTCAGCCGGTGGCCGGGCCACCCGCAGCCTGTCCAGTCGACCGGCCATACCTGGGCAAAACGTGGTGTTGTCCGTCGACATTCAGTTGCAAAAAATGGTGGAGGACCTCTTTGGCAATCGCCGCGGCGCCTTGGTGGCACTGGATCCGAGCAATGGGGAGGTGCTGGCCTTTGTGAGCAAGCCGACTTTCGACCCCAACTTGTTTGTGGACGGCATCGATGTCGAGAATTGGCAGATGCTCAATGAATCCATTGACAAGCCCTTGCTCAACCGGGCACTGCGCGGCACCTACCCACCCGGTTCAACCTACAAGCCCTTCATGGCCATGGCCGCATTGTCGACGGGCAAACGCAGTGCCAGCACCATCATCAACGATGCAGGCTCATGGACGTATGGCGGGCACACCTTCCGCAGCCACGGCGATGCCGGGCTCGGACCTGTGGACATGGTGCGCTCCATTGTGCTGTCGAGCAATGTTTACTACTACTCGCTGGCCAATGAGATGGGCGTGGATACGATCCATGATTTCATGAAGCCGCTGGGTTTTGGCCAGATCACTGGGATCGATTTGCCCGGAGAGGTGCGAGGCATTTTGCCCAGCACCGAATGGAAGCGGAACTATTACAAGAAACCTGAGCAAAAGAAATGGTACGGCGGTGAGACCATTTCATTGGGGATTGGTCAAGGTTACAACACCTTCACCATGCTGCAACTGGCCTCGGCCACCGCCACCCTGGCCAGTGGTGGCATGCAGTTCAAACCCCGAGTGGTCACGGCCACACAGGACGCACTGACCCACGCCCAGACCCAAGTGAGCGCCCAGCAGCCGCAGGATCTGGGTTACAAGCCAGAGCACATGGAAGTGGTGCGCAACGGCTTGGTGGGGGTGGTCACCTCGGGCACCTCGGCGCGGGTGTTTGCTGGAGCGGGATACACCAGTGCGGGCAAAACCGGCACAGCGCAGGCGGTGACCATCGGTCAAAAAGACAAATACGATGCAGGCAAGCTGTCCGAATACCAGCGCGACCATGCCTTGTACATGGCCTATGCACCTGCCGAGAATCCGAAAATAGCCGTGGCGGTGGTGGTGGAGAACGCGGGTTTTGGTGCCGCCTCGGCAGCCCCTATCGCCCGGCGAGTGTTTGACTATTGGCTGCTGGGGCAATACCCCAGTGAAGAGGACATGGCCGCCACGCAAAAAGGCCAGACTGCCGCGCCGATTGGCAAGCCTCGGAACAAAACCGAAGTGCCCTTGATCGCGCCCAAAGCGCTGACTGCGGGCAAAACCGACCAGCCTTGATGCAACGAAAGGCCAGGCTGTTCAGCTGGCGTAGACCGTGTCCAAGCTGGAGAAACCTTTGACTTCGATCGGGTTGCCAAACGGGTCCATGAAGAACATGGTCCATTGCTCGCCTGGCTGCCCCGCAAAGCGCAGGTGGGGCTCGACCACAAACTTCATCTGCTTGGCCTGAAGGCGATCGGCCAGTGCTTGCCAATCGGCCTTTTGCAAGACCAGACCAAAGTGCGGCATCGGCACCAAGTGGTCGCCCACATGGCCCGTCAGGGTGGTTTTAAAAGGCTCGCCCAAGTGCAGTGAAATTTGGTGCGAAAAAAAGTCAAAGTCCACCCAGGTGTTGGTGGAGCGGCCTTCCTGGCAGCCGAGCACATCGCCGTAAAAGCGACGCGCTTCGTCCAGGTCGGTGACGTGAAAAGCAAAATGAAACAGGCTGTGCATGCGTTCAAGCATATCAGCCCAAAGGCCCCATGACAGCGGGAGGAACCCGAAGTCTGGGCGGTTTAGCGGTGGTGCTCGGACAGGCTTTGACAGCTGAAGCAACGCTTGGCCGTGGGGTAAGCACTCAGACGGGCAGGGGGAATGCTGACGCCACATTCGGTGCAGATGCCGTAGGTGCCAGCCTGGTAGCGTTCCAGCGCGGCATCGATCTCGCCCAACTCGGCGGTTTCGTGTTCGTTCATGGCGAACTCGTCGTTGCGCTCTGAAATGGCCTGGGCTTGGTCATCCAAACTGCGCACATCGTGCGCTGCCGCCATGTCCGCGCGAGAGACCAGGCCACCGCGCTCTTGGGCGATGCGCTGCAGAAGTTGAGCGCGTTCGAGCAAGAGCCGTTCGCGGTGAAGGATGTGAATGGATGAAGTCATGGCTTCATCCTAGGCGCCTCTGGCGAAGTGGTATTGATGTGGGTCAACCACCATTGCCGCGTGGCATGAGCCACGGGCCGGGGTCGATGCACATCAGGTGTTCAAACGCACCAACTCAGCTTTTGGCCTTCATGCGGGCCATCATCAATTCCATATTGGCTTTGCGGTCGGCGTTGACTTTTTGCATGTGGGGGCGCTCGCCCATCATCTTGAGGTAGTCGCGCACCGGCAGATCGGCCAGGAAATCTTTCCCGTAGACCAGCTTGGTGGCACCCGAGACCAAAGGGAAATGCGTGACGGCTGCGCAATCGGCCAAGGTCAGTGTGTCGCCAGCCACAAAAGGCGAAAACTTGGCCAGCTTGGCAAAAGCGGCGATGTTTTTCTCAAGCTGCGCCTCGACTTTTTCTTTCACCGAGTCGCTCACCTTGCCGCCGAAAAAGGCTTGGGGGTAGAGGTTGCGTGCCACCAGTTCCAGGTGCAGGTCCAGAAACAGCGCCAATTCACGCACCTTGGCAGCGGCAAAGGGGTCTGCAGGCAACAGGGGGTTTTGTGGGTACTTTTGCTCGATGTACTCCAGCATCACCGCCGACTCGCACATCGCGCCATCATCGCTCTTGAAATAGGGCACTTTCCCCAAAGGGCTGGCCTCAGGGTCGGTTTCGCCCACCCAGACCAGTTCTTCTTCAAAAGGCACGCCTTTTTCGAGCAGGGCCAGTTTGACTTTGTTGTGGTAATTGCTGCCTGCAAAGCCGCAGAGTTTGAGCATGGAAAGCCTCTTGAGGGAATGAAAAGATGGCAGCGTAGTGTCCCCATTCATTTGTGGGGGTCACCAAGATGACGGCGGGCGCTGTCTTCTCGGCGTCGCCACTGTCTTGAGGTTCACCAGAAAATGGCCACAACGTATGGTGTTGAGGGGCTCAGGCCCGCCAGCCATCCCATTTTTACCGGCCTGATGCATCCCTGCACGATCATGAAAACAGTAACCATGAGCACTTTCTCCCGCGCCAGCATGAACCCCGTCCATTGCGCCCGGCTGGCCCCGGTGGCCTGGGCTATCAGCCTGATGTGCGTCACGGGTGCCCAAGCGCAGTCGGCGACCGAATCTGTGGCCGACGCCGGGGCCTTGTCGCCCGTGTTGGTGTCAGCCGAGCGCTCGGGCGGCGGGGTCTGGCGTGGCGCAGCCTCGGTTGATGTGGTGGGGGGCGATGAGCTGCGCGAGGGGCAAGCCCAAGTCAACTTGTCTGAAAGTTTGGGCCGGGTGCCGGGCCTGGTGATCCGCAACCGACAAAACTACGCCCAAGACCTGCAAATTTCGGTGCGCGGTTATGGCGCACGCGCCACCTTTGGCGTGCGCGGTGTGCGCTTGTTTGTCGACGGCATCCCGGCCAGTGCGCCGGACGGTTCGGGCCAGGCGGCCAATTTTCCGCTGGGCAGCGCTGACCGGGTCGAAGTGGTGCGTGGCCCGATGGCGGCGCTGTACGGCGCATCGTCTGGCGGAGCCTTGCTGCTGTACACCGAAGACGGCCAGCGGCCCGCGCAGTGGCGCACAGGTGTGGTGGCCGGCTCTGACGGCTTGTGGCGAGCCTCCACCCAAGTCACAGGCCAGACCGGCACGGCGCAGGCCCCGGGCTGGTCGTATGCGCTGGACGTGAGCGGCTTTGCCACCGATGGCACGCGCCCGCAGTCAGCGGCCGACCGCAGCACGGCCAACATGAAACTCTCGCGCTCGCATGAAGGCGGACGCACGGTGCTGGTGTTCAATCGCCACAGCAGCTCGGCGCTCGACCCGCAAGGTCTTAGCCGTGCCGAGTTCGACGCCAACCCAGACCAAACCAATGCCGGAGCCCTCAGCTTCAACACCCGCAAAACCGTCGCGCAAACCCAACTGGGTTTGGCCTTTGAGCAAGCACTGGGCGGTGGCCACAAGCTGGAGCTGATGGGCTACGGCGGCCAGCGCCAGGTCGTGCAGTACCAATCCATCACCACCGGCGCGCAAGTGCCTGCAGGCAGCTCGGGCGGGGTGATCGATCTGGACCGTGACTATTGGGGCTGGAACGCCCGCTGGCGGCACGACAGCGAATGGCAAGGCGGCCGCCTGTCGCTGAGCGCTGGCGTGGCGTCTGACCTGCAAAGCGACACCCGCAAAGGCTATGAGAACTTCATTGGCACCACGCTGGGTGTGCAAGGCAAGCTGCGCCGTGACGAGGTCAACCGCGCCCAAACGCTGGACCCTTATGTGCAAGCCGAATGGCGCACACAAGACCTGACCCTCATGGGTGGCGTGCGCCAGACCCGCACCGAATACGAATCCACCGACCGTTACGTTGTGGGCAGCAACGGGAACGACAGTGGCAACAAGGACTACACCGCCACCTTGCCCGTGGTGGGGGTGCGTTGGCAGATCGACCCGTCATTGCAAGCCTTCGCCAGCATCGGCAAAGGCTATGAGATCCCCACCCTCAACGAAGTGGCCTACCGCAGCGGTGGTGTCTCCGGCTTCAACACCCAACTCAACGCCGCTCGCAGCACCAGCGCCGAGCTGGGTCTGCGCGGCCGCGCCGACACATTGCGCTGGAGCGCGACCGCGTTTGACATCCGCACCGACGACGAGATCGTGGTGCAAAACAACACCGGCGGGCGCACCACGTTCCAAAACGCGGGGCGCACCTTGCGCCAAGGCCTGGAGCTGGCGGGCGAGTGGCGCACAGGCCCCGTCACGTTCACCACGGCTTACACCTGGATGCGGGCGAATTACCAAGACGCCTTCATGACCTGCACCACAGCGGGCTGCCCCAACGCCACGCCACAGGTGCAAGTGCCGCAAGGCCATCAAATTCCGGGCCTGCCCCAGCAGCAGCTGTTTGCGCAAGCGGCCTGGGACACGGGCTGGGCGGGCAGCCGGGTGACGCTGGAGGCGCGGCATGTGGGGCGTGTGATGGTCAATGACCTGAACACCGACGCGGCGGCGGCGCACACTTTGTTGAACCTGGGTGTGCAATTCACGCAAGAGCGCGGGGACTGGACACTCAAGGAGTTTGTGCGCTTGGACAACCTGAGCGATCAAAAGCATGCGGGCTCGGTGATCGTGAACGACGGCAATGGCCGCTTCTTTGAGCCGGGTGCGGGCCGCAAGCTCATGCTGGGGCTGGAGGCGCAGCGCAGGTTCTGAATGACCTCGTCCCGATCTTTTCAAAGGCCCTTCGGGGCCTTTTTCATGAGTTCTTGAGACCAGAGCCGGCTATCGTGTGTGTGCCAAAGCTTCTTGAGGTGGGGCGTTGTAAGGTTGGCATCAAGCCCGTCGAGAAAAATACACGATTGGTCTTGGAGATCGTATGTTGGAACGTTTGGTTTACCGCTCACAAGCCACCCACAAGCTGGGCAGCTTGCATTTGTTCAATTTGCTGGTGCAGTGCCGCAAGCGCAACCTGAGCCTGGGCATCACGGGGCATTTGCTCTACACCGAGGAAATCTTTGTCCAGTGCATCGAAGGCCCCTCTGGTTCGATCGATGCCTTGTGGAAAAGCTTGCAGCGCGATGAGCGGCATCACAGCTTGGAGCTTTTGTCGCGAGGCCCTATCACCGATCGGCAGTTTTCAGATTGGGCGATGGCCTTTTCGTCCTATGCGCACTTTGATAAGTACGACATCCCCGGTTTTTTTCCGGTGGATGCCAAGGGCATGTCCAGTGCGGCAGACCGTTGCGCCCAGTGGGGCGCCCAGTCTTTGTCCGCCGAAAATGGCCATGCAACGGCCTGAAAAGAGCGGTGCATTGACCGGGTTTGCCCAAGTGCCAGAGCCTTCGGTGCCATAATCCCGGCCATGTTCAGCCTGCAAACCCTGCGCAACGCCCACCACCTCACCCGCCTCGTGCTGGTGTGGTTCGCGTTGTTTGTGGGGGTGGCTGTGGCGTCGCCGCTGGTCAACCCAGAGGGGGTGCAACTGGTGTGCACCACAGCGGGCAGCGTCAAGCTGCTCCAGCTCGATGCCGATGGCGAGGAAGCGCAAGGCAGCCAACACGGCCTGAACTGCCCCTTGTGTTTGCCAGTGGCCGCGCCCCCGGTCGTTGATGTGCCAGCGTCAGTGCATGCCGGGCTGTCTTATGCGCTGCTTCCCAAAGAGCAGGCCCGGTTGGCCTCGCTCATCGGCCTGCCTTGGCAGGCCCGCGCTCCCCCCTTTGTCTCCTGATCACGGCAGCTGATTGACGGCCAAGAGCGGCGTGTCCGCATGAGCCACATCACCTGCCCGCGATCCGATGCGCTTGCTTTCAAGCGCCGCCACACCCTTTTCTCTCGTGTCTTTTTTTAATGGAGTTCGCCATGAAACGCGTTGTTGTCTCTTTTGCCGTCCTGCTGTCGGCTTTTGCCGCCCAAGCCCAAGTCACCGTCAAAGACGCATGGGTGCGTGCCACCGTAGCGCAGCAAAAGGCCACGGGTGCTTTCATGCAACTGCAGTCAAGCCAAGATGCCAAGTTGATCTCGGCCCAATCGCCTGTGGCGGGTGTGGTCGAGGTGCACGAGATGGCCATGGACGGTGGTGTCATGAAAATGCGTGCCGTGCCCACCCTGGCCTTGCCCGCTGGCAAAGCGGTGGACCTCAAGCCCGGTGGTTACCACGTCATGCTGATGGACCTGAAAGGCCAGGTCAAAGACGGTGACACCGTGCCCGTGACGCTGGTGGTCGAAGGCAAGGATGGCAAGCGACAGACCATCGAGGTCAAGGCCGCTGCACGCAACCCCGCTGCACCTGCCATGAAACACGCTGATGGCCATTCGGCGCACAAGCACTGATCCAATTGCAGTGAAATTTTTCTACTGAAACTTCCTCCTTGAGCCGAATCGCTGCCATGTTCGCCTTGACCACAACACGTCGACTGTGCGCCCGATGGGTGCTGGCTTGGTACGTGCTGTTCGTGGGCGTTTCGGTTTTGGCGGCTACGCTCCAGCCCAAAACCATGGATGTGGTGTGTTCCGCCATGGGCAGCATGAAGTTGGTGGTGCAAGGCGAGGGTGAGGCTACCCCAGTCAACAGCAGCATGGAATGCCCGCTGTGCGCCCACGCCACCCCTGCCCTGCCGCCACCCACGGTGGCTGCTTTGGCGCATGTGTACGATGCACGCGCCCATGTCGTGCAAGCCTTGCCCGAGGCCTTGCTGCTGGCCCGCACCGCACCGCCATTGCCTTCTCGTGGGCCGCCTGTTTTCAATTGATCCTTTTCCAGCGCGTTGAGCACCGTCAGGTGGCTGGCGTTTGTTGATGCCTTTGGCCTGTGGAGCCGATGACGACCGATCGATTGAAAACTTGTTATGAAAAATTCCCTCTCTCTTTCCCCTTTGTCTTTGGCCGTGTTTGGCCTCTTGGCCAGTTTGAGCGCCGCTGCCGTGGCCCAAACCCCGCCTGCGCTGGACACCATCGTGGTGTCGGGCTCGCGCTCCGAAACCAAACTGTCCGAAACCCCTGTGTCGATTGGCTCGGTCAGCCGTGCCCAGTGGGACGCTGACAAGCCCAAGTCGGTGGGCGAGATCATCAACCGCATTCCGGGTGTGCACTGGAACGATCTGGGCAACGAGCAGCACAGCATGGCCATTCGCCAGCCTATCAGCACCAACGCGGTCTACCAGTACCTGGAAGACGGCATCCCGATTCGCCCCCTCGGTGTGTTTAACCACAACGCCCTGAACGAAAACAACATGAACGGCTCGGGCGGTGTCGAGGTGGTCAAGGGCGCTGCATCTTCTTTGTACGGCAGCAACGCAGTGGGTGGCGCGGTCAACTTCCTGACGCAACGACCTTCACGCACGCCCACCGGCTATGTGGGCATTCGCCACGACAACACCGACGGTTTTACCCGTGTGGACTCGGGCGCGAGCAACACCTGGGGTGATCTGGGTTTGCGGTTTTCGCACTACAGCTCGCAGCGCGATACCCACAACTGGCAGCAATACAGCGGTGGTAAAAAAGACTCTTTCACACTGCGTGGCGACTACAACCTGAACGACAAGTCTTGGTTGCGCGCTTCGCTGGTGCACACCAACTTGGACTCCGACACGCCCGGCAGCTTGTTTGAAAACGACTTCCGAACCAACCCGAGCAAAAGCATCAACACTTTTACCTGGCGCAAAGACAAAACCACCCGCGCTAATTTGGCGTGGGAGGGTGAGACCACCCAAGGCGGCTTGACCACGGTGACGCTGTTCGCGCGGAACAACGACCATGGCCAGTTGCCCAACTACACCATCTCGGGGTGCTCGGGCGCAAGCTGCAAAGGCACCTTGAACAACAACCATGTGGAGTCGCTGGGCGTGGATCTGAAGCACGAGCAAAAGCTCGATTGGCTGCGTGCCCGCCTTGTCACCGGCGTCTACATTGACCGCAGCCAGAACGACTATGTGTCGGACAACTTGGCCGTGGTGCGCGATGTGCCCACCGGTCGTTATGTCAGCTACACCTTGAACAGCGTGGCCAACCCCAGTGGTGTGCGCAACTACGGCGCGGGCATTGCCAACGATGCTGCTTTTGCACAATTGGAATTCAGCCCCACCGAGCAAATTCGTGTCGTGGCCGGTGGCCGTTATGACAGCATTCGCTACGACTTCAAGAACAACCTGACCCCGGGTGCCAACTTCGGCGCTGCCAACGAGGTGCGCAGTTTTGCCAAGTTCAGCCCCAAGCTGGGCGCTACCTACGCGATCAGCCCCAGCAGCAGCCTGTACAGCAACCTGAGCATGGGCTTCACACCGCCCGAAGTCAGCCAGCTGTACGGCAAGACCGCCATTCCCGAATTGAATTCGGCCACTTACGACAACGTGGAAGTGGGCTGGCGCGCCTTGTTGACCTCTGGTATCCGTTTGGACTCTGCGCTGTACCAACTCAGCGGCAAGGACACCATCGTGTCTTACACCTCGGACATTGGCAACAGCTTCAACAAGAACGCAGGCAACACGCGCAGCCGAGGCTTGGAGTTGAGCCTGAACCAGGATCTGCGTGAATGGGACTGGCGCGTCGGTGCGACCTGGGCCGAACACACCTTTGTGTCTTACCGTGTGAGCGACAAAGTGGGTGCCATCGAAGACTATTCGGGCAAAGACATGCCGCAGGCCCCCAACCACACCATCACGGCCCAAGTCGGCTGGAAATTCACACCGGCTTCGCGCGTGGCTTTGGGACTGGTCAAGCAAGGCAGCTACTGGATGAACAACGCCAACACGGTGCGTTACGCGGGTCACACGCTGCTCAACCTGACGGCCAGCCACAAGTTGGGCGATGGCTGGGAGGTTTGGGGCCAAGTGCGTAACCTGACCGACAAGCTGTATTCGGACAATGCGTCCAGCAACTACAAAAGTGGCGCTTACACCCCCAACACACAAAACACCTACGCCGCAGGTGCGCCACGCAGCGTCATGTTGGGCCTGACCAAGTCGTTTGGTCAACGCTGATGTGAAGTCTGGCTGGCGATGATTTGTTAAAACGTGACCATGATTTCGCCAGCCTTCAATTCAATCTCCCAACTTTTTGAGAGAAGCCCATGAAAATATTGAACCGTTGGTGTGCCGTTTTGGGCCTGGCGATGGCCGGGCTGACTGTGGTGCCGCAGGCTGGTGCGCAAGACGCGGCCAAGGATGCCAGCAAACCTGCTGCGACTTCACAGCACCGCCACCAGCGCCCGCAACTGGCCACAGGCGCAGCCATTGCACCCGACGGCCGTTTGTGGGTGGTGGGTTTGAATGCGCAAGCGCAACTCTTTGTGCAAAGCACGCCTTTGGGCGGCGCTGTGCAGTGGAGCGAAGCACGCATTCTGAACACGGGAGCCGACCCGATTGCGGCCGATGGCGAGAGCCGCCCAAAAATAGTGTTTGGCCCCCAAGGCTGGGCGGTGATCAGCTACACCATGCCATTGGCCAAGCCGTACACAGGCTTCATTCGCATGCTGCGCAGCAGCGATGGCGGGCAAACTTTCAGTGCGCCTTTCACCGTGCACCAGGACCGGCAGGAGATCACCCACCGTTTTGATTCGGTGGCCTTTGATGGGCAAGGGGTGCTGCACACGCTGTGGGTGGACAAGCGTGACCAGCCTCCCAAGGGCTCGGCGCAAAAATATGCGGGTGCCGCCATTTACCGCAACGAGTCCAAGGACGGTGGTCAGACGTTTGGCCCCGACACCAAAGTGGCCGACCACTCGTGCGAGTGCTGCCGCATTGGTCTGGCCCGCAATCCGCAAGGTCAGCTGCAAGCGACATGGCGGCATGTGTTCGACAGCAGCACGCGAGACCATGCTTTTGCCAGCGTAGGTGCCCCAGCTAATCGCATCACCCGCAGCACGCACGACGACTGGCAGATCAATGCCTGCCCGCACCACGGGCCTGGTTTGGCACTCAACGCAGGTACTTCGGGCTATCACACCGTCTGGTTTGGCATTCGCAAAGTGAATGGGCAGGATCAACCTGCCGTGCGTTATACCCGCCTGAACGCGCTAGGCGAGCCTTTGCCCGAGACCCTGCGCGTGTTGCCCGATGCGCGGGCTGAGCACGCCGATGTGGTGGCCGATGGCCAAAACGTCGCCGTTGTCTGGCGCAGCAGCGAAGGGGCGCAGACCACGCTCAAGGCCTGGTTGTCCACGGATGGCGGTCAGAACTTCACCCTCAAAACCCTGGGCCAAGCCACGGGTTACAACGATCACCCGCGCCTGGCCCAAAGTGGCATGCGCATGGTGGTGGTTTGGCGCAACACACAGGAGATGCAAGTTCATGACATCCGTTTTTAAAAACACGGCTGTAGCCATCTTTAGCGCTGCACTCGGCCTGAGTGCCTCGGCGGTTTGGGCGCAAACACACCAGCACGCACACCCTCAGGGCCAATCCAAAGCTTCGACCCAGCGCACGGTCTTGCCTTTCGATGAAAAAACCTGGGCGCATGCTTTGCAGCATGGCCCACGTCCTGCGGCGTATTTGTTCACTACCTCTTACTGCAGCACTTGCCCTGCTGCTTTTGCGGTGCTGCACAAAGCGGTCCAGCAGCGCAAAGACAAGCCTGAGCTGAATGCTGTCATGATGGATGTGGCAGGCCCACAGGCCTTGCGCCATGCCTCGCACTTCAAGGGCATGACTCAGATGTACGCCTTTGATGGGTTCGAGCCCGCCATTCGCCAAGCGGTCGATCCGGCCTGGCCCAACGTCACACCCTATGTGGTGTTGGTGGATGCCAAAGGCCAGACCCAAAGGGTGATTGGGCCACCAACGCCCGTGATGCTCAAGCGCTGGTTGGCGCCTGCTTGAAGTGCTCTGGCATGATCGAAAGATGACCTCCTCGATCCACTCCCCCGCCTTGTACCAAAGCTTTGTTGCCAAGCCCTACACCCCCCATATCGGGGCCACGCTCCATGGTTTGGACTTGTCGCAGCCACTGAGTGATCTCGCTCAAACCGAGCTGAAGGCCGCTTTGGCCCGGTACGAGGTGATCTTTTTTCGGGGTCAAGTGCTCACCCCTGCTCAGCAGGTGGCCTTCACCCGCAGTTTTGGCCAAGTCAATGAAGTCAAAGCCTTCTTTCCCCGTGTGGAGAGCCAGCCCGAGATTGAAATTGTGGAAAGCACCGCCGAGCGCCCGGCTGCCAACAACAATTGGCATTCCGACATCACCTGGCAGGCCAATCCGCCCATCGGCACCAGCCTGTATGCACAAGTGATTCCGGCCAGCGGTGGCGACACCGTCTGGGCCAGCATGACCACCGCCTACGAAGGCTTGCCCGCCGACTTCAAGGCCTATCTGGAAACGCTCAGCGCCATGCACACCTGGGAGGTCACCGGCTGGACCGAGTACCTGCTGCGCCAAGATGCCAGCGGCGAGCAGCTACAAGCCGCTCGCTCCAAATACCCGCCCGTGACGCACCCCGTGGTGCGCGTGCATCCCATCACGGGCAAAAAGATTTTGTACGTCAACCCGACCTTCACCACCCACATCCATGGCCTGCCGCGCACACAAAGCGACGCGCTCTTGACTCAGCTGTTCTCGCTGATCACAGCGCCCGAAGTGCAGGCCCGGTTTTGCTGGCAGCCCCATTCATTGGCTGTGTGGGACAACCGTTCGACCCAGCACTACGCCGTGGCCGACTTTTATCCGCAGCACCGCAAACTGCACCGGGTCACGTTCACGGCCGATCGGGCTTTTTGAGTCTTCGGCGGCAAAAGCTTGGGGTGGATGTGACGCGCATCTTTTCGCACGGGGTTTTTGAAAGCGTCTTCAGGTAAGCTTTGCAGAACACTTTCCAAGGAACTGCCATGAGCGAACCCTCTGCCTTCGGCTTTGGCCAATTTGTGCCGGGCTTTGATTTTCTGCAAAACCTGTCGAAAACCGCCGCGCAAACCCAGCCCGCTGCGGCCGCTGGTATGCCCGGCATGGCCAGCTGGGTGGCGCCCACGCTGAACATTGAGGACATTGACAAACGCATTCAAGAGTTGAAGTCGGTGCTGTTTTGGTTAGAGCAAAACACCACGGCGCTCAAAGCCACCATCCAGGCGATGGAGGTGCAAAAAATGACCTTGACTACCTTGCAAAGCATGAATGTGAACATGGCCGACCTCGCCAAGGCCTTCACGGTCAAAGCGCATGCACCAGCATCTGCACCAGAACCGCAAGCTGCTGCGTCTCAACCGGTGACGCCACAGGCCGCTTCTGAGCCGAAACCCGTTCAAGCAGACGATGCGGTGAAAGAAGCCCCTGAAGAACCCGCGAAGGGACCCGCGTCGGCCAAGCCCGCGGTGGACCCGATGCAGTGGTGGGGGGCCTTGACCCAGCAGTTTCAAAACATTGCCTCAGCGGCTGTTAAAGACGTGGCCGCCGAAGCCATGAAAACGGGCCTGACGGCCAAAGGGGCCAGCACCTCAGCCGCTGCCAAAAAACCAAGTCCCGCCAAAAAGGCCGTGGCCAAGAAGTCAGCCGCAGTCAAAACCAAACCGGTTGCCAAATCTGCGCCGCGCAAGGCGGCCACCAAGCGCAAAGCATCATGAAGCTGTTTCCCTGTGGTCACGCCACCCACCCGCAGTGGCGCATGGCCGCTGGCCTGGTGTTGGCGCAGTTGCGCGCCCAGATGGGTTTGCCCGATTACGCCAGCCAGCCCCGTTTGGGCTTGCTCTACATCACCGACCATTACGCGCCCGAGGCGCAAGCGCTGCTGGACCACCTGCGCCAGGCCTTGCCCGAGGTGCCCGACTGGGCAGGCACGGTGGGCATTGGCGTGGCGGTGAACAACGCCGAGTACTTTGACGAACCCGCCATGGCGCTCATGTTGTGCGACCTGACGCCTGAGCAATACCGCGTGTTTTCTGGGGTGTCGCCGCTGCCAGCGGGCTGGGCCGATGCGGCCTTGGTGCATGCCGACCCCAACACACCCGACCTGGCCGAGCTGATCAAAGAGATGGCTGAGCGCACGCAGCAAGGCTATTTGTTTGGCGGTTTGAGCGCCAGCCGAACGCGCAGCGTGCAGTTTGCGGTGCGGGCCGAAGACGCCGGTGGCCAAGAGGTGCATGGCGGTGTCTTTGAAGGCGGCTTGAGTGGCGTGGCGTTTTCACCCGATGTGGCGCTTTTGTCGCGGGTGACACAAGGCTGCCAGCCTGTGGCCCCCGAACGCGAGATCACCGAAGCCGAAGGCCATGTGGTGCTGAAGCTGGCAGGCGAACCTGCGCTGGATGTGATGCTGGCCGATCTGGACATCAGCCTGAGCGAGCCGCAAAAAGCCATTGCTGTGGTGCGCGCCACCTTGGTGGGCTTGAGTGCAGCAGGGCAGTCGGGCGTGGGCCGTGCGGGCAATTTGGGCAACGACGTGCGGGTGCGCCACATCATTGGCCTGGACCCTTTTCGCCAGGGTGTGGCGATTGCCGAGCACCTGGAGCCGGGCATGCGTTTGACGTTTTGCCGCCGCGACGTTCAAGCGGCCCGCGCCGATTTGGTGCGGGTCTGCGCCGAAATCCGCGAAGCTCTGGAGCCCGACATGCTGTCCATCGAGGCCATCAACGCCCTGAGCGACGACCCGGTGCCCACGGTGCCCCAAGCGGGTCAACGCATTGCTGGCGCTGTCTATGTGAGCTGCACCGGACGCGGCGGCCCGCACTTTGGTGGGCCCAGCGCCGAGATGCAGATCATTCGGCATGCCTTGGGCGATGTGCCGCTGGTGGGCTTCTTTGCCGCTGGCGAGATTGCGCGCAAGCAGCTGTATGGCTACACCGGGGTGCTGACGGTGTTCACGACCGATTGATCACACCCCGCGTGCGCGTTCGCTCTTGAACTGCACCCGGAACTGCGCGAACTGGCCCGCGTCCAGCGACTCGCGCACTTCGCGCATCAGGTTCAGGTAGTAATGCAGGTTGTGGATGGTGGTCAGCATGGGGCCGAGCATTTCGCCGCAGCGGTCCAGGTGGTGCATGTAAGCACGGCTGAAACCCTCGCGCCCGCCTTGGTCCCAAGACACACCTGAAGTGCCTGCACAAGCGTGGCAAGTGCAGCTGGTGTCCAGCGGCTGCGGGTCGTTTTTGTGGCGGGCGTTGCGCAGTTTCAAGTCGCCAAAGCGGGTGAACACCGTGCCGTTGCGGGCGTTGCGGGTGGGCATCACGCAGTCAAACATGTCCACGCCATCGGCCACGCCTTGCACCAAATCCTCGGGCGTGCCCACGCCCATCAGGTAGCGCGGTTTGTTGGCGGGCAGTCGGTGCGGGGTGTGCGCCATGATTTGCAGCATCAGGTCTTTGGGCTCGCCCACACTCACGCCGCCAATCGCATAGCCGGGGAAGTCCATCTCCACCAGCGCTTCGAGCGATTCCTGGCGCAGGTTTTCAAACATGCCGCCCTGAACGATGCCAAACAGCGCGTTGGGGTTTTCGAGGCGTGCAAATTCGTCTTTGGATCGCACGGCCC
>JACCEA011929719.1_pt1 | contig 17881 bp, 17 predicted proteins | sample 7449851 | NCBI WGS metagenome assembly JACCEA01 (sample SAMN15323453, study PRJNA562643) | freshwater metagenome | isolation source: river surface water | place: USA:Blue River Watershed | collected 2017-08-18
CACCCGATAAATTCTGGAAATGTAGGTGGTTGGGAGTGGTTTATGTTATGTGTTTGAGTGAAATTTGAGTGTCTAGGTGAATTTTGGCAGGCACCCATTCAAGTATTTTATTATGTTAAAATTAACAGTATGCTAGAAAGCAGCAAAGTTTTAGAGCAATTCCAATAGCACCAAATAGAGGTGATATTTTTATGCTTGACAAAAGCAGTTTAATGCTATTTTATTGCTATTACTACCACGGTAAAAGGCCTAAGAACCCTAAATTCCAACAACTATACTCTTCCCTCTATACTTCTAATATTTGAAATCCTGCCATGAGCACCAAATCCTGGTCAGGTGAATCGGATTTGCTTAAGGCGCTCCATGAATTGTTGGACCATCACTCAACAGTTCCCACATCGAAAATCAGAGCAATCGTTTCGATTGCAAACAAACATATCGCAGACTTTAAAATGGTTGTTTATGAAATCGAGAAATTCATCAGAAAATCTGACGACCACAACAAAATAGCTGGATTATTTGTCATCGATTCTCTTTGCAAACAACATTCGAAAGAAAGAGATATTTTCTCCAAACGCTTTGCCTTACGTCTGAAGGATACGTTCAGCTACTTTTCTAAACTAACCACCAAGGACAAGGTTCCGTGAATGTAATTCTTGTTTTTCTTCATTATTTTCACTATTCCCAGGGAATCGTTCAGAGAATATTGGAAGAATGGCATAAGAAAGATGTCTTTCCTTCAGAACTTGTGTATGCTCTTTTACAAGAATTGGGTAACGAACCCATGGATGATGTGGGAAATGGGAAAGGCCAGATGGAGAGAAATATCATTGGAAAAGTAAGTGCTATGCATTCGATCTCTATTGATTCATTGCATTAATTTCGCACACTATAGAGGAAACTAATCAACATAGAAAGACCAGAAGTAAAGAGAGCATCGAAAGTTTGTCCATTTAAAGAGAGTTGTCTCTTCGGGGAAAAATGCCGGTGAGGGAATAAACATCGTATGTGACACGCCTCGTCATAAATTCTCTTAACTTCATCCAGCTTCAATCACAGTGATATGAATTCATTGGATCAATATCCATTGCGACTTGCGAAAAGCAGTAGGAGAGGAATGCTTTCGATGGACTCGAATCAAGTCGAGAAATTCTTACCAGAAACGATATTATTCTGTCCAGCAGCTCCACTGACGCTGTCACAGTTTTCAAGGCGTAGTGAAGAAAATCGACCAGATAGCTGTCGTCAATTTTTTGTAGAACATGAAGAATTCTTAATTGGCTTTCTGTAAAATTAATATTATGCTTTCCGTGGTCTCTTGGAATTTTGCTCATATTTTTCTCCACTCTCAGAGCATCCAGGATTCCTTAACTGTTGTTCTGATTGTTGAGTAGTCAATATACCCGATGCACCTGAATGGAACAGGTTGAGCACGTAAAATATATTATATTAAAAGCTTGGTTGAGAGACTCACTTGGTATACTTTTACTGGAATTGTGTATTTTGAAACCAAATATTCGAGGAACGTAACTTTTTGTGGGCTTGATCGGAATCAACTCTTCAAAAGTCATGAAGAAAATATGCGGAAATGTAGACCCGAAGTAAGCACCATCTAAGTCTAGTAAAAATAATTTTCGATTATCAGTACAACATGAATAACTCAATCTTCTCATACGTCGTTGAATGGATGCTGGGTTGAATAAATCTCTGCATTTTGGACAATATAGCTTAACAGCGCTCGCACCAACTTCGTCAGATATTCCGATCTATAGAATCGATTATTTGTAGGCATAGAAACACAAGAATTAAGTTACCGGCAATACACTTTGTTCATCACAATATAAACGAGGACATTGTCCAAAATCTCCACGCAAGTACTTTTTATGCTATGGATGGGATCAATTGATTAATTACAGGTGGTGTGTACAACTTAAGATATGTATGATATTACCATCGCCAATAGTCCCTGCGCACTTAAAATGTAACGGGCATGAATCAGACCATACAACAATTCTGCATCAGTGCTTGAAACTATATTACTTTCGATTTCTGCATGAGAGAACCATAAAAACAGATCAATTGGTAATACTAATTATTATTGTGTTACCACTATTATCCAATATCACGTCCATAGCAGCATTGAAATCGCATGCAATAATTTGCTTGAGACCATACAAATTAAACGAATCTTCAATGAAGCTCTTCTCAACTTCACACAAAAACTTGTTGCCAGGAACATTACACAGGCAACTTATCCAAGTTTGGTCCTGCAAATGAGACGAAGACGACGATGTGTTTACTTGTTCGTTCATTTAAGGCATTACTATAAAATTGATTTTCTTCCCAATAAAATAATGTCTGTCACACTATTTGGATGTTTGGCGGTTCAACACCAAATATTGTCAGATTGGAGATGTGAAATAAAAATAAAGAAAACTTTACATATATATTAGAGTATTAGAGCTCTTTATGGTATTATTACTGTATTGGCGTTTGAATTGCCCGGGTCCTCCAAAACAAGACCCTTAGGAGACATTTTTGGTAGATCATACCGCCCCGGGGCTTGCCTATGTCCATTGTGCTGCATTATATTATTATAGAGCTCCAGATTCTGACAAACACAAATAGAAGTAATTAATAACTTTATTTGGTACTTCAGTTCATTATATATAATACGATTTTCAACAACAATTACAATACCTGAATCTCATTTCTTATTCGTGTTGGTAGTAATTCTATGTTGAGAGGGACTTGAATAACTTCAATCTCTTTGATATTGTCTTTCCTACCATGTCATTCGGGGCTGGCAAAGTTTTCGTCCTCTCCCACGAATTCTAATCGTCTATTGAGCAGGAAGCTACGGGTGAAGCCGATGATTGCCGAGATCCCACAGATGTTGGAATCAAGGAAGGCTCTGAGAGCTCATCGGATGATGAAGAGCAGCAGCAAGTAAAGCACGTCCGAATACTGTCGAACATACAGCTAATAATCCTAACGCTGGTACCCTTCAACTAGGAGTAAAGGTTCCTTCTAGAGGGATAGTGTCAAGGAAACCGATGCATTATCAGGCCGACAATTATTTCCCAAAGGAATTGTAGTTTCCACTCCAGAGCGATTTAATTATCGATCTGGACTGCGTGATTTGGTTTCTAATAGTTGTTTATCCAGTATCATCGCGAAGCGACAATTCATTCGTTGTGCACTATACGGCTTTATTAGGGTATTATCCGATTGATCGTCAGAAATCATGCTTTGTTTAGAGGGTCTTGTTTCGGCATTTGTACAATAACCTGGCATCTTCCTTGCTGTTATTATAATACTTCTATGACCTTGTGTAAATGAGATGTCACCATGGGAGGGTAAGGTGGTCTAGTGCTGAAAATGTATGATTTGTTAGTTTTAGCCTGTGCTGTTTTTAATAATCAGCTCATTTTGTTTTGATTGCCAATGGTGGTGGAGGATCCAAAACTTAATTTGACATTACTTGATCACAAACAAACTGACTAGAATGGTTGTCCCTATTGGTTTCCGTTACGTTCAAAGACGGGAAACATTATAACATATTACATCTACATCGTTGCTTAGTAATAAGACTTGTGTGTTTCCTCCGAAAATTCTGCGAATGTTTGTGGCACACAATTCACCCCATCACTGGCTCTCCACCGAGTTTTCAGTGGTGGTACACCAGGAGGCAGATTTGCAGCGGCTGACTGAGACTGCGCATCATTAGGATCAGTTCCATACGGACATACCATTAATTCGTCCCAGTTTGGCTCCATGAACACCGCAAAAGTCTCTCTACTTACACCTTCAACGTTTGAACCGCGTACTGCGTGAGGAGTTGCCTAAGCCACATATATATGATTGATGCATAAGCTGTATGAGAAAATACTGACCTGTAAAATTCCTCCAGAATGGACTTGAGCGGTTTCACCGATTTGGAATCCGATACTATCTTTAGGGATTAAAATTTTGATCAACTCACTCTTCCTATTTCTTGCATAGAGACCTGCAATAATCGCGGAATCACCGACAGCTAGATATTGATAACCTGAAACCCACCTGCTGAGGGATCAACATTTTCAACAATATTTCCTTCATTATCCATAAACATGGCTGACGTAAGACCCGTTAATGATCCATGGTCATTGTGCCAACCACACCAATTGGAAAAATCGTACCCATCATTAACAGCACTGCTCGACTCAATAGGGAAATAATGCAACAATCGAGCCTTGCAGCACAGTGATTTGGATATGATGTTTTCGAGACCTCTCTCTCCATAAGTGGGACATAATGATTTTACATATCGGTCACACTGCTGAGCTACCAAAGTTCCCACTGAAACAATAATTTGGCCAAGTGCCTTAAACGCTGGTTCCAATTGTGGGAGATCCTCCGTTGGCCAAACATTCGGATGAGCAAACGTCGGAAATTTAGAAATTATTTCTTCATCATCAACTGGTCTGTCATATTGCGGATTATTGTAAAACGATCCCTTCGAAATATCGGGTTGATTTTGAAGTTTCTCCTTTCCATGTGACCACCCGAATGAGTAGTAGCTTTCTGCGTGAACATACTTCTCTTTAGTTACATCGGGAAGCAATGCAAACTCTCTCGACAATGGAAGCAACGCATCTCTTGCCTCCCTGAAGCCAGGAACATTTTTGACAGTCAATACTCCTATACCGTCAAAACCATAAGCTTTGGCTATCTCTTGAGATAAATCCTTTCCCTCGATCAAATCACGATAGTCGAGTTCAACCACATCACCAATAGTAACATTCACAGCGGTTGATGCCATTTTGATGGACGTTAATGGATTTCACTGGCTGGTCAGTTAACAATTTTATGAAGTGGAAACAGCAGCAACCAGTAATAATTATTTACGCACATTATTGTCATAAGGATCGCAACTGTGCTCGTCAACAAAGTAGTGTTGAAGGAGTGATGCTTGCTTGAAGAAACCGGGTTTTTGCTGCGGTTATGGGTTTCTTGGTTTCCGCCCCGGGGTGTCAGCAGTAAAATCAATAAAATTAGCTAGATCTCTTTTTTGTGGGGAGATTCGTTATGATTTTAAAAGGAATAGGTCGCTTATTTGGGGTGGATTTATCATAGACCAAAACATGGTGATTTCAGCATTCATAGCACCATCTCGTCGTGTTGGAAGCGTCTTCCATCACTTTTCTGGATTACAAAGGCTTGAACAAAAAGAATAGGTCCACAAATCGATACATCAGGAAATAGCACTCCTATTGAAACTCCGTAACGATATTTGTTCGAGCAGGTTACAGTTTCTTATTTGCAACCAGCATTGCAATAAAGCCGAAGTCCATTTTACATCTAATGATAGAAAAGCTGTGCTTGTCAAGAAGGTTTGTCAAGTTTATCCAACTTTAAAGCTCTTTATCATGTATGTTAGAGACAACGATCTGGGTAAGGATAATATAGAATTGGTGCTGATGAATTATAAAGAAACTATGAATGCAGCCAAGAGAAGAAGAGAACAAAACAAAAATACTATTGTAACCAATTTGGAATGACCAGTGAGATAATTTACACAATCTTAAATGTCACCATTATTCTCAAAAGCATGACATTGTCATATATGCTGCCAATCATGCAATAAATAGGTCAGTTGTTGAGGACCGACTGAAATATCAGAAGTAAGGGTTCTTGTTTTCTTCTTTCTCATTATTAGCAATGAGTTGTCCGTGCGTAACAGTTCCATTTTGTGCATTTGTCACCACAATAATAATGCTGGTGCTTTTTGGCTTGTCATAATAAAAAATAATACCAACTAATATTTATATACTATTGTATTGTAGTGCTGCAAAGAATTAACAGGTTTTCTCGATGAACGATCCAATGATCCATAAATAAAATATCAATCTTGGAGTAGTGTCTTTCCTGGAATGATCTTGGGAGTGGCGCCATGCGCCATATATCTCAGACATGAATCAACTCCTGACGGCTGGTCTCGTGTGTGACTCAAATGAACAACTACCACAAGTGATATTCAAACTATTTGGATAAGGTGAATTGATGGTCTTAAGTTGTTGTATATCCATAATCGATGGCCAGTTGGTTAGGCGATCGACCATACGTTCTGTAGTTCGTAGTGACGAACTTGTCGAGGTTGTGGCGGTGGACTTCAATTACTTATCTAGGAAAAGTTTGAACATTTGTATTTAGCGCGTTAGCTCTACTGTCATTTTCGATTTTCGATTCACAAATGCATGATACAAAAAGCTCGAAAAGAAACGAAAGGAGAACACTTCAAAAAACAAGTCTCTCAACAGTTTGCTCCACCATTCGAACATCGATTCATTATATGAGATATTGGATACAATAATACCGATACAGGCTGTGTGTCATATCCCTGCTGTTGCGTTTGGACATTTTATTCTCATTTCAAACATTTCAATTGCTATAGTGTTATAGATACTATGGTATACTGGAGCTGTATTGCTGTCGATGATCTGGTGGAACGCCAAACGAGTCATGTTAATGGATGTAGTGTTCAGTGTGATATGGAAAATGCTGATGAAATGATTCTGGAAATGTGTTTTATTGAAGGCAAATAAGGTCGGAAAATGTGCAGCGGATTATGGAGGTACCTATTTGGAAGTCACGCGATGAAAGGGAAATACCCAATATGTGACGTCTGGATGGCTTGCTGCATTAGCATGTGATGCTGATCAATGTATCCTCTATGAACATCGACTTATGAGTTTTATGGAATAGCAATTAATTAATCATGAATGATAGCTTGATCGTATTTGTGGTCACTGTGCCTATTTTTGACGTACAATATGATGGGAATGGCATATGGAATAGATAGTTTTCAGTCATTGAATGTGCATGTCGCATAGTTGATATATGCATATTCGTTCATTTAAGAGGTATGTTGGTTCTAGGTTAATATATAAGTAACTTAACACAAGCAAACCTCGAATTCGAACAAATATATTTTTCACTGTGTTGTTGTGCAGTGCGTGTAAGTAATTGGATACTATTACACTGGTTGGTATATTATCTTTTCCAATTGTTGGTATGGTTATGCGATATTATAGATTGAATATGTTGAGAATACTAAGTAATACAGACAGAATATTTGGCAACCAAAGAAGCGTTTTCATGGTGGTGATAATCCTTGTTATAAAGTACGTAAGTACTTCTATGACTCATATACCATGTAAATAATGTTCTTAATTTTTGTATACCATATACATAGATACGTGAATATGCAACCTTAATAACAAACCAAATATACTAATCATTTAATTAAACAGCGGGTTATAAATATTGAATACATTTGCTGAATTCCAACATATCCACGTTGAGACACATAAAGATTAGAACAATATTAATATAGAACGGATTTCCCACGGTTGAAATATGTAGTACTGTTAATCAAACATTCATAAAATTCCAGATTATATTAGTTTAGTAGGAATAATAATGATAACGGAAGAAGGCGTTTTGGTTTTGTTCTTCTTGGTTTTACATAATTTAAAAAAAAATTCATCCTATATTACTATAGGTTGCAAATTTCTCGATATTTGTTTAATCTATACATTTGCCCTCGTCGGTACTAGTTATAAGCAGAAATTTGGTGTCAGTTAACATCATATTCATGCATTAGAAGTGGATAACATGTTGAATATTGGATTATTTTCTACCAAATCTTTTGGAAATATGGGTTTCGTGTGAAGATTATTGGATATCCATGGCCTCATGATACCTATATTGATGGTTGTCGTTGGTGGCTAATTTTGAACAACTTTCGGTGATGCCCTATGAGGTGGCAAATATCCATAGATTTGAAGTATTGGGTATTCAAACATCGAAAACACTCACTTTAGATAATACTTCTATTAGTCTGGTGTATAGATTTTCATATGTTTGATTGCACACGAGTGGAAGTGGTTGTCTCTCCTTCACTCCGATATCTATTACTTCGTACTAACAGCTTTGTTCCTCTGCAATCCAAGTACAGATGTAAGTGACTGCACTCATGTTATTGTGAAGTTTACTTTGGCTTTGGAAACTTATATTTAGTTTTCATCTTTCAGCTTTCGTTGGTTGTGGAGGTTAGGTGTCAGCTTGTTTCTTTTTTTTTTTATGCAAAATGTGTGTATTTGTAGTTATATAAACATAGAGCGAGAAATCATTTCACCATTCTCTTGATGTAGATCTTAAAGCATAATCATAAGTTAACGATTGTTCGATTGCTTCTTCGTGCTTGGACTTAACCTCACACTCGTTCTAGTTATATTGTATCCCTGTTTATTTAGGTTGAGATCGGCTGATCTGCATTTGGTGTCAGATATCATCAATTTGAACGTTCGATGAGTAGGTCGTTGTTGGTTTGTCAGAGAATCATGGTAACTGATGGATGACGATAGTAATAGCTACTCCTACACAGAAGCAGAACAGGGGTAAAAAGATCACACAACCTGCTGATATTCGAAAATTTATTGGATAGATACCACGCACGCTCCCATCTGATTTCAATGCAATTGTGGTAAAATGAACAATCGTTTTTATTTATTGGTATTCAATCTCCTGGAATCATCTAACAATATCAGGATATATTCGAAAAATTTTATGCTATTTTCAATTATTCCTCAGCTGGTGTTTGAGGGGGACTAGAGTTCATAGAATCTTCTTCGTGTGCAAGGTACGAGAAACGCGTCGTTTCCTCCACTTCTTTATCGCCGTCAGGAGTCAAAGAGCTTTCAAATGACCAAGGTGCATCCTCAAAAAACCCTAATGATTTTGCAAAGCGAACGTGATGATCCATATTATCTTCTGCAAAATGATAATAAGGTCAGAATACACAAGTGATATTGTTAAAATTTCTTTTACCACTCGGTTTTGCTTCCGATATAAGCTGAGCTAATGATGTCTGTCCACCAGGTTTCGCTTCTAAAATAACAATCCGAATACCCATTCCAAACTTCATCTGTGCATCAGTAGCAGCCTGAACATTAAAAGCAACAATTACAATAAATTTAGATAATTAAATTGCATAAATAATCTATGTGGCAGAGATTTCTTACATTTAGTAATGGAAGAAACTCATTCCATCTGGCATGATTTGCCATGAAGATTAAGAGAAAAGAATTGGCAGCCTCGGTGCTTGTCTGAAATCGGATGGCATTTGCACAGTTCATAATGAGACCACGTGCAACAACTTTCCTGATTGTATTATCATAGTTGGCATCGCGTTTGGAGAGAGGCTCGCTAATGCAAGTACAATTATTACCATTCTCAGAGTAAGGAACAAAATTGTCAACGAGAAATGTTGCAAACTTTGCTTTCTGAAACAGCATTCTTTGTGGAGCCTCCTTTCCTTGTCTGTAACGGATATTGTAATATACAAATATAAATAAACCATCATTGTAAACTTGATATACCTCAACACTGCAAATATTAGACGATAAAATAATGCATGATAAATACTATTATGTGCATATTTAATCACCCACGAAATCAAACTTCGCCATAGTTCCAGAGGTATGCTTGAGGCTACACTTTCGTCCGATTCAACTGTAAGAACAATAACCTCAATGATCATTTGACGGAGAACACCAAAAGGCTGCGGAACTTCGTAAGATGAAAACTTGAGCGGCTCGGCATCGTCGAACTCGCGTGGTTCGTAAGAAAGAACCGTCGACATAATACTCTCAATGCGATTGCGAACATACGTGACAATCTTTTCCCTTAGAGTATGCAGGCGATTGGGTATATAATTAGGGGTTGGTGGAGCGGCCGGATTCGTGGCAACAAAACATACTATTTCAGGTTCCGCAGCTCTTCTCAGAAGGAATCCAACATTCTTGGCTGCCGATCGACGAACTCCTGAATCTGCACTTCCGTCGGACAGAGTGTTCAATAGCAAATCTAAAATATCTGAATTTTGCCCGATGGGAAGAAACAGCAAGTCGCCACTATCTTCCAAACTCAATTTCTCGATTAAGTCTTGAAACAGTTGTGAAGCTGCCGTAGAGTGTTGATCCGCTGGTACAGCCAAAGAGCAAGCACAATGTTCAACAGGATGAACCATCGCACGAACTGTATTTGCCATAATGTTCCAAGTATTGACATGATCTAAGAATATCCATCTACTTTTTGCGGAAGATATACATAATGGACTGTTCCGCACGACAGGTGTAAAGGCAATCAACATGACAACCAGTTCGCAAACAGGAGGGTACCCAACATACTTCATCATATTTGTCATCCTTATACTCAAATTGCCATCCTCCGTTAGTCCATCAAACGTTTCAGATGGGTAGCAACGCAATAAGCACTCTAGAACTCGATATGCATGATAGAACGATCCACCAGAACTGCCCAAAAATATCTACAATTGAACCATTCGTGTAAAATGCGCATGAAAATCAACAGCACTAAAAATTTAATTACATCGAAAAGTTTCCGGGCGATCACACCAGCTTTCTTCGACAAAATTAAGTTGAGTTGATCTGATATGACCTCTGGCGAGAGCAGTATCACGGCTCTAACAAAAGAAGATATATTTGGAAACGGGTTATCAAAATGTATGATGCTTACCGGTAGGCCAACCTCATTCCTTCGCCATGAATATCGTTCGGCCCAGGCCTCTCACCACTGTGATCATTCTGAGTTATAAAACCAACAAGCGCCTCACAAACAGGATCTTGCAGTAAAAATTCAACCATCTATTATTAATAGAGTATGATATTCAAATCGTCATTTTCTACTTCAAGCTCACCTTTGCAGTGATTGAAGGTTGCTCTAACTCTAGTAGTTTATGGATCAATTGTTGATTCCTTGAGTGTTTCCATGCAGGGTCCAGCAAAGCATTAGTTTGGTCTTTCAACTAAGATAAATTGATATTGAATTCAAGTCGATTGAGTTGAACGCAGTCGCAAACCTTATCAATATCTTCTAAAGTCCACGACGATGTGCTTTGATATGAATCAAGAGTGTGTTCTTCATCTTCATTCTCACCATCGGAGGGTAGGTCGAAATTCGACTCTTCTGATTGCATTATAAAGAAATGACACGCAATTTACGAAATTCAATTGGAAGCTGTATCACCCAACTAAAACTGTGTTATTTTATCATCATAATATTTATAACGTACATTATTAGTGTACATACATGTTATCATACAAAAACTCAAATACCCAATATATAAAGATCCGCCATGCTTGCCACCTGCTGTACGCCCGGCCGGCACACGACAGAAAAGCAGCAAGACCCTTATGAAAAAATAGAGCAACAAATTAATTGATTTATTGCAAAATAGAAGAGAAAAAAATGTTAATCTATCCTTCAGTAGCTCTTCTTGCAAAGAGCGTCAGCTCACATCGACAAGCTGTCGCTCTTTGTAAGATATAGCGACCATGAATTAATCATATTTGACGATAAACATATCCCTTCATATTGACCGCTGGATCAATTTGAGTCATCAATAAGTAAGTCAGAAAGTAAAACAAACTAATTGGAGAGTGATATAAAATAGCTAGAAATATGATTAAGCGTTAAGAGCTCTAAATTTATATTGTACACGACCGACCTTCGATTGAAAACCCCGGAGAACGATTTTGCGATTAATGTTGTGGTGAATCATTAAGGTATATTGTAGAAAAAAATTCTTTACTGATGAATTATTTATTATTAACTCCCATTGTTGTAGCTGTTTAATATATATATAACTATTGTTGCAATCTGCCGATGGTTAAAGATTTGAATTATTAGAGCACAAAGTCTACTATCCTTTTGTTATGCATATAGGTCGTGATTCTTTTTGGATTCTCGCCAAAATGTCCGCTCCATGTTTTATCTTAAGAAAATAAACTCTATCATCACTTCACACTCCCCTCACCATAGATCAATCATGCTTCAGTATTATATATTTGCCACTGCTCCTGACTCTAGCGAGACGGACGGCTGATTCAACACCACGCCCACAAATACACGTACTGAATGGCCCCGCTAATCGCGATAGCACCTAGTAATTTCAGTAATTCGGGTTTCTTTAATTTGGATGCTTCAGAATTACTGGTTAATCCTTTTTCAACCGCAATACTTCTAAGCTATGCTAGCTGTAACCCTAACCCTAATCAATACTGTCTTCATGTTGTTGATGCTCTTCTCCTAAATTAATAGAAATAGTTTTTAAATCTGATGAAGAAGGTATATTATTATCTAAATGTTTTACTTCGGTATCATATTTATAGATCTGACTGTTCGGCAACAATGTGATCTATCTGCCGCAATTCATAAACCGTGGCTTGAAAAAAAAACAAATATGAATTATTACTTAGGCCTCAACGCAATTGTCAAAAGGATCGATAAAGAAGAGTTTATTTATAATTACAACTTATAGATCACAGCAGTACCTACGGTTTTGAAGTGCTTTTGAATATACTGTACCTGATTGTTGCACTGGCGACAGCAGGCGCGCTGCACTACTGCTGCCGCCTCTGCTGCTGGCTACACCTGCGGCCGCTGCCGCACAAGCATAATTCCAGCCAAATTCATCTGGTTGCTCTTATTATTTTAAAATAGCGCTACTGCACACATTTAATTGTTTTTCTCTTTTAGTCCTAGGATTGAACTTCCACGCGATGTCGGTGGCATCGCTTCATCATATCTTATGGGAAGGGACAGTGCCAGTCGCATTTGAATTGTGTCCAGATTATAGTGCCTCTTTTGGCGTGCCCTTAACCGTTCACAAAATTGTTCCGCGCATGTCCTATCTGGCGATACATTGTCTTGATGTCATACAATATTTCCAAACATGTTCTGTTCAATGTCCGGATTGTAATGATGATATTCAATTTATTGCCAATAATATTATTTTACCCAGGTAATGAATTATCATGTGTTCATATGAAAAGATGTCTAATAAAATTATAGCCATATTCCATTGGGTCCTTTGTTCGATATGATCCATGATGGTGGCTCGAAGCACTGCTTTCTGATCCAAGTTTCCTTCAATTCATCCGTCAAAAATACACAATATGTACCTCCGTATTATGATAGTACAGAGCGCATCTTCTTTCATAATTTAAAGCAAAGTCTCCATATCTGCTACGGAACTACCAGACGGTTCAATGAACTAACCATTGAACAGCAAAGAGCTTTATGGGAAGCTGTTAAAATTGGATCATTCTCGCTTTACAAAAATAACGTAACATGGGGAAATGCTCTGCAATTGACTGAACAGAAAGCAATTCCCCTGCGGATTTTGTTTAGCGATGGAACGATCTTCCAAAAATCTATAAAACTTTCTGGTGCTGGCGAATCTGGTAGTTCAGCGTCTTTACATTCTGTTCTGGAGTGCGATTTCCATATTCCCTGTCGAATCATCGCGCAAGGGATCGAAGTAGATACAACTGTTTCGATTGAAGACCTCTGGATAAATATGCACCATCCCGATCTATTTTTGTATTTATATCTTCCTCTTTCATATTCATAGGAACCCATTTCAACCTAATATATTGAAAAAATAAGCCCTCTAAACTCCCGTGTGTCAAACACCGTAGAGTCAGCCCTAATTTCAGCTGAGAATTCTTTGCAATAAAATAACTGTTCAACGAACTCTTGCTGCACAAGGGTGGGTGCAGTTTGTAACTCTTTGGGGAGAAACAAAGATGAAATTATTGTGAGTTGTGCGGTTAATGTCTAGTTATACTCACCGTAGTCATTCATTGAAAGCAGCTCAATAGCGATGTCTAACCAGTCCGGAGGGCTACATGTAGTTTGTATCAGATGAAATGATTAGTCAGTACCACTATTCTTACTTTGTAACACTGGCATAACCTCTTAGCTTAATCTTCTTCAGAACTGACACAGCATTTACTTTCTCAATAATGTGCGTGCTATCATCTCGATGCAGCAACTAAAACACCAAAGATCAGAATAATGTTGACTGGTTTCTAACAACCTACAATCAGTTCATCGGGCGATGGGACCATCGGGATTATTATTTTAGACAAAGCCCTAAGAAGAATTGGCTCGGAGATCTGTTTGCAAAGCTTGACGACATCTTGCAAACCATTGACGACTGGAGTGAGAATGGCCCTCGATCAGTTCAACATATCCAACGGAATAATGATTCATACCATTCATCCTCTCATGGTTTGCACGATAGAGAAGTATTGATGACAATGCTAAGCACAAACGTTCGGTACAAATGATATCTTCTGAATCAATCGACTGCGAATGATGTAGGATACGCTTGAGAAGTATGGTGCAAGCATTTTTATGTGCCATGCGGGACTGTAAGAGATAATGTCAGCTATGCCTTTTTAAATGTCATTACCACAATTTACCTTGTTGATATTATTTTTCCAGCAACAACCCAATATGAAGTTGGCGGCTTCCGTAACTACGTAAATTGCTCTGAATAAATAATCCACAACCTCACTAAAACGTTGCTCAAAGTAGACAAAATACACATACCTGCTACTTTCGCATATACCTAAAATAGTTTCCAGCATCCCATTAACATTTCCAACGTGAGTCTGATTGATTTCAGCAAAGCAAATATTCGATAGTGCAACTAATGCTGCATGGACCAATGCCGACTGCTTATTTACATCAATACTGCGTAGCATCTCAACTATTACCTCCCCACCACCACCCAGTAATATATTATTCGCTGTAAATGAATTGCCATACGAAATATTTCCAATTGATCGAAGCGCTTGAACGAGAATTTCTTCGTTTGCGCTTACTTGGAGAACTGTTATGACCGGCTTAATACATGACAATTCGATTGACAGTAGTCTATTTGAATCGTTGCAATGAACGGTATTAACGATTGCACACAATGCGTAAAATCGAACACTATCATCCACGTCAGAGTGTGATCCAAGCACCAAATCAATAATTGCATGAAAACAACCACTCTGAGCCATTACAACTTTGTTTGATAAATCCAGTGCTAATGATGCACACAGCTTGGCACAAAGAGACAATATTGGTTTCGATTTGAAGTGATACATAATTTTTAAAATAGGAGGCAAGGCACCTTCTTCAACTATCACATGCTTCAGTTCGCGAAACAATGACATATGAACAAGAGCCATTATAGATGGCCCAATGACCAAAACTTGGCCAGTGTTGAGGTAATTGATGAGATGTTTGGGGATGCCTGTTTGAATTAGATAATCTGGGGACACAGAATCGTATGTTAACGCAATATTTAAAGCAAATCTGGAAATTGCAAAAGTTACTGCATCTAGATTGGATTGTTCAGACGTTGCGAGAAAAAGGTTTGTCCATTGTGACATAATTACTTTCGATCGTAACTCTTTGTTTACCAGAGTTTCAGCCAAATGTAATTCATCTTCAAATGATTTTTTCGATTTCTCCATGTACAGTTTCATTGTCTCTTCACACTGATGAAGGCGATTTTCGACTTTCATAATGGAGGTATTGATAGTTTTTTGGAAACCTTCCAAGCATGAATTGAGAGCCTTATCAAATTTTCTATACAACTTTTTGTAAAATTCATTTGAATCTATGAGCTTTTTTGCATAAACGTTTTGCTGGAGCATGATGGCTTATTGTAGTGTTGGAGTGGAATGGTTGAATATTCCCAACTTGCCAAGCAATAATATTTGGTCCTTGTTATTAACTAGTTATGTTATGGTGCACACGCGCCAATAATTTTATGATGATGAGGCCTGCGTCATAAGGTTATTGAAGTATGAACTACAGTAATAGTATTGTAAAAAGGTGTCTTATTTCCATTGCTTTTCGCGGCCGTTTTCAATAACCGTGACCAAAACCAAAATTTTGTTTTTGTTTTGCTGCGGTCTCCAGTCTGTAGTAATTTGGAATTTACAAGAGCTATCACTTGATATAAAACGTCAAAATCCTAATAAAGGAAAAACGACGGTAAGTGTGCGACCATTAGCAAAACTTTAAAGAACATTGGAAAAACATAATAAAAACCTAATGTCAGCCAAACATGCATCGAAAAACAAAATTAACACCACTACCGTGAAAGAAATATCTACTAACTACTACTATTTTCACAGCGAACTAATTGTGGGAAAGAAAAACATTTGTCACGACCCATTAGAGAATTGAAAGATCCCAGATCTTTCATTTGCAATAAATGCTGCGTGCGATTGCCACAGCAGTGCTGCCGCAGTGATGAGTTAGAGGTAGTAAAGATTTATTTACAATGGAAACTACATCCTAATCTATGCAGCTGCTGTGCGCGCGCCCCTCTGGCTTTGGGCTTGTTTGCATTATTATTAATTACTACTATCGAAGTATTTGAATTGAATCGCTTGTCTGAAAGAATTTCTACTTATACAGAATCCTGCATTTTCCGCAATGAGCAAGCGTTTGATATCATCCAATATGACTCCAATCCAGAAAAAGTCCTCCAAAGTTACTTCAACTTTTATTTCGCCATCAAAGCTTCCATATGAATCACAAAAGGAACCTTTTGATTTTGTTGGCTATTTAAAGGTGGAAATGCTTGGAATTGGAGAGCCAGGTCATCTGGATCCCCCGCAAAATCAAAATATTATGAATTTTTTACATGTTCCGTTTCAACTGGAGTCACTACTCACTTTGGGATGTATTGTCTGCTTGGATGCGTTTTTATACGTTGTAACATATTTGCCTATTCGAGTATTCTTTAGTATTTTTCTCCTGGTTGGTGAAATTTTGTCACGCGTGACAATGCAATGGATAGAAGGTGGCAAAAAGCGTGCTGGGAAATCAATGTTCCATCGTACTCAACTTTATGATTTGATGCGTGGATTACTGATGTTGATTGGTGTGGTTGCATTACGTCAAATTAATATGAGTCAAGTCTATCATTTTATAAGAGGCCAAAATATGATTAAGCTTTATGTTCTAGCATCAATGATGGAAGTAATGGACAAACTGTTTGCCTCGTTTGGACAGGATGCATTTGATGCCTTGCACCTACAAACACGCTACAATCCCACATCAATTAAGCTATTTCAGTATTTTGTTATTACAAGTATTTATGTTGTAGCTCATTCTAGTTTATACTTTTTCGAAGTGGCTACCTATACAGTAGTAGTCAACTCTTCCGATGAAGCGTTACTAACCGTATTGATATTAAACAATTTCGCAGAATTGAAGAGTTACGTTTTCAAAAAGTTTGATAACAATAATTTGTTTCAATTAGCGTGTTCTGATATTAATGAACGATTTCAAATATTATTGTTCTTAGTGATCATCATGATAGTTGCGATTACTCAGAATTCGTTTAATTTAAAGGAACTTGCGCCGGGGTTCATCCGAATTATTGCTTTAATGGCTATTGGTGAATCGGTAGCCGATTCTGTGAAACACGCATTCATCATCAAGTTCAATACAATTAGCCCTGATATTTATGAAGACTTTGCTTTTGTGCTGCGGTTCGATATCTTGGGTAATCGGAAAGACAAGATTATTTTGGATCACTCCTACGCAGTTACGCGTCGTCTTGGTCTGTCTCAGGTATATCCCCTCCCTAGTCCTATGGTCCCCATTTTACTGATCAAACCTTACTGTTAGATTCCTCTAGGATGTGTTTTTATTCGATATTTGATGTTAGCAGCGTCATCTTCGTCGATACAGTCTATAATAGTTTACAACAAATTTAAAAGCACCTGCATCATTGCATCCACGATATTTGGCATGCTGATATTTTTCAAGATATGTTTGGGTATAGGTTTAATTATCTATGCCGATAAAGCTCAACAAAGGGCTGGCCTTCGAATTGCGGAGCTCGAGTCAAAAAATGACAATAAAAATATTCGTACTCCAGGTACAGGTTTGAAGCAAAGTAAATTAGACATTGTTGAAGAATTATCTTCGATTGAAAGATATACGG
>JACCEA010980501.1_pt1 | contig 17859 bp, 20 predicted proteins | sample 7449851 | NCBI WGS metagenome assembly JACCEA01 (sample SAMN15323453, study PRJNA562643) | freshwater metagenome | isolation source: river surface water | place: USA:Blue River Watershed | collected 2017-08-18
GGAAATACTTTTACGAACACTGGACTCAATACTTTGGCTAGTTTTTCGGAAGCCCCTGAAATGATTAATAATTCCATCAGTCCACAGAAAAAAGCTAGGTACGCCATCAATGGCAAGATCAAATCGAGCAAGGTACTTTTACATGTTGGCAAGAGCCCATCAGATTTTTGAACGCCGCTAAATACTTTTACCACTTTGTTTTTATACACATAAGTAGTGTCGGCATTTAAGGTATCTCGGTTGATAACCATCGTTTGATCAGGTGCCTTTTTAAGACTGTCTTTGATAAAAACAGGCATTTGCTCTAGATAGTGTTCCGATAGTAAAATAGGATCGTCTTTTTTGCCATTCAAAACATGATCGATAGTATAACTATCGCCCGAAAACAAACTCACTACTACAAAAAGGATGGAAGAAATAAATATAACCAACCAAAATCTACTCAATACCATTTTTTTTATATTTAAATTTCAAAAATCAAATTCAAAAGTCAAATTCAAAAATTTGACCTTTGATTTACTTACTATTTTTTATTAATTATTATTTTAGATACAATTGCTATTAATTCTTCAACTTCAATTAAAAGAAGAGTTCTAAAATCTTGACAACCCTCATTTATATAATTTAATATTTTTAAAGAATTCCGAGATTCTTATAGCTCTTTTACAACTAATGCAAGCTTAAAGATTAAATCTTTATCGGATGCTGCTCCTTGCGATTCGCCAAAGTTTAAAGCTGAACTCCCGGATGAACGGATGAGTTGATTCTTGTACTATTCGTTTTCATAGCTTTTTTCCAATTTTCGTGTAAAGAAAATACATTCTCCCGCAAAACGAATTAATCTGTCGTCTAAATTAAAAATTTTCTCTTTAAAAGGATTTGTTTCAAGCATTATAAATTGACTTTAAATTTGATTTTGACCTTTGATTTTGATTTTGATTTTTGAATTTGACTTTTGATTTTTGATTTTGAAATTGTTTACACGTGAATAATCTCTTCGTCAATCAGTAGATCTTCTCTGCGAAGGCGAAGGAAAATCTGCGCCACGGCAATAGTGTCTTTTTCGCAATAGGTTACGATGCGATCGATGTCTTTCTCTACATAAAAAACATGTCCGACTTGACTGCCGTCGATATCGCCTTTGGAAGAAGGAATTCCAAGTACTTTACAAAGTAACTTCAAGGAAGTAAAATGCTTATAATCGCCAAATTTCCATAATTCCAAAGTGTCCAAATGCGGAATTTCCCAAGGTTTTTTGCCAAATAAATTGAGTTTGTCAGGAATGGGCATTTGGTTGATAATCATTCGGCGGGCTAAAAACGGAATATCAAATTCTTTGGCGTTATGACCACACAAAACATGTTGTGGCTGATTAAAATGATTGTTGATGAGATTACTAAAATCCTTCAATAGCTGTTTTTCTTCACCAAAAAAAGAGGTCACTCTAAAATTACGAATGTCCCCTTTGATGATAAAATAACCTACCGAAATGCACACAATTTTTCCAAACTCGGCCCAAATACCAGCGCGATCATAAAACTCTTCAGGTGTAAAATCGTCTTTGCGTTGGTATAGTGTTTTGTGATCCCAAAGCGCTTTCATTTCGTCATCCAAAGTATTGAAGTTTTCTACTTCAGGAACGGTTTCTATGTCTAGAAAAAGAATGTTATTGAGGTTTATTTTTTCGATCATTTGTAAGTGATTTATTCACGAATTTAAATAATTGAAAATAAAATTCGGGAATTTGTGGCTATAATTTCAGAAAAGTGTTTGTTGACCGGATGGACTTTCGTGTTCGAGTAGCCATTTTTTGCGCCACAATCCGCCAGCATAGCCCGTTAGAGAGCCATCTGTGCCAATGACCCTGTGACAGGGCACGACTATCCATAGCGGATTTTTTCCGTTGGCCGAAGCTACTGCTCGTATGGCTTTGACATCGCCTAATTTTTTGGACAAATCCATATAACTACAGGTTTTTCCGTACGGAATTTCGAGTAGGGCTTGCCACACTTTTTGTTGGAATTCGGTGCCTTTGGGGTTAAGTTTAAAATCAAAATGGGTTCGTTTGCCTTGAAAATAGTCATTAAGTTGGGTAACGGCGTTTTGCAAGCCTGTTGGTATTTCAGAGGAAACGTCTCCTTCATCGATAACGGAAATTTGAGTAATGCCGTTGGCGTCGCCTGTAATTTGGGCGATTCCTAGTGGTGTATTGATAGCAACGGTTTCCATAAGTTGGTGTGAATTGAACCGCAAAGTACTAAAAGTTTTTGGATGAATGGCGGTGATTCTGCTACGGGTGAAGCGAATTTATTTGTCTTAAATGGTTTGAAATTTTTAGTAGTGTTTAAAAAAGGTAACCGCAAGGTTCGCAAAGATTTACGCAAGGGCCGCAAAGAAAAAAAGTAACCGCAAATTTCACAAATTTTCGCAAATTATTCTTGGTCAAAATTGCAGTGATTGAGCCACGGATTGAACAGATGAAACGGATTTAAAAAATAACTTAAATAATCTTAAATAGTTAAAAAAGATAACCGCAAGGTTCGCAAAAATTTACGCAAAGTTCGCAATGAAAAAACTTAAATGACCTTATATGCCTTATATGGTTTAAAAAAAACGCAAATTGTTTTTGGTCAAAATTGCTATGATTGAACCACGGATAAAACGGATGGAACGGATTTAAAAAAACTTAAATGACCTTATATGTCTTAAATGGTTTTAAAATTCATAGTACTAAACTGCGTTCAAAAAAAAGAACCATTCGTTTGTACAAATGGTTCTTGTGTGGTGTAGCCCTGATCGTAACGGCATCCTTTGCCGCCGGGGTTCGGCGGGAAAGATATAGTGTAGAGCAGGAAGTAGCTCCTAATCCTTCGACTTAGCTTTGGATTGTTCTTATTTCAAATTGGAATAGATGTAGGCTTCTAATCCTTTTAATTCTTCGTCGGACATTGCTTTGGTGATGGCAAAATTGGCCTTCATAATGTCGTATTGACTTGGGTCCATGATGGGTTTTGCTTCTTCTTTGAGGAAGGCAACTAGGTCTCCGTTCTTCTCTTTGTACGTTTTGGCTATGTCTTGCAAGCTTGGACCAATAAGTTTGGTGTCTACTTTATGACAGGCAATACAAGCTCCTTTCCCTTCAAAAAGTTCTTTGCCTAATGCCTCGGGCGTTGCGGCTGTTTCGGTTTTTGCTTCGGTAGCTGCATCAGTTGTTGTTGGAGTGCCAAAGGGCTCGGCGCTTTCTTTTTTGCAAGAACTTAGCGCTAAAGCAATTGCAATAATTACTAATTTTTTCATGTTTTATTGATTTAAAAGTATCGCAGCTTCTTTGGCAAAATACGTCGAGATTAAACTAGCTCCAGCTCGCTTGATACACATTAATTGTTCCATCATAATTTTGTCATGATCGAGCCAACCTCTCTCTGCTGCGGCTTTAATCATAGCATATTCGCCCGAAACATGGAAAACCGTTACGGGCACATTCACGGCATTTTTTACTTCACGCACGATATCCAAATAGGCGATCCCTGGTTTTACCATTACCATATCAGCACCTTCTTCCACATCAGACAAGGCTTCTTTGATGGCTTCGATACGATTGGCATAATCCATTTGGTAAGTCTTTTTGTCTTTGGGTACTTCGATTTCGGCTTCTCTTGGAGCACTGTCTAGCGCATCGCGAAACGGACCATAAAATGCAGAAGCATACTTGGCCGAATAACTCATAATCCCCACGTGATGATAGCCTGCAGCATCCAATCCTTGACGCAAACGCAATACGCGTCCATCCATCATATCGCTTGGTGCTACAAAATCGGCTCCCGCCTCCGCGTGTGAAACGGCCATTTTTACCAAAGCGTCGTTGGTCGAGTCATTTTCTACATCGCCATTGGCAATGATTCCGTCGTGACCATAAATAGAATAAGGGTCTAAAGCCACATCGGGCATCACTATCATTTCTGGACAAGCCGCTTTGATGGCACGAATGGCTTGTTGCATTAATCCATTGGGATTCCAAGCTTCTTTACCTGTATTGTCTTTTAGCGTTTCGCTAACTTTTACATAAATATTGACCGCACGAATGCCTAATGCATAGATTTCTTTGACCTCAGCAACTGTTAAATCAATGGAACGGCGGTAAATTCCTGGCATAGAAGGAATTTCGACTTTTACATTTTCGCCCTCTGCTATAAACATAGGAAACATAAAATCGGTAGGACTTAAAGTGGTTTCTCTAACTAAGCTTCGGATGGATTCGTTCACTCTTAAGCGACGGTTTCTGTGTAGTGGAAACATGTAGGTGTATTTTATATTTGATACCAATTCAACCTTATGAATCGGAACCGTAAAAATAAGGAAAATAGGCGAAAAGAAAGAATCCTAAGACACTATAAATAGCGCTTTTTTTACCTTTCAGGGCGTGAATTTATCCAATTTATTTTAATAAAACACACCATAGCTCTATTTATTTCGTCTAAATTTGCGAAATGAAGAAAATTCTTGTTTTATGTTGCTGTTGGCTCTTGACTAGTTGTTTTGAAATTACAGAAAAAATAAAACACCACGACAATCAAAGTGGTGACTATACGCTTATTGTAGATTTTTCTAAATCTTGGTTCAAAACCAAATCGGCTATGTGGTTAGAAGAAGTCGATGGCGTCAAAATTCCAAATGAAGAAGAGATTACTCAAAAATTACTCGACTTTAAACGAACCGCTTCAAAAATTGAAGGTATTGCTAACCTAAGCACGAAAACTGATTTTGACCACTACATTTTTACCATTCAATTCACTTACCAAAATCTCAAAGCCTTGAATGCAGTGGTGAATGTGATTAATAAACAAAAAAACCAAGTACATTTCAACAGCAATGGCAAAACCTTCGAGCGAATAGCTTCTTATCCTGTTCCTGAAAAACTGGTAAAAGACCCCAAAAAGAAGACCGACTTAGAACAAGCCAATATTATCGCCGTTTACACTTTTGACAAAGACATAGCAGGCGCAACAAACGGTAATAGTAAAATTGCCAAAAACAAAAAAACCATTTTCTTGAAACAAAACATGTACAACGTACTCAAGAAATCTTCATTAATGAACAACACTATTCAACTCAATCCCTAAATCTAAAATTCACCCATGAAATCGTTATTGACCTATCTCTTTTTATTGATAAGCTACATTGGCCTTTGTCAACAACCCTCCAAAAATTATGACTATTTTGTACAATACAACGGTGCACAATTCACCAAAAAAGTCAAAATAGAGCAACTAACCAATCATCCACTATTGAATAAGTTGCAAAAAGAAAATGCTGACTTTGATACGAATGAGTTTACCGCTCTTTTTGATTTAGAAAAAAATGCAAGTATTGTGGGTAATTTTACCGACAGTATCGCTTACTATCAAGCCACAATTCCGATTAGAAATAAAGAAAAATTAAAAGCTTTTTTGACCAAAAGAAATGAAAAAAAAGCACTTTCTGATTCGATAACCAAATTCGAAATTCAAGACTTTGGCACCTATGCGATGCTAAACTCCAGTGACCAAAAGTTCACCATAGCTTGGAATGATAGCTATTTAGTGTTTTTTGAATTGACCAAAAAATATAGCGATATTGCTCCAAAACGAGACGTAGTTGTAGATTCGGTTGCTGCGCCAACAGTAACAGGTGAAACCTATGGCGACCCAACCGAAACCTCTCCTGTGGAAGAAGTCCAAGAAGAAGTTGTGGTTGATGTTGCGCCTCCTGCTGATGCTCCGGTTGTATACGAAACCAACGATGCAACAATAGAAGACACCTATACCGACGATAGTTATTATGCAGCCTACAAAACCCAAAGAATTGCTTTTGATAGCATTCAAAAAATAAAACAAATCAATTTTACAAAATCACTTTTCGAGAAAGGTTTTGTTGCCCCAACTTCATCCAAAATAAACCCAACCGCCGATATTTCGTCGTGGGTAAATTATGGCGGATTCCTAACCAATTTGAGTTCTTCCTTTTCTACTTTAACTCAGTTAGGTGCCTACGGTAAATATTTGCCTTTGCAAAAAGGAATTGACACGTTTATCAAAGGGATGAATCTTGATTTTTATTTTGATAATGACAACGCTCGTATAGAAGAAACCATCGAATACTCAAAACCAATTGCGGATATGATGGGAAAAATAAACGACCGAAAAATAAATAAAAAAATCTTTGCTTATTTCCCAGAACAAGAACCTCTAGGCTATTTTTCGTATCATTTTAATTCGAAAGCTTTACTAGAAAATATGCCCCATATGATTGGTGAAATTTTTTCGAACACTGTCTTTATGAACGAAGATTTTAGTTTTGTAACCGATTTGATTACCACCTTAGTCGATGAAAAAGCAACCGCCACCTTATTTGATGGTGATATTAGTTTGTTTCTTCACGAAGTGAAATCGAAGGAAGTAAAAACCAAAACGTTTGAATACGACGAAAACTACGAATCCGTTGAAGTTGAAAAAATAGTAACCAAAACGATTCCTGAGTTTACAATGATTTTTACCGCTACCCATGCTACATTTTATGATAAATTGATTGATTTGGGAGTTCGCAAAAAAATGTTGTTATCTAAAAACGGTTTTTATGAAATAGTTGGCACAAGCGAATTTGGTGCCGTTTATATCGTAAAAAATCAAGATGTGCTTGTGGTAACCAACCTTTTGGAACAAACCCAAACCAACGAGGGGAATTTCAAAAATGGTATTCAAAAAAATCTAAAGCAAAACACTATTTCGGCTGCATTTGATATTCAGAAAATGGCAGACACTTATTTGAAGACCGAAAAAAATAACACAAAAGATAAAAAGTACTTGAACGCTTTTGCTTCAAAATTCAAAACCATTAGCATGCAATCTCCTAAAAAAATAACGGATAATAAATTAAAAGTTGACCTTCGATTGAATACGGTAAAAGGAGACAAAAACATCATGCTCCAAACACTAGACTTGATTGATGAAATCAGTCAGAAATAACAAAAAAGAAGGCGATTTCTACATTTGAAATCGCCTTCTTTTTTACAAACCAATAGCCTTATTACCTTGGTCATATAGTTCTTTAACCTTTTTTGGTGGGTCAAATCGATAGCCAGCGGTCACTCTAAAAGAGGCAATGTTTTCATTAAATCGAACAGGATTGTTGTTGTCCTGAACAAAATTTGAATAATTTAAGTTTACAAAAGTAAAAAAGGAATCTGAGTTATAGCCTAATTTTAGGTTAATAGTAGACTCAATAACACCAGAAAAATCGCCATCAACATCATTGAAACCAGCTCCCACTGCAATTCCAGATGAGACTAATACATGATTGCTAATAACCCAATTGTAGTAATAAGAGGGCGCCAAAGTTACTAGCCAAATTCTACTTTTATTATCCTCAATCCCATCATTCAAATTAAGATAGGTATTATAAATTGATAAAGTTGGGATAAAACTACCTGAACTTTTGGTTTGCCATTGGTTTTGATTGGCAATGGTTTTGAATGAAAATTTAGGGTTAAAAATATAGGACGTGGTTCCTCCTATCTTGATGGAACGCATTCTAGGGAAAGAAGCACTAAAAGTTTCATCTACTGCATAAAACCCTTTTTGATTGGAATACAATAAAGTCTGCATCCATTGTTTAACGATGAAACGCGTTCCAAAATTGACCAAACGAGAATTGGAATTGTCTTTATTTACATCAAAAAAAAGTGGAGAAACACCGTAACTAATATCAATAAGTTTATAACTCAAACTAAATCCGATTTGTTCTCTCCTATTAGGAATCAATTCCAAATAGCTAGTCTTTCCATTGGCTGTGGAAGTAAATTGAAAATTATTTGATGTATTGAAAAAATAAATACTTCCAATTACTTTTTCGTCATAGGATTTAAAATAGTCTTTTTGCGCCAATGGCTCTTGTGCCTTGCAACACAAAAGTCCAACCAACCAAAAAAATACTATTTTTTTTAAACCCATTCTTTTGGCTGCATTAAAGTAGTAATTAATTTTTCTTCTTCGCTACCCGAGACTGGATGATGGTCGTACACCCATTGCACGTGCGGTGGCAAAGACATCAAAATACTCTCAATTCTTCCGTTGGTTTTTAAACCAAACAAAGTGCCTTTGTCGTGCACCAAATTGAATTCGACATAACGGCCTCGGCGAATTTCTTGCCAAGTGCGTTGTTCTTGATTGTAGGGCAAATTTTTTCTTCTTTCGACAATGGGAACGTAAGCTTGAAGAAAACTATTGCCTACTTCGGTAACGAAATTGTACCAATCTTCCATACTCATCGTTTCAGAAGCTTTGCAATAATCAAAGAATAAACCGCCAATTCCTCGAGCCTCGTTACGATGTGCATTCCAGAAATAGGCGTCGCACTGTTTTTTATATTTGGGATAAAACTCAGGATTGTGCTTGTCACAAGCCGTTTTACAAGTTTGATGAAAATGAACAGCATCTTCTTCAAAAAGATAATATGGCGTTAAATCCTGTCCTCCTCCAAACCATTGCTGAATAACTTTTCTTGAACCTGTCCCGAGCGAAGTCGAGGGATCATACATTTCAAAATAACGCCAATTGGCGTGTACTGTGGGAACCATTGGATTTTTGGGATGCAACACCAAACTCAATCCACAAGCAAAAAAATCGGCTTCACCAACGTTGAATAATTTTTGCATACTGTCTGGTAGTTTGCCGTGTACTGCCGAAATATTGACACCTCCTTTTTCGAAAACGGCACCGTTCTCGATTACGCGTGTTCTTCCGCCTCCACCTTCTGGGCGATTCCAAAGGTCTTCTTTGAATTTGGCCTGACCATCAATCGCTTCTAATCCTGCTACGATTTGGTCTTGAAGGTTTTGTATGTAGGTGTAAAATTTGTTTTTCATAAGCCTCACCCCTAACCCCTCTCCAAAGGAAAGGGGAACTAGGAATTTATTTTGTGTTAATATAGATGTCAGTTAAAGCCGCTATTTTAGCATTGATTCCAAACGAAAACACTTTACTTTCTTTTTGGATAAAACGATAAACAGCAAGTGCTTTTTCTGAAAAAGAAAAGGGACTTGCTGCAGATAACGCTATTAAAAAATCGGCAAAGGATTCCATTTGGTTCCAATCGAAATGAAGGCGTTGCAGATGAAGCAGCAAATCCTCTGGTGAAAAAACGTTCAGACTTTCCAAATCCATTGCGAAGTCTTTCAGCTCCCCTTCGAGTGCGGCTCTTCGGTCTAAATTCCAATCCAAAGGCGGCAATACTAAAGAATGCAACTGCTTTAGACAATGGTCTATTCGAGTACTTTCTTTATCTCGCAATCCTTTGCTTAGCATTTTAATTATTTTGTGTTATCCTGCAAGGTCTTTTTCTAGACCTTGTAGGTATTCCTTTTTTAGCTAGACTTTCAAACATACCTACAAGGTTAAAAAAACCTTGCAGGAAAAAATATGAGCTAACTATTTCTTTCTATATTCCTTCACCGCATCGACAAACGCCTTGGCGTGGTCTACTGGGATGTTTGGTAAAATTCCGTGTCCTAAATTAGCCACGTATTTGTCGGCACCAAATTCGTCAATCATTTCGTGTACCATTTTTTTGATGGTTGGAATAGGTGACAATAATCTGGATGGGTCGAAATTTCCTTGCAAAGTAATGTTTCCACCAGATAAATAACGCGCATTTCTTGGGGTACAAGTCCAATCTACTCCAAGAGCAGAAGCTTTGCTTTTTCCCATTTCGTTTAAAGCAAACCAACATCCTTTTCCGAAAACAATTACTGGAGTCACCTCAGCCAAAGCCTCAACGATTTGGTTGATGTATTTCCAAGAGAATTCTTGGTAATCCACTGGTGACAACATTCCACCCCAAGAATCAAAAATTTGAACGGCATTTACTCCAGCTTTTACTTTTTCTTTCAAGTATAAAATAGTGGTGTCGGTGATTTTTTGCAATAAGGTATGCGCCGCAACTGGGTTTGAGAAGCAAAAACCTTTGGCCGTATCAAAACTTTTGGAACCTTTTCCTTCTACTGCATAGCAGAAAATTGTCCAAGGTGAACCTGCAAAACCAATTAAAGGCACCTCATCATTTAGCATTTCTTTGGTCAATTTCACCGCATCCATTACGTAACCTAAGGTTTCTTCGATATTGGGAACAATCACTTGATTGACTTGCTCCATAGTGCGAATTGGATTTGGAATAATCGGCCCTAAATTGTCTTTTAATTCTACGTGAATTCCCATAGCACGAGGCACTACCAAAATATCCGAAAACAAAATCGCAGCATCTGGCCCTACGATACGAATAGGTTGTACGGTAATTTCAGCAGCTAATTCTGGCGTTTCGCAACGGGTGAAGAAATCGTATTTGTCACGCAAAGCACGAAATTCTGGTAAATATCTTCCGGCTTGACGCATCATCCAAACTGGTGGACGTTCTACGGTTTCTCCTTTTAATGCTTTTAAAAATAGGTCGTTCTTAAGCCCCCTAACCCCCGAAGGGGGAATTTGTATGTCGTTATTGTTCATTTATATTAATTATTAAACTTTATAAATTATAATTTTATTTTAAGGATTTTAGATCCCCAAGTTCCCCCCTTTGGGGGTTAGGGGGCAAATTCCAGTAGCACTTCTTCGATTACATCTTCTATTGAAGGTTGAGAGGCTACGATAATGTTCTTGATTTTTTTGTTTACTAAAGCCTCGGCTGTGGTTTCGCCTATGCAAAAGCAAATTTCGTTTTTTATTTTGTTTGCTGCTAAATAACTTTCGACCGCAGATGGACTAAAAAATAAAATGCCATCTACTTTTTCCTGAATCGTTTGGGGAGACAAAGTGGTCGTGTAAACCTGAATCTCGTTGAAAACAATACCTGCACTTTGTAAAGCTTCGGGTAGCGTATTTCTGCGAAGGTTACCACTAAAAAAAGTGTAGCTCGCCTTACCATAAATTAACGCAATAATCTCAGCCAAATCCTCGGCATAGCCTGTGTAGGCAAGTACTTCAAACCCTGCTTCGGTGAGCATTATTTTGGTTTTTAATCCAACACAAAAAACTTTGTTTTGTTTAAATTCTGCTGCTTTGGGATGTTTCAAGAAATTTTTCACGGCATTTTGACTGGTGAAAATCAAATGCTCGTTTACCGAATCTAAAGAAAAATCCGTTGCGGTGGTTTGAATAAAATTGGTTTCGATTACTTCAAAATGAGCGTCCAGCAAAGCTTGCTTTTGATTAGGTAAAAGTGTTTTGGTAGATAAAATTCGGATGGATTGACTCATTTTACTCTTGTTTTTTGGCTGAAATAATAATCCTTTGAAATTCTTCTGCGGTTGGTAGTTTTCCAATCCATTCTTCTGGGAGTTGCTTACTCAAAATGTATTCAGAAACGCCTATTGGTTTATTTGCATTCCTTAAAGTATATTCTACTTCTAAATGGTCTTTGTTAGGAACTAGCAAAATGCCAATACTTGGTTTGTCGTCCTCTTGCTTTAATTGTTCGTCTAATAATTGTAAATAGAAATCAAGTTTGCCAACAAATTCGGGTTCAAATTCGACTACTTTCAATTCTACTGCCACCAGACATTTGATAATTCTATGATAAAAAAGCAAATCGATATAATACTCTTTTTCGCCCAACGAAAGTCGGTATTGATTGCCAATAAAACAAAAGCCATAACCCAATTCTAGCATTAAACGTTTGATATTTTCAATCATTGTTTTTTCTAACGCTTTCTCCGTAACCGGCTTATTGATGTCAAGAAAATCAAGACTATACACGCTTTTTATGCTTTCTCTGGCTTGTTCTTGAAAATGTTCAGGCAAGGCTTTTGCAAAATTATGTTGTGTTGGTTTTGAGATAAAATACTCATAAGCACCCGTCTTTATTTGGTGCAACAAAACCGCTCTACTGTATCTGTTTTTGATGGTTTGCTCTAAATAAAATATGCGTGCTTTAGGGTCTTTAACTTTTTGAATAATTAAAATATTGTGTTTCCAAGGCACTGAAAACAAAAGCTTTTTTACATATTTTAAATGTGAACCAGCTTGGTTCACATTTGCTTTTTCTAAATGTGAATCAGCCTGATTCACATTTGGATTTTCTAAATTGAAGTTTTCAAAATGTGAAACCGGTGGTTTCACATTTGAATATTCGGCTACCAATTGCTTCATAAACTGAAGATTTCGGGGAGACCAACTCACACCTTCTCCTATTAATTGTGGTAAATCTTGACTCAATAATAAAATTACTGATTTACCCCACCCAAATTCTTCTTGTTTTTTAATAATGAGTTCACCAATTGTCCAATAAAGTTGATTGGAGATTGTTTGTACGGATTGGATGGCTTGCACTCTATGTTCTTGTACAGCAGTAGCTACATCCGAAAGAAATTCGTTGTAAGCATCTGAAGAAATGTTGTGGTGCAATTGACTCATTTTTATATTTGTTTTCTGAAAAAGCCTTTTGTTATTCTCTTAGCCCCGATGGGAGGGAATATCCTTTTTTGTTCCGATTTTTTTCGGGACAAAAAAGATAGGAAGGACAGCGGGAACCCATACTGGCAAAAAAGCCCTGTGTTTCGCTCCTTACTTTTTCAAGGTTTCTTTTATCGTTTTCATCAACTCGATGCCGCCATTGTTCAGGATTTCTTCGGCTGAATGGTAACCTAAATTTTTCCACTCTTCGATGGGTACGACTTTGTTGATGGCTATTTTTTGTTGGCCGTCGATAGAAAAAAGAACGCCTTCGAAATGAATTGTGTCTTCGTCTTCGTTATAGGTTGCCAAGGCTCCGATGGGCGCGGTACAACCTCCTTCGAGACGGCGTAAAAATTGACGCTCGATGTGGGTACACACCTCGGTTTCGATATCGTTCAATTCGGATACGGCTTCGCGGCAAAACTCGTCCTCGGCCATGGCAACCACTACCATTGCTCCTTGCGCTGGTGCGGGAATCATCCAATCCAAATTGATAAAATCCGTTGGTTTTAAATTGATGCGTTCTAATCCTGCGGCGGCAAAAACGGCTCCACTCCAGTCATTATCTTGTAATTTTTGCATACGAGTATTGACATTTCCACGAAGGTCTACCACTTGATGGTTGGGATATTTGTTGAGCCATTGGGCTTGGCGACGCAAACTTCCGGTGGCGATGGTACCGCTACCTTCTAGAAAATCTAAATTGCCTTTGTGTACCAAAATATCTAAGGTGTTCGCGCGCTCTAAAACGGCAGCTTGCACAATGCCTTGTGGCAATGCGGTGGGCACATCTTTCATAGAATGTACCGCAATATCGACTTGACCGCTAATCATAGCGATATCAAGAGTTTTGGTGAAAATTCCGGTGATTCCTAATTCGTATAGCGGTTTGTCCAAAATGATATCGCCTTCTGATTTCACTGCGATAATCTCTGTTTTATAACCTAAGTCGTTTAGTTTTTTCTCGACCGTGTGGGCTTGCCAAAGCGCGAGTTCGCTATCGCGGGTTCCTATTCTAATAACTTTTTGAGCCATATTCTTTTTTGGTCCTTACTAGTTAAGGAACTCTAGTTTTTAACTATTTAAGACAAATTGATTTTGTATTTTTCTTCTATTGCTGAAGTAGTTTTTTTGGGTGCAAGTTGCCCGATTTGAAATATTTTTTCAATGAAATCGATACTTTCGTCTAACGAAGTATTTTCATCTTTTAGGTGAGTTGCGAATTGATTGGTGATTTTTTGAATAATTCTTGTACTGATGATATCTGCTTGCTCTTCATTGAAATTGGATGTTTTCTTTTTTTGAAAAGCCAATTCGGTGGCTACAATATCATTCAGTTTTGCTTTGAGTGCGTGAATGGTTGGCGCGTATTTACGACCGTTCATCCACGTATTAAATTCGAGTTTAATATCTTCGATAATAGCTTCGGCGGCTGGAATATGTTGTTTTCTTCGTTCTAGAGTATCGTCTGTTATTTGTGACAAATAGTCTAAGTGAATTAGGGTTACTCCCTGAATTTGCTCTACATCGGGATTTACATTTCTAGGAATAGATAAATCTAGAATCAGAAGTGGTTTTTTTAAATTCAATAATGTTTTGTCAATCGTTGGATTTTTGGCGCCAGTTGCCACTACCAATACATCGGTTTGTTGTAATTCCTCTTGTAAATTGGCGTAATCTTTTACAATAACATTGAGTTTTCCTGCTAGTTTTTCGGCTTTATTTTTGGTTCTGTTTACCAAAGTGATATGACCGTTTTTGGAGTGTTTTACTAAGTTTTCGCAGGTATTTCTTCCTATTTTTCCTGTTCCAAACAAAAGGATATTTTTATCTCCAATATCTTCGACATTGCGAATAATATATTGTACTGATGCAAAGGATACGGAGGTAGCACCAGATGAAATTTCGGTTTCATTTTTGATTTTTTTACTTGCTTGAATCACGGAGTTTACCAATCTATCCAAAAAAGTATTGACTAAGTTTAACGCCTTACTTTGGTTAAACGCGTTTTTTATTTGGCTTATGATTTCAAAATCGCCCAATATTTGGCTGTCTAAACCTGTTCCCACTCGGAACATATGGTTTACCGCTTCTTGATTTTTGTAGATGAAAGCAACTTCTCTAAATTCTTCTACAGTACCATTACTGTTATCACAAAGTAATTTGATTAGCTCATATGGATGATTGGCAAAACCATAAATCTCAGTTCTATTACAAGTAGAAGTTACAATCAATGACTCGATGCCTTCCTCTTTGGCTTGGGCTAATAAATTGGATTGTGCATTAGTATCTAAACTAAATTTTCCTCTTATCGTTGCATCTGCTTTTTTGTAACTTAAACCTAAAGCATAAAAAGTGGTAGTTTTGGACATATTGAAATTTTCCATATTATACTTTCCTTAAAAAGTTTGACAAAATTATTACTAACAAATGTATAAAAACAACGCTAGAGGTTCTTTTTATATCGCTACGGCTTAAATTACTCAAAATAAGTCATTCTAAATAGAATTTATTGCCATTCATACTAAAATAGGGGCTTGAAAAGTAGTCTATGTAGATTTATTCTAAATAATACACTTGCAACTACATTCTTTTGTTTATTAAATAACATCGCTAAGAGTTCCTTATAAATGTTAATTTTTATAAAAACGCCACCCCTTTAGAGTGGCGTTATTTTGTAACTACCAATTACTATTTCTGAACAATTGGCGCTCTCAATGATTCTAAAACTACAACGATATCATTATAAAGTTCTGTATTTGAAGCTACGCCATTAGCATTGGCTGCTGCACCAACATAACCAACAAACTTGGTATAATCAGCCGAACTTGATTTTGTACCCATACGACTATTTATCGCAGGGTCGTGAGCCGCTACCATATTCAAACCTGAATAAGTATTTACCGCATTGGTTCCTCCCGTATTGAAGGAGAAAAAATCAGTTAAATTATCAGATAATTTGGCAATGCTAGTAGCTTGGGTCGTTCCTGTTTCTGCCAAAACAGGAGCAAAATGAGCTTGTAAATTACCCGCAGCATTCGATTGAACGTCTGCAACAATTAATCCAATGGTGGAGTTTACTACTTTACGGAAACTCAAACGACCTTGCTCAATCATTTGCCCTGAATTATCTGGGTCAGCAACCATTTTTGTTCCTCCCAATCGTTCATAGATTGACGCTTTTACAACTGGAGATGATGCGTCATCGTCGTTACTACAAGAAGTAAATGTTGCTGCCGTTAGCAGTACTACACCGAGTGTGATTTTCGAAAAATTTTTCATACTAAAAATATTAAAGGTTAATTAAAAATTTGATGTAATGATTTTGCCATTTTATAGCTAAAACTGTTTTGGTCTACTGGACAAACTTCTTTCGTTGCCATCGCTTCTGGCAGAATGTATCGCTGAGCATCATACGCTCCTTTTGTCATTAATTCGTCATAAACTCTTTTTGAATTAGTGACTTTGTTGTTGTGGAAATAGACCACCACATTTCTTTTTACGATAATAGAATCAGAGGTTATTCCTTTGATAGCTCTTAAATCTTTGCATATTTTTTGAGCTTGTTCTGGGGTTATAGTCGATTTAAAATCAATTCGACTCACTTGTAAATTGGGGCTTTCATATACCGCTGGCTTTGCTGTTACAATATGAAAAACAAGAATCCCAAAGAATACTACAACAAGGACTAGTACCGCAAAAAGTACTTTTTTTAGTGTTTTATTAATTTTCATAGCTCTACTTTTTTAAAATAAATTGCGTTTTAGAATCATATACGAGCCTGTTGCCTTCTTGGATTTAAATCGAAAGAAGAAAACTTCTATTTAGAATTATTTTAAATAAAAAAATAAGTTTTAGGACGTTATTAAAGCTCTATTTTTCTAAAAAACTCTAGCGAGATTAAATCCAAAAAACACATCGCCTTTGTTCCAATTTCCAGAGGTTCTCGCGAGATATCCTGCCTCGTCAATTCCTTGTGAATTGGTAAAATGCATTTGAAAAACGTGTCCCCCTGTTTCTAAATCAAAACCTATAGACAAAGGATTTCTGTATAAAGAATTAGAAGCTCTATTTAAATGTGCCGCGTAGTCAATGTTTAATGACCATCTTTTAGAGAATTTATATCGCCCGCCAATTCCCATAGCATACTGTGTGTTGTTTTGCATTGGGTTTTCAACAAAGTTTTCGTGAAAGAAAGTTGGAGCAACTTGTAAAGAAAGCTTTTCTGAGAATTTTCTAGAAATTAATAGTTGCGCTACATAGGTCAACCTATTATCAAACTGGAGCTCAGGATAGGTACTTTCTTTTAAAGTGTTGTTTATAGACACACTATTGAAACCTGTTATTGTAACAGGAAAGCCTTCTTTTATTTGAGGAAACAAAGCATACTTCACTGCAAAATCATAGGCTAGCTGACTTCTAGCTGCACTTACGTGAACACCATTTGTCAAACCGTAAATAAATTTGATTTGTGTATTCGCATTATCCAAACCATAGAACCCTTCAAATCCATCCTGAATAGAACCAAATCGATGGGCAACAACAAAATACAAATCGCCTTTTGCTGCCACTTTGGTAGATTCAAGATTTACAATTTTTAAAGCTTTGAAAGCAGAAGTTACTTTTTCTTTGGCAACAGGAACATCAACTCCCGATAATAGGTCATTTTGTGCATACGTTAGTAATGGAAATAAAAATAAAAAGAGTACAAGCTTTTTCATAAGATATAGTTTTAAGTTTTTTTGTTTTAATTCGTTATTGAACATTGGTCTATTTTAAATTCTCCTAATAATTCATCGTACCCTAAAAAGCGTCCTTTGATAGTTAGTTTTTCACCCGATGATATATTTTTTAAGACACTGTCTTTGAAGGTCACAAATACTTTATCTCCCAAAACAACTCCATTACTTTCTGAATCAATGGAAGTAATTTTAGCTGACAATTCAACGATAGTATTCTGATATTTCAAGGTAGCCAAGCGATTATCAGTAGCGAATTCTTTATCAAGTCCCGAGATTGTCACCACATAATCTGTAGAGGCTGAACTTATATCTCTATGTCCTTTATAAGCATAGAAATAAGTTAGGCTTGCTATAAAAGCACAAAGCGACATCCCTATTAGTAATTTCTTTTTCATAAGTAGTTTTATTCTGTTTTCTCTACTTACGTTAAAAAGAAAGCTTTGGTTTTAAAAAAATAAAAATGCCCTTAAAAAAAACTGTACACTACATTTTCTCGTATATGCATTAGAATGGCTTTTCAAATCATCTCAATTAATTTAAAACCAATCCTTATGAACACAAAAAAACTATCTACAGTCCTTGCACTTGCGATAACTCTGGTGAGCTGTACCAATGACAATCCGACCACCCTAATGGAC
>JACCEA010810083.1_pt1 | contig 17851 bp, 25 predicted proteins | sample 7449851 | NCBI WGS metagenome assembly JACCEA01 (sample SAMN15323453, study PRJNA562643) | freshwater metagenome | isolation source: river surface water | place: USA:Blue River Watershed | collected 2017-08-18
AGTTAATTTGCCTTAACTGCGGCATCCACCAAGATAGAGATTTGAATGCCGCAAAAAATATAGTAAAAGTCGGGACAGGGCATTGCCACGACTCTAAACGGACGCAGAGAGAAGGTAAGACCGCTTGTGGCACATCTCAATGAAGCGTCAAGAATCCCCGCGCTTTTAAGCCGGGGAGTATGTCAACGTTACTGATATTGCTCAGGTGATCGGGACACGACACTCGCACGAGATTTACGAAGTTTGCCAGGTAGCTATGGAGCGCCATGCAGGTAGTTTGATTGAGAAGACAACCGAATATGGTACCGAAATCTATCGGGTGGCGATCGAGCTACTCCGTCGCTGGATAATTAGGACACAGAAGTAGACACAAAAAGCCGTTAGTGAAATTAATCTCTAACGGCTTTTTGTGTCTACAAGCCTACATCAGCTTTGTAGACAATTAGTTTTAATACAAATCCTGCTTCGAGTAACACTTTTATAGTGTTATCAGCTTCCATTCTGGAAACAAGATTTTCAAAGTCACCCATACACAACCCAGTCACTGCTGGCTTTTCAGCCAGCCAGCAGTGAAATGAAAGTGCTGGAAAAACTGTACAAGGTTTGTTTTCGGGTTTTAGTGTGTACGCACCTTCTTTTTCATTCCATGCTGTTACAACAACACGGTCATCAGGGATTGGCTTTTTCTTAGCCCATAAATCGCAAAGCAATAAGACATTCCAACGCTTCTTGACTTGCTTAATATGCAAGTCAAAGCAATCTTCTTCGAGCGTTTCGCGTACTTCTTCATTTGAAAGAACACGATCGACATTAATGTTGGTTAATGGCATACAATTTGATAACTAAACTGTATCACCATAATACTAATATTGTGATATTATTGCAACAAAGTATCACGCAAAACAATGCACAATAATACAGAATTTAGCGAAGTTATCAAACAAATCAACGAACCTACCGAAATTACGATCGCCCGTCTTATTGATGGTGAATACGAATGGTATTGGTGGTGCAAGGAGTCTGAAGCGACTTTCAAGACTCCGGAGCTGGCGCTTGTGGACGCTGTAAACTTCATCTGTCAGAATTACGAAGCCCTATTAATTGCAACGCTTGCTAAAGAGGAAGACGCGGAAGATGCTGACGAGTAAGTCTGTCTTTAGGCTGATTGGGTTAAAATAAGCTGAGTCATTCATGTTTTCGCGGAGGTGTTGATTTCGGTCAGCACTTCCTTTCTGTTTTTTGGAGACGGGCGATCGATAAAATGTCAAAACCACAACATTTTATGCGATTGTGCTAATCTGAGATTGGTAAATATATTTTTTGGACGTATGACTCAAAAATTGACGGGCGCTGCGTTGTTGGCAGAACTGGAACAAAACCCAAAAATGTCGGCTAATGAGCTAGCGTTGAGAACTGGCTATACAAAGCAAACTCGATCGCGCAGCGGTGAAGCTCGTGTCAAACCGGATCGCGAGGCGTACTACGAAGCCGTGCTGTTGGCGAAAGGAGATTATTTTGGTCTGGTAATGCCGGAAACTCAAAGAACAACTTCTCGCGGCGACATCGATTCTTTCAAGATTCAGAAAAACGGTGCTGGAATTGTACCGCGTCGTTTTATGGAGATTGTTGGTTGCGAACCGGGTGACTATTTCGCGGTTAAAGAAGGTGAGGACGGAACGCTGGCGATCGTGAAGGATACAGAAAGAAGCGAGGCTGCGCGCCTTGAAGCGGCTGCGAATCCGCAGATCGCCACTGATGACAGTGAAGAAGATGAAGATGAAGATGAAGATGAGGACGAAGAAGAGGAAGTCGTCGCACAGCAGCCTGCAATTCCGGGAATCGATTCCACAACAGTGCGAATTGCTCAACCTGTGAGTTAGTCCGATCGCCCGCGCGTTATAAAAAAATCCACAGTTTTCGAGCTGTGGATTTTTTGCTGTTATTCCGGGCGATCGTCTGTGCCACTAAATCGTTTGAACAAACCCCAGGGTTTACCGTAAAAACAAACCACAAAACCGGGATGTGTCGGGTCTTCTTCGATCGCCCGCCAGCATTCGGTCAATCGAATCTTGAACGCATCCATTTTGATTCGATGCTGTTCCGAATAAGCGCTCATGTCGGTATTTGGTTCAATTTTGGATAGTTCCGCTTTAATCTGCCCCCAGTATAAGCAAAGGAATGTTTCGCCACTCAATACACGGTTGCGGATCGACCGTAACCGCCCTCTCATATTCCATACACTAATCCTCGTTTCTTTTTTCATAATCCCGAAATCCACTACAGCGAATCTACTCTAGCAAATCTTTACGACATTTGCTTGACAATCTTTACGACATTTTGCTAGGGTAGTCCTGTAGTCAATCAATCGAGATAAGTCATATGCCATTAGAAAACATACTTCAAAAGGCAAAGCAGCAACGTGACGATCGCCAAGCAGAAGCAGAACGTATTGTCAGCGAAAAGCTGGCGATCGAAACGCAAAGACTCGAAGTAGTTAAAGTCGCATTTGAGAATGAACTCAAAAAATATGTTGGCGACATACTGACGGAATTGAGCTTGTCCAACGACATAAATCCTGCCGTAGTAGAGCAAGATGAAGATATTATGCCGCCATGCTATGATTCGCTGTGCTGCAAAATAGAAATCAGACATCGCATAATCCGGTTGGGGGTTAAACGCTTTAGCAATGGTAAGCCTATACAGTGGCTCGTTTGCGATAGCGTATCTGAAGACTTTGCTGCCTACCAACGGTTTATACCTGCAAGCGAGTCGATTAAACTTTTTGCGACGCGCAAAGAGTACGTGACAACAGAAGACCTGCACGAGTTTTTGTTGTTAGTTATTTTAGAAACTCAAGAAGAGTACGATCGCCTGCTTCCAGAATTTCAAGCAGCGTCTGCGAAGCTAGCACAAGAGAAAACGACAGAGCGACTGCTTGCAGAGTACCGACGGGCGATCGAAGAAGCTGTCAAAAAAAGTAATCAGGAAATTGCGGCTTTGAAGACAGTCTTGAAAGAGTGGCAGTGGCCGGAAGATCGTCAATTAAAGTTGTACAAAATCACTTGGGCTAAGCACGGATTTCTGGATTCAAGCAGAGAAGCGCACTTTGATTACGAATTCGGTTGGGCACTATCAGATATTCCCAGATCGTTTACGGGGTATTACGAATTACTTCCAGAACGCAACAAAACCGCGCGGGAGGTAAAACCAGGATATCCAGTAACAGTAGAGTGCTACTACTTCACAGAAGACACGCTACCAGAAGAGTTGCTGGAAAAGGTGACACAGCAAATAGACATTGTAAAAGTGCACGATCGCATTTTCGACGACTGGAAAAGGGTATTGTCTCAATTTTTACCAGAGCTTCCGTTTGAGATTGCAGACAATTTTGAGATCGAACCAAAGACTGCTATTCTCGATCTTCCTGTTCCACCGAAGCCTTGTCTTGAAATCCGGCTAGCGCTTTCATTGAGCAACGCTGATACGGATGACGGGAGTGCAGCATTCTAATAACACCAGCGTCTTGGAGAGTCAATCCAAGACGCTAGTTTCATACTAAAAAAGGAGAAAATCAATGCCAATTTACGGAAAAACAGACATCGAATCAATGGAAGTGCGGGAAGTCAAAACACCAATCCAGGTGTTCAAAGGTGATATCAAGCAGGGCGACCGACCTGGCAGTAACCTACAGGAAAAACTTAGGATTCATATAGATACGCCTTGGCTGCGCGAAAAGCTGGGATACGCGAAAGATTCTTACCTTGAAGAAATCCCCATTTTCTTGGCGTACTCTACGCCGGATCCGACCTTTCCCAATTTCAACAAAGGCTACTCACTAAGTGGTTTGGAGACTGTGTGCGACGGACGCCAAATTCTGAAACACTGCATCAAAGTCACGACACCAAAGGGTGAATATCGGAAAGTTGTTGAAGCACAGGAGGAAATTCGTTGTGCCAAATTCACAAACGATGACGAAGAACTTCCTGAGTGTCCCAGAGGATGCAAAGGTATGGGAACACTGTATTTCTACTTGCAGGAAATGCAAGCGGTCGAGCCGTACCAATTGGCGAGCTTGACGACGGTTCATTCGGGTGAGGTATTCTCGATCGCCAAAACACTTCTCAATTACTACCGGGAGTTTGGTTCTCTGAGCCTGTCACCATTCCCTTGGCCGGAGACGTTTGGTAAAATCCCGTTCATATTGAAGCGGTTGAGCGGAAAACGAAAAGCGCCCATTTTTGACGGCCCTAAAGGCGCTCAAAAACGAACAGGCACTACAAGAGAAACTGCGGACTGGCCACTTACTTTAACCGTAGAGCCAATGTGGTATCAGCGATTCTTACTTTGGCAACAATACGTGCAGGCCAAGGAGCGCGGGGTGCAGCTTCCGTCGGCGGTATTGCAGCAACTCGGTTTTGGCGATGGAACTATGCTCAAAAGTGCAGACGCTGGCGATCGCGCGCTGCCTCCAGCACAAAGCGAAGAAGATATTCTTTGTCGAGAATTAAGACGAAAACTCGGCGCGAAGCTCAAGGAATTAAACAAAAGCCAGACATGGGCTCGTGAAATCGCATTTAGGCTATTTGGCGTGACAAGTCCTGAAGGTGAAAACCTTTCCACAAAGCTGTCGATCGCCCAACTTCAAAAATACCTCGAATTCCTGCAAAAAGAAGAGGTTGAGCAGTATGTCGAAACTTACGCCCACAATTACCAAGAATTCCAGAATGTTGAAGCTATCGAAATCATCGAAGAAGTTGAGCCTGGAATTGAACCAGAACCAGACACTTTCTAACTTAAAACCTTTGGTGAAGTGGCCCGGAGGAAAAACCAAGGTGGCTCATCGGATCGCCCAGTATTACGATCGCCAGCTAAGATATGTCTCGTTATTCGCCGGCGGACTCGGAGACGTGATGGCAATCCGCCCGGATCGGGTGCTCGCGAACGACAACTGGCGTCCAATTATCAATCTGTACAACCAGGTAAAAATTGGACTCGTACCGCATTTCGAGATGGTCAGCACTCCTGCGCTATACGACGAAAAGCGCGACGAATTCAACCTGCGGGCGATCGAACAAGGCGAACGATCTGCGGAAACCGCTTGCTTGCTGTACTACCTTTTGAACACCGGATACAACGGACTGGTTCGCTGTCGTCGAGATGGTGGGTTTAACGTCCCTCACGGCAAACCTGACCGGAAAAAGTGGCATCTGTACGCAGAAGATTTTTCCGATTACCGCACCTATCTCACCGATTTCACTGCGTACCGAGAAGCTTTCGCTAATTGGGAGTTTACCGCAGGCGATTTTGAAGCGGTGCCGATCGCCCAAGACGATTTTATTTATGCCGATCCGCCATACGATCCGGTGTCAGCAACGGGCAGCACTTTTTCCTACGCTGCTCCGTTTACTTGGGGCGATCAGGTGCGTCTCGCGCACTTCTTGGCAAGCAAAAGCAATCCCGTGGTCGCCTCTAATTACGCCACACCAAGAATCGTCGAACTTTATTCGGATCTGGGTTTTGCGATTACCACCTTCGAGAACAAGGTTTCTATTAATCGAAACGGTGGCGATCGGTCGAACCCAGTAACAGAAATGCTGGCCGTCAAAAATGTTGGAGGTTGAAAACATGAAACTATCACCTGTCGAATTGCGAAACGAACTCGCATCGCTCGAATCTCGACAAAGAGATCTAACGGAAACAATTGCGCGCCTAACGTTAGAACTCGCTGAGGCAAAAAAACAGCTTTTAGAATTAGAAGGCTCGCGATATTCTCGGGGCAAGATCGACAAAAAGAAAACCGAGATACTAGAAGCCGAAGACCGCGAAAGAGTCGAAAAAAGTCCTTTTGCTCGATGGACTAATGCTGAAGCAATACAAGGTATTACCATCTACAAGGTAACGGCAAAGAGAATCTACTTGCGGAAATTCGACGAACGCTATCTAAGTGACGAGCTAATTTTTTCACGAGAAACGGGAAAAGCTGTGTCTTATTACAGCTCAATCAAGATCGATCCAGGATTAACGCTTGACGTTCCGGCTACTTTAAAAGCTTGGAATATTTTTGCAGTAACAGGAGGTGCAAGCACATAATTACCCGTCCCAGTGCTTGAAATATAGCGCTGGGACTTTCTCAATCCAATCAATCACAGGAGATTTTTATTATGGAATGGGACGACATTCGGACGTTTTCTGGTTGGGGTAAATATACAACGACAGTTCCTTGGCACGATCTAGAAAGTACGTTACAGCGATACGAAAAAGAAAATAATTTGGACTTAAATCCAGATTTTCAGCGCGGACACGTTTGGTCACAAAAACAACAAATAAAATACGTTGAATACGTTCTCAAAAGAGGAAATTCGAGTCGAAGCATAATTTTCAACTGTCCTGGATGGCTGGCCGGCTTTGAAGGTCAAATGGTTGTGATTGACGGAAAACAGAGGTTGACCGCAGCGCGGTTGTTCATGTTGAACAAGCTGCCAGTTTTTGACGGCGTTTATTTGCAAGATTTTAGACGACAGGGTAAAAAAATGGCACGATTTCCGAACGTAATAGACTTTACGTTCTACATAAACGACCTCGAAACTCGTGCCGAAATATTGCAATTTTACCTCGATTTAAACGCTGGTGGTGTGGTACATTCGGACACAGAAATCGATCGCGTCCGTCAATTACTGGCGATCGAAAACAACAAACAAAATGAAGGAGCTTGACGTGCAAAAAATTACAGATTTGAAACACCCACCGATAATTGGAAATACCTATCTCGTGCCTTGCCTTTTTTCGCAAACCGAAAAAGGTCGCGCAATTCCCGTAATTGGAAATTTTCACGAAGATTCCGAGATAGGTTTTTTCAACGAACACATACACCCAGATTTTCGGTTTTTCGACGATCGCGAATTTGGATTTGTTGTCAAAAAAGTAATCCGCGACGGACAGCCGCTGCATTCACTCGTTTATCCGTACCGCAATCACCGGATTATTATATGGGAGGCCCGACAGTGTTTTAGAGACATTCCAGAAATTCCAATTGAATCCTTAGATCCCGAGGCAATGGAACTTCTAGAACAAATCTACCGCCACAGCGTGCTTGACTGCGGTATTTGTCCTCACAAAGGTGCAAACCTCAACTCGATCGCCCCTGACGCTAATGGCAATAAAGTCTGTCCGCTCCACAATCTCATGTGGGGTGCCAACGGACATCTCGTTCCCAGATTTGGAGAATAACCGATGCTGTACGTTGACCGTTTATTTCCAGCGCTACCAACAGGCAAAGCAAAAACGCGCGGTACGCTGTGGTGCCACCTTTGGCCGGCGACCAACACTCCCGAAAACCTACAAGAGCTGCACGAAGTCGCGCAGGCGATCGGATTGAAACGGTGTTACTTCCAAAATCACAAATGGTTTCCGCATTACGATTTAGTTCCTTCTAAACGTAAGTTGGCGATAGAGCAGGGGGCGATCGAAAAAAGCTTACCCGAATGGATCACAGAACAGGGTGGGCTAAGAGTTTTGAGTGGTAAAAAAGAGGTGAAAAATGAAGACTAACTTGATTTGTTGTAACTGTAAATCTGAAAACACTGATTACTTTTTGGATTTCGGCTTTTATGGTTGTTACGAATGCGGACACCGTTGGGGCGGTAAATTGGTGGGAAAAGATCTCAACCGCGCGCGACTCGAACTCGCTTGGATTCAATTTTCCGGAACTGAAGACGAGATACGCCACGCTTTCAGGATCGCGTTCGATCACCTAGAGGCGATCGCCAAAGCTCTCGAACGCAATCCGACACTCAAACAAGAACCGAGCGTCCGCTACGCAACAAAATTGCCTACCGACAGCCTGTGGTGGATTGAAAACCGCGACAATATCGAAAACAGACTGCTGGCGATCGAAGCGCCGCAAGAGTTGCCGAGGTAATCACCATGCAATCAGGTTCGGACATCCCCAAAATTGTTGAAGGCATAGATCCTTTTGACGATCAAAAGGCAAACTTCCAATTTTTAGAAACAGAGTCGGAAGAAATCAATCCAGACAAGCAGCAGCTCATTAAAGAGATATACGCTTTAGTTCGCAAAAAAGTCCCCGATATTTCACCTGTAGATGCGCGTGAAATGTTTATTTTTAAATTTGGTGTTTCGCTCGACCAAATGAATGGAATGCGGCTTTTTGAGGCAAAAAAATGGGTTGGACTTCTTGAAGTACGACCGATAGTAGTTGAGGGGGAATAAATTGAAAGTAATAACAACCTTTAGCGGCGGTGGTGTAGTTGACTATGCTTTCAAAAAAATGGGGGCGAAACTTCTACGGGCGATCGAATTAGACCGCCAAAAAGCTGAAATGATGTACGCCCCGAACCACGGAGACCACGTTATTGTCGCTCCGGTACAAGAAGTAGATCCGGAACAGTTTGGGATTTTACCAGGAGAGCTCGATCTATTTTGGGCGTCTCCACCTTGTATCGAATTTTCTAAGGCAAAGAAAGGAACTGAAGGCGTTCTTGAAATCACGGCAGCAAAAGCAACCGTAAGACATATTGCATACCTCCGTCCCAAAGCAATAGCCATTGAAAATGTCGAAGATTACGAAGGTTCAGTCTCTTACGGAATAATCTTTGGTGGGTTGGAAAAACTGGGTTACAACGTCCAGAAGTTTAACCTCAACGCCGCTAACTACGGTACACCGCAGACAAGGGTGCGACTTTATATCGTCGCCGTCCGCTCCGATATCGGGTACGTACCGGCCATTCCGCCTACTCACGCAGAGTTTCCGCAGGCGACGCTGTTTGGACCCGCGCTCAAACCTTGGGTCGGCTGGCTTGAAGCGGTTTCCGACTTGATTGACGATCGCCCGTGCTTTATACCTTTGCGATCGGAAGACGGTTCTCTGTCGTGGCAAATCTGGGATAGAAACAAGATGCGCCCAGCCGGCAAACGGGAAAACGGTTTAGCTGATTGGCATATTGCACGAGTCAAGGAGGCGATCGCCCGCAACAAGCTTAAAGGCATATTCGAGTATATTATCGACGGCAAAAATGCCGGACGAGAAATCTCGATTAAGTCAGGCGCTGAACCTTGTTGGACACTTGTCTCTTCTGCGAATTCAGAGTCACATTGGCCGCGCGCTTTCATGGTGACAACTCAAGAGTTTTCTGCGAAAGAAGCCCGCCAAGGTGCTGAACCGTGTACGACATTAACCGGACAAAGGCTTTCCGCAGCACAGCTCCGTGCTGTATTGATTCCGGGATCTAATGATTGGAAGGATGCCCGAAAATCCACAAGTGCAAGCGTTACGCTGACCCAAAAATTCGATCCGCGCGGTTTGTTCTGCAAAAATCTCGATTTGCGAAACGCGACAGTCGATCAAAGGTTCGACGCACTTATCGACAACTGTGTCATTGTCAAGTTTGATGTGCAGATGTTAGCGCGATTGCAGGGCTTGGGCGACGACTACAAGCTTTGCGATAAAGCCGACATCGCGTCAAGCTGCATCGGTAACGGCGTAGCTGTGCAAGTTGCACAAGCAATCTACCGGGCGATCGAAGTAGTAATTAACAAGCAACTCAATTAAGGAGAAAACAGAAATGAATCGCTTAAAACAGCCTCCTGAATGGTTTCAAACCGTCCCCCTGATTCAATCTACAGACTTTTATTTCGACATGACCGAGTATTTTGGAGACTTTGAAGTGGATACAGATACAAAACAAGACATTGCCAAGGTGTTGCGGACATCTAAGCTCGCTAGACTTTCCGTGCTCAGCGATCTAAAACTTGAAGAGTACAAAAAACTGATTGCCGACGTAGCGAGATGCGAACTCGTTGCTACCGAAGAATGCGTTGAATTAAACGACAAAATTGACTTTATTGACGAGAATGGGGTGGGACTTTATTGGATGTCCATTGGTACTTACAAAGGCTTCCAAATTTTTCAGAATCTAGAAGGGGGAGAGATACTGGTTTCGCAGCCCGACGGGCCGTGCTTTCAAACAAGGGACGGATGGACTCGCTTCTGTGAGATTGATGCCCGCGGACTAGAAAACGCCGGAATTGCAGACGCTCAAGAGTTTATCGATGCTTATATCCCAACAGTGGAGGCGATCGGGCAGTTGAGTTTGGACTTGCAGGTGCCGATCGTCTAGCATACAAGTATCTCCCAACAAAACACTGCCAACTCTCTCAAAGCGCTTTCTACACAGAAGGCGCTTTTTTGTGCCTAATGCCAGAAACTAAACCGATCGCCCCAGTAACAGCGACTCCGACTGCCGCACCAGCACCTGCGACAAACCCTGCACCTACTGCTACCCCGACAGCAAGTCCCGCAGTTTCGCAGGCAACCACGCCAGCGCCGTCGAGTCCGTTAGATTTTTTCACTAAACTGTTCGGCGGTGACAACCAAGCAGAAGATGCTGCCAGAAAAACAGCCGGGGCCGAGAATAAACCAGACGCCAAACCTGCGACCACCAAAAATTCACAACCGAGTGTCAATTATCCGCCGTCTCCAATTTCTAAGCAACAGCGGGACGCCAAAATCCAGCCGGCAGCGTCGCCAGTTTCGATCCGGTTTCTCAATGGCAAGTTGTCGGGAAAGGTTCTCGATGTGAAACAGCCTGGTAATTCGTTTTTAGGTGTTGCCGTATCGCAAATTTCCGATGAACAATCTGCTGAATGGAGCGATCAAGACGGCGACCATATCCGAGGCGGTCAAAACTTTAAATCGATCGGCGCGCGTATGTTTCGATTTTCAGTTACTTTCTACGACAAACAGCACGACGTTTCCCACTTAGTCGAGCAGTTATATCAAATGCACGAACTGAGCGATCGCCAAGAAAGTAAAAACGTCTACACGCCTCCGCTTTTGTACGTGCAGCAGGGAGATAAAATTATGGCTCCGTGCGTTTGCACGAGCATCTCCGCGCAGTACGACCACCCGCTTGTCGGTGACAAAGGCTATCACTACTGCCAAGTCGATCTCAATTTCAAGATGCTGGGCGGCAGGGGTTCCCCGAATATGCTGGCACCGCCCCTGACCTCTACTCCGCTGGGCGACGATACTTCCAAGCAGACAAGCGCCGAACGGTCGCGGGAAGCATTAGTTGAAAAAACAAAAGCCATACTGGGTGACTGCTTGGGTCCAGAAGGGAAGCAGAATTTAGAAGGGATTCTCGACGAAACTTTTGGAGAGGGCGCGCCGCAGGGCAGCAAAGGACTCTCCGACAAAGAAGCTTTGCTGAAATTAGATCCGAACACTCGCATTCAAATGGCGATCGCCGGCATGATTCCCGACAGCACTTTAAAAGCGAAAGAACTCCAAGATAAGATCAAAGAAGATGTCGCTACGATTCTCGCTCAAAAAGAAGGAGGCGTGACAAATGAAGATCGAATACTTGCCGATGCTTTGATGTCGGGAGACCCTTCTCGACTGCCTGCTAGATTCCAAGAAATCTTCCCTCAGTTAAAAATTGATTACGATTTAATTGCGGGCTCGATTCAGGGCGGAAAGCTTGACGGTAAGGACGAAGTATTTAAAGACGCCAACCGCACGGCGACAGAGCGCCTGCAAAATATAGGTAAGTGCGGGTTGACAATGAGGCAAGCTGGCGGAGTCGGCACTGCCCAAGCTGTCGAAAAAGACCAGGCCGAGATGCTCAAAAAGCTCAACGATACAATTAAAGGCGGCAACGACAGCGAAATCAAAAAAGCGTTCAACCTGACAACCGAATCTCAAGTCCGAAACCTCAAAAACGGCGGACCGTATCAAACTCGCGAAGAATTCTTCAGTCACTTAAACCAAAACGGCAACGGCTTGACTGGCTACGCTGCTTGGGGAAGTTTTGGAGAGTACGTCAAAAAATCTGCAACCGCAGTACCGGGGACGCCAACCCCGACGCCAGCCCCGACACCTTCACCTTAATAAAAACTCATGAAATTACAAGATATCTACAAAAATAAAACAGCGGTCGATCTAGAAGAACTGACTCGCGATCGCTCGCTGGCATTTCAGGTGCAAACGAGGCTCAATACGTTAGGCTTACCCGTTCGGGTTGACGGTTTGTGGGGCCCGCTCTCCGAGGCGGCGTACAAGCGGTTTGCCAGAGGATTTGATTATCCGGGGGATCTGATTACAGCGGAAGCGGCTGAAGATTTAATCGAAGCGAAGACGCTGCCAGGATTCGATCGCCTGCGAGAAGCAATTTTACCGGAAGTCGCAGCCTCGGTGATGGGCTGCGAACTAGAAGAAGCTTCTAAAAATTTAAAACTTATCGCTGAAGCTTTAGCCAAGCGCAAAATTCTCAACAGGCTCTGCTTGGTTGCAACACTGGCAACTATCAAAGTCGAAACTGGTGGGTTCTCACCAATTTCTGAATACGGAGGCGATCGGTATTTTACTGAAAACTACGAAGATCGCGAAGATTTGGGCAACAACCGACCTGGAGACGGTGCGCGCTACAAAGGACGCGGTTTCGTACAGATTACGGGTCGCGCCAACTACGAATATTACGGCAAAAAGCTCGATCTGCCCCTGCTCGAATATCCAGATTTGGCTTTACAAGCGGACGTAGCTTCAGAAATTCTGGCTGAGTATTTTCTCGATCGCCGAGTGTCTGAAGCAGCCAACCAACACGATTGGGAACGAGTTCGCCGCCTAGTTAACGGTGGTCTGAACGGCTGGGACGATTTCTGGAAAACTGTTAGAAAGTTTGATACAGCAATGGCGAAATAGAACGAAATGTTTCGCAAGCAAAAATATTCACGTTGCTTGAGCGCTACACTAGAAGATTACTTTGTAAGCTATGAGATATATATGGCAAAATCAAACACGCAAACAGTTATTTCTGGCGATCGGATACGCTGGTCGTTCAGGCACGGTGCAAGTCGCGAAAATCTTGACAAAATATTTGCGCATTTCATTGATGGCGGGTGTTTATCTAGATACGTTTACGACATAATAGAAACCGACGGCGATACAACTGTTTTTGATGTAATATACAATCCAGATACGCAAACAAAACAAGATATTTATCTTGAATTGACACTGGTTTTCCGCAGCTTGGGTTTAAAAATTAACTAATAGGACTGCAAGAAAAGAAAGGGGCGATCGGAATGATTCCGATCGCCCCCTTTTTTATTTAAATGTCAGCTAAACTGTCAATCCTGTCGCAACTCCACCAATCGAGGTGAACACGCGACCCCAACCATCACCGTAGCTCACCCAAATTTTCCGCATGGTATTGAAACTGTAAGTATCGAGCTTGCCCGAGTTGCCTCCTGTCACCGCATAGTAATTCGCACTGCCTGCACGCGCGCCGTAGGGATCGTTGACGTAAATTATTTCGCGTTCTAAGTTGTAGCCGACAGCGCAGATGATGTGTCCGCTGCTTCCGTACTCAACACCTAAAGGCATCGGCAAGCGTTTGTCGATGCTGGCAACAATATCGTCAATATCTAGAGCAGTGCTCCAATAACTGTCTAGCTTTAACTGCCGCAACGCTTTCGTGTTGGCACCGTGATCGGTAGTATCGCCCCACGCATCTAAAATCTTTCCATAGGTAGACTCAGGCTCTTTTTCATTGTTTTGGCGGGCGATCGCGCTCAATGCTTGCATCGATCGGTCTTTGAGAATAAATTCCGCCGCCATCGCGTGAGAAGTTAGATTGCACTGTCTAGAGCCGGGGCCGTGATAAACCGTAGAATTGTCTAGCTGCGAATAATAGGGAACATTCAAAATTACATCGCCTTTGGGGGTGGGATTGGTAAATTCCCAGTGCGGAATGTAGATATAGCCCTGTCCGATTTTCCCGATCGCCTCGTTTAATTTGACAAACCGATGCTGCGATTTTTCTTCAGAAATTGTGTCTACAGCTATTTTTTGCCCTTGGTCGATCCAAGCAAATTCCTCAATACCCAAAGCCGTAGAATCTACTTGTCGGGTTTTGACGATTGTTCTTCGTTTAGCGTTGATGTACATAATTTTGGTATTAATTGTTATCGATCGCAGCGGGAATCTGTTCTATTTGAATGCGGTCACTGATGTAGGTATCCCGACAGAACAAACCTTCTGGTGTTTCTTCAACTTCGTAGCCGTAACGTCTCAGCACGTTGAGCGCCGTGTTTAAATCGCTGAGCAGCCCCGCGTGGGTGGCCAGCATTTTGATCGCTTCAATCTTGTTATGGAGTTTGAACGATACTTTTGTTTCGCCTCTGAACGTTGTGGTGCTGAATTCAGCTACGGCTTGCGGGTTTGCCCACTCGCTTGAAGGTTTTACCGTGTAGACACCGTTTTCGTATTCGATGTAATCGAGAATATTGGAAAGCCCGATTATTCCCAGTTCGGTCAGCACTCGACTGGAATCGATCGCCGTTTCTCTGCCGCGTTCTTTCCGCAGGCGATCGATCTCTATTTGTATATTCACGTTCGCTAGAAGGCGCGATGCTGCTGAAGTTGCGCCTCTTTGACTTTTGACTTTGTAACCAGCTCTGATATATGCTTCGGTTGCGTTCAGATCTAGCAAATACTCTTCGCAAAAGCGCTGCTGCTGCAAACTGAGCTGCATTGTTGTGAGCTTGTTTTTATTTTTTCTTAGTTTTTCATCCCGATCGCTCATAAGACTTAAAATTCAAATTACCACCAGTCCCGTGCAGCTCAATCTTCAGTCGCAACAGCTTCGACGCCAGAAATCTTTTCTACCCAGCGGCAGACACCCGTGCCGATCACGATCCGCACTTTTGAAACGTGCTTGGGCGATCGCTTGCTGGCGATCGCGTCCAACAGAATTGGCTTGATCGCCTTCTCTGCGTGAAGGATGCGCTGCGTCAAACTCTGCTGCTCTATGCCGGTGCGACGGTTAATATTGTCGATCTCGACAAACTGCCCGACTTTGAATTCGTCGTGCTGGCTGACCTCTGAAAGCAGCGAGAACGTCGTCATCTCTTCAGATTTAAAAATTAGTTCGAGCTTGATCTTCTGCTTGTGCTTGCCAGAGGCTTCGAGCCACAGTTTTAGTTGAGGAAGAATGGCGATCCATATATTGTGTACGATCGCCTCTTTGGGGTTTTTTGAAACAATACCCAGAATTTGTTGTGCTGCCACTTACCGCTTCCTTGAAGAACTTTTTTCCATTTCTTGGCGCTGGCGTTCGTAAGTGTCGGCCAGCTTTTTCACATAATAGTTTCGCGTAGTCACCGGCATCCGCAGCACTTCTTCGCGAGAACTAAATGGCGCTTGTTCGCCAGTACACAAGAAAAAAATACTATCTTCGCGGTACTGGCGTTGCATTTGAACGCTATCAGGATCTAATGGGAGCAAGAGGCCCATATAGAAAGGATGGGAGTTGCCCCCACGGTATACCCTCCTTCCACTGATAGGAACAGTTTATGCAATCCATGTCAATGCTCATGACAGGACCTGGCTGCAATTTTTCCAAAGCGTCGAACACGGTTTTCTTGTCGCGAGGCGATCCGATCAGTCGCGCGTACAGATTTTTATCGAAGAAATCGCCTTTGGGTTCTCGATACGAAGTCGATTCCGGGAAAGAGTGCATCAGAGCTGAAATCATGTTCAAGTTTGGGAATTTCCCACTGTTGGGATCGCCCATCACCTTCAACTGATGGAACCGCAGAGGGCGCATTCTCAATTTGGTTATGCGTTCGCCCGTTACACTGAATCCGTCTTCTAGCGGAATATCGAACAGCGGTTCCTGGGGCAGGTGCTGGTAGCACTTGACTTCTACGGTACCCAAGTCGTGATACGGCTGGCTGTAATCGCCCTGGTCTGCATTTTTGGTATTGCAGTTCGGACACTGACCGCTAATTGCGATATCTCCTTTACCGTGGTAATTGCAGCGCAGACTGAGTACAACAGAAAACACATCGCCTAAATCCATGCGATCGATCAGCCTCCTCGGATCTGTATCGAGCTTGTGCAGTGGAATTCCGCCGATGTCGCGGATGGCGTTCGGCAAGAATTGTCGCAGCGTTGTGTACACTTTGTCCACACCCTGCTTTTTGGAGTTAAAAAGTTCTTCGAGCTGCACTTCTAAGTCGCCAGTGAAGGGCGCAAGCGTGTAAGAATGCAACCGCTCACCTTCGTAGAACAGTCCGGTCGGTAAGTTTTCTCCAAGTTCTGAAAACGGTACTGTACTCAATTTGACATCTTCGATAGCGATTCCAGTAACCGGAGATGGAGCAGGAGTCTCAGGAGCGAAACCCGCAGATTCAGATTCGTTTTTTGCCATATATAAAACAAAAAAAAGAGCCTCCGCGCCTGTTAAGCGTTGAGACTCCTTTTTGGGGTTATCTTTGAAAGAATTATTGCTTTAATTCTAATCCAGAAGGTTTTAAATGACAAATTAGCTAACAAAATGTTAGCCGTTCCCGGGTCAAAACTAGGGATTTTTGACCCAGATCGTGCTACTTTGGCAGGGTAGTTTCCCGGTAAACCACTATGAATTCAATCAGTTTTGACCCTGAACGCAGTGCATTTTTTGTTGCGGGCGATCGTTTTGAGTACGAAACATATTATGAAGGTCGTACTGTAATTCATCGCGGGCGCATTACTAAATTTGTAACACCTGATTATTTTGAAGGCTTCCTCGATAATGGCAGTTTTGTTTGTGGTAATAGTAGAGCGTTGCAACGCATACCGCGTTATACAGGCACTGTTGTTTGACATAGTACGCAGTATTCCTAATTGTTTTACCCTTTAGAAAGAAAAAGCTTGACAAATGTGTCGTAAATTGATATATTAAGTATATACAAAGGTTAACCACCTTATAATGGTTCACAAAATACAACCAAAGAAATTCAAGTATTGTTCAACGCTCTGGTGAATGCTAGCCCGATCGCAGATACTCTATACGGCTGACAACCGTAAGCTAAGTGAAAGCAAGAATAAATCTTACCCCTAAATCTACTAGGTAACAAGAGATCGTTTATTTTGTGTAGCAGACGCGCAGTCGCAAGACTTGCAGGTAGAGCCAAAAAGCCCTCAATGTTTATTAAAGCCAAACATTGAGGGCTTTTTGTTGTTTGTACGCAAAAACGGTTGCACGCGCCTTGTCTTCCGTTATACAATAAATCATTCACTTGTAAGCAGGTCGTATTTGTAATGAAATTAAATCAGGTACGAGCAGAACACCGTTCATTGGTTGACGAGTTAGTAAAGTTAGGCGCTGGACGTTCGGCTGTTGAAAGAGCGTTAACTCCTCCAGGTGCTATAAATGCTTTGGAAGAACGCGAAGAAAAATACGGACAAGAACGATTGCGAAAGCTATGCGTAGCTATTAGGGCGCGCTACTTGATATTGCTGAATGAAAATGAAAGGTACTTTGATTACGTCACAGAAAATCATGTGCATCGCGCACTGTGGAACAACGGGATCGATGATAAAGCCCTCGATTATTGGATGACTTCGCGTGAAGCATACTTTATGCCAAATCCAAAGTATCCCATGCCCAAAGATCTAGAAGAGGAGCTTGATTCGCTAGATTATTAAGCTACATGATTGAGACGGAGTTTAATCTAAGACTCGTTAAATAAAAAAAGCGGGCGATCGGTTAATTTCGATCGCCCGCTTTAACTTTACTTGTTATTGTATAAAGAGTATAATTAGTTATTCAATAAACAGGTGTTTTTATGCAATCAGCAAACAACTTCCCAGTAGACTACGATGACGATTACAATCCTGACTTCGATAAAGACGATCTTGAAGAGGATGAGGATGGTACGTTAGACGGATGGGACGTTATCGAATACACCGTACCTGAATGGGCGCTAAGCGCACTATTTAACGGCGACACTTCTGGATTAGAAGATGAAGATGAAGCTGCGATCGCAGCTTTTCTAAAAAATGAGAAAC
>JACCEA011116342.1_pt1 | contig 17842 bp, 15 predicted proteins | sample 7449851 | NCBI WGS metagenome assembly JACCEA01 (sample SAMN15323453, study PRJNA562643) | freshwater metagenome | isolation source: river surface water | place: USA:Blue River Watershed | collected 2017-08-18
CTCCTGCGGAATAGGATGGTTAGAAGGAATGCAATAAACAATTTAAGCACAACAGTATTTGTTTACCTGTAATACCTTTATCCTAGTAGCTTCAGAAATTTGAAGAGCGTCGATGACAGCAAAAGAAAATGCTGTTCTGCGCTTCATCGCTTGGATTGGGAGCATGGGCGAAACCATACGTGCAACTTCAAAAGACTGGTTTGGTGGTCGATATTTGAGGATATTTTTGCTGAATACGAGAGGCTTTCCAGTCTCCAAACTTCTAAGCAACTTAGTATTGTAGATATTAGAAAAGAATAAAAAAGTGCATCCCTGTAAATTACCTTCATGTTGATAATCAACTTCTGCAAAATTTGGTTTTCAATAATGTCCAAAGTTGGTTCTTTCAAATAGGCAGCAAAGTCTTCAAATCGCTGCACATGAGCAATCAAGTATGGATCTTCGTCATTGGTAAATTGGAGTAGGAAGCATCGTGAATAGGCATGCAAAATCGCCTTGCAACTTCCGTCATCAGTCAATTCCTTTGATTCAATTCTAGCAACTACTCCTACTAACCCGAGCCGCTTTTGGGATGCCGAAAAAGGCAACAAAGCAATATCACTTCCGACTGCATTCTCATAAAATAGGCGACGATGATTCATATCTTTCGAGAGGAACCAATCTCTGCATCCGGGCAAAAGGGGTTTTGATGTAGCTATAACAGGAAGTTGCAAGGAAGGAGAAAGAATCTCCGGTATGGCTGATCGCACTTCATCAGGTATATTGATGGATGCACTCACCAAAGGATGAAAAAATAATTCGCCTTCACTGCCGATTATTCCATGCTTTTCAAGAGGGCTCCCATCCAATGTTTTGAAAGTCCATGTCATGGACAAATCGCCCCTTCGTTCACGACTGAGATGAGCTGTCTGGCCCAAGTGGAAAGCATTGATATTCATCAGAAATAGCAACAAATAGTACAATACAGATATTTGCAAACGCATGATGACATTGTGTAGTTTCAAAGTGTATGCGAAGATGCAAAGACGCGTCGGGAATATATATACCATGGTACAAAATTCAATGAATGAATCAATGAATCTCAAAATAATAAACCACAAGGATGCTGCTGCCTCCTATTTTTGGGATAATTCAATTGCACAACAGCAGCCTGCTGCTGCTCTTGCTTCTCTGCACTTTGGACTTCTTGCAGACACCCCCACCGCCGCGCCTAACGCTGCTCTCACATTTTGTCTATTGTGTATGTTTATAACAACACAAGGCAACCCACACTGTTATTAGAGGCTCTTCTTACAATACCTTTCCTATTGTAGTGGACTGAATGTTGATCAGATTTCCGAGTCGCAAAATGCATCATGCGTGCGCAATTTCAAGTTACTCTTCTCCAGCAACGGCAACGTCTTGAACAATCCGTGCTGCCGCTCTTCTTGAATATTAACGAGCATGGTTCTCTCAAAGAATTTGAATCGCTAGTCGACCGCGTTATCGCCGAATTTCCTGAACATGGTTCCAATACCCACTTTTCACTTGTCACTACGTCAGACTTCAACTGGCAGTTCAATATATTCTGCCACGTGTCAGTCAGGTGATCGAAATAAGGTCAGAGTCTTGATGGAACTTGGCGTAGCTTGTGACAGTTCGTTTCATTCCAAGTATTCTGGTACCATTTGTACAGGAGGTTTCCTAGAGTCTATTCGTGGATGTCATTTTGATATTGCTAAAATGCTAATCGATAGTTTCAATGTTGATCCGAACCCTTTTTTTCACTTCTTCACAGTATCTGATGCGTCAAACAAAGGAAGTTTTCCACCCTTCTCAGCCACGGATTCCACGTCTTTCCATAGAACTGAATGTAGTCTCGAACATTCGTTTCTGTCTTTATTGGGTGCACAAGAATCATCATTAGATATTCTTAGGTATTTCGTGCATGACCAATGTATGCATCTGGGAAAGGTTGCGATCAAAGTGGCGAAGGATTCTACACATTCCTTGACAAGCTCAAAGGCTATTGATAGTTTGAGTAACGTGTCATCTTTTCCGATCATTTTTCATAGTTCTAATGAGTTGACGATTTGGCAAACTTTATATATCTTCCGATCACATTTGTGCAATGAAGTTTCAACCGACTACTTGATCCATCAAACAATCATTTCCAATCCGGACATAGAGTTGACAGAACTATCATTCATGTTATGGTATATCCACATTGATTTGTTGTCATATGCGGTGGATAAATATCGGTTGGATCCACATTATGTTTATAAACCCAGGTGTCAACATAGCAAATTCAATGAAGAGTTAATAGGTGCTGTACCTGGCTGTACAATTTTGATGCAACAACTAGGAAGTTCTCTTTCTCACACTTTCAGTTATAGCACAATCAATAAGATTATTGTAAAGATGGTTAGGAATTTAAAAATTGATATCAACGCTCAGGATTATGCTGGTAATACTGCTGCAATATACCTTGTCCGCAAACTCGGACATAACAATAAGAACTTAGCCGCCCATATGAAGCAGATCTATGATGTTGGTGGAAATTTATTGATAAAGAATGATGATGGTTTGGACATCTTTGATATGTGTCCACAGCTGTTAACTGAAATACCTTCCCGATACGGTGCACAAATATTGGGACCACGTTTAGTACAGTTGATTTCGTAAACTATTCAGCGTTTTATCGATGATATCATCCATCAAGAGTTTTTTTTAACTTTTAACGGTAACTATTGAAACCCTGCTCCCTCCTTTTTGTGATCAACTTTGGTGGGGTAGAAGGGAATTTATTTTGCGGAAGAATGCATGCACAAATGCTGTTTTCTTTCCTCCATTCCCAAGAAATTGACTTGATCCTACGATCCGTCTTTTCACAAAGTTCTTGTTTGAAATATATACCATCTTACATTTCAGTCAATGTAAGTTTCTTGTAAGATTTGAATCATATATGGTTTAGTGAGCTAAAAGAAAGACAGATTATCAATCTCATAATTAATATTTCACATAAAACTTACACATTGAACTCGATTACGATCCAATACAGCAAATAAATCACTACAAATCTTTTCTGATAGCTTGGGAGATACGCCAAACAATAACTGCGAAGAAGGACAAAGATGAGCGCAAAAATGCTTTTACAAAATTTACATCATACCTGGTCGATTTGGTCTTTGGTTACCCAGCCCTTTCCTCGTTTGTCTATGTGTGGGTATAATATCTGCACATCAAACAATGCAATTGAGCTTTCTTCGTTACGGCAAGAATTATTTGCCTCCAACAACGTTGCAGATGCACAGCAACTTATTAGCAATTGCTTCTCCTTATAATGACGATAGAGATGGTAGAATTCGATCAGATTAATTGCAGACGTACGCCCAGTTCGCTCAACTACCGTAGTTTCCCTTTCACCAAAATTTTTTCGAATGAGAGATAGTTGCGCTTTTAGTGATTTCAAAGGAATTTGATCATCATCCATTCCAGTTAGCGAGATTATTGCACATTTTGCATCAAACAAGTTCATTAATTTTGAAGGTTGTTGTCGGACGTCCTTAACGTGCGTTATCGACGCATATTGTCGAAAAACCACTTTAACCTCCTCCAATTCTCTCTTTCTTTCTTCAAACATTGAATTGAGATAGTGAACAAGCAAATGTTGAAGAGCAACGGTCAGAACGTCAGAACAAGAAATCTGCTTTCCTTCGGCAGTTCGGCAGTGCTTGTGCTGGTTTGCTGGTTTTTCAAATTTGCATAATACACGACAAAATGCCATAATAGATATTTTTATTGGTCTTTCAAATTTGAATTGGCCGTCGTCGCGCCTACAAAAGCAAAGCAGTGGGCCCATTATTATCTAGTTTACCTTTTATACAGTAACTTGTTGGTGCGAGAAATTCTTTCCTTACGACTTCACCAATCAACCAATCAATACCCCGAACATTGGAAAAAATGAGCGCCAGCGAGAAAGAAGAGCCTCCATCTTCCACCGGAAGCGCTCCTGTTGAAAGCAAGGCAAACAATCCACAAGAATTCTCGGTGGATCTACTGCGAGTTTTTTATGGTACGGATCTTAAAAATATCAATATTGATAATGTTTGACGTTTTTTTAAAAAAAGGTCGCCTGTTTCCGTACGAGCAAATGTTTAACTGGCTTTCCTATTCTAACGATCCTAATGTTCAAACACCTGGAAATGACAGGTCATTTTTCATGCGGCGCGAGTGGTCCTTTACCTTGGAAGATGATGTTTACTGGCGTTACCAATCATTTCGAGATGCTGGTGAATTCTGCCAAGCTATTCAAAAGAGCAATCCTCACAAGATCGATATTGGGGCGGTCTTCACAAGTCGCCCAGAAATGAACATCAAAAGCGACCAATTCAAACCTGTAGAAAGAGAGTTAGTATTTGATATTGATATGACAGATTACGATGATATTCGCACTTGCTGCACTGGTGCTGACATTTGCAAGCGTTGTTGGCCCTATATGACAATGGCGATTAAAGTAGTTGATCGCGCATTGAGAGACGACTTTGCTTTTCGCCACATATTGTGGGTTTATTCTGGACGTCGTGGTGTTCACTGTTGGGTATGTGACTCTGAAGCAAGATATTTGAGCAATGATGCTCGTGCAGCTGTTGTAGAGTATCTGTCGGTTCATACTGGTAGCACTGAGAATAGCGACAAGAAGTTAAAGGCTTCTTTCACAAATCCTCACCCTATGTTGAGAAGAGCTTACGAGATGTTGGACCCTTATTTCGAACGCTGTATTGCCGATGAAAAAGGCCAAGGTTTGCTTGGAAAGAAGGAAAAATATGTGGTTATTTTGAATAGTCTTCCCAATGAATCGATAAGAAAGGAGTTATATGATCAGTGGGAGAAAGGCACCAAGATAACAGGTGCGGAGCGATGGCAACAAATTAGACATGCTACCACAGCCCCAACAAATGAATCACATGGGAGTAATCAAGCCAAGCGAAAGCGTGTTAATTATGCAGAATTGGAAGCATGGAGATATGAGTTGGTCTTTTCTCATTGTTACCCTCGTCTTGATGCGAATGTATCGAAGACACAAAATCACTTGTTGAAGAGTCCTTTTTGTGTCCATCCCAAGACAGGTCGTGTGTGTATTCCTATTGACGCATCAAATGCTGACAGTTTCAGTCCATTTGAAGTCCCAACCGTTCGATCGCTGTGCAGTGAGGTGAGCACTCTAATCCGATAAGGGTTGTTATTATTGAGGTGTTCAAAATATGTACTATAGATTGATGATTATGATCGTGAACATGACCAAGATGGATCTAAGATTCCAGATGCAAGAAAAACTTCTCTTCAAGCCTCACTTGACTTCTTTCAAACTCATTTCCTTCAGGAATTACAATCTGCAAATAGGTGAGTTTGGTACAGCTGTTGTTTTGGTTTTTATGAACACTTGTTATTAATGTAGAAAACAAATTCGAGAAAAGGCTGAACAAGAAAATGCTATTAAATCTGAGTTTTAATGGAGTTATCCTTTGCGATTTATTAGAAATTTGATTGATGAATTTTTCAAAAAGCTTAACTGTATTTGTGTAAAATATTTTATGATGAGGTAACTAGATAATCCTCTGTTCTACACGTCATCTCTGCATCAAACAATTGGAGGAAACATAAGCTTTTTTCTCCTTATTTAACTCGAAGTATAGTTCTATTGATGTGAGTAATGTTCATTGTAATAAGTGCAATGCTTACATGAGTCTTATACTAATCAAATATAACATTATATGAAGAAGTAGATATTCCCAATCTACTGTGTTCTTCAGCGTCTTTATTATTTACCTAAATTAATACAATCTATTACTATTCACAGAATCTACATTAACTACACAAGAGAATCTATCATCAGTTTGTCTTATCCGTGTTGAACTATGGTACTATACACCATACACAATAGAGCTGAGTCACTTTTTTGTTTCGACGATTTAAAGCAAATACAATATAATACCATTAAGTAGCAATGAAGGAATCTTATATAATTGTGAGAAATCAGATATTACATATGCTTCAAGTCACCTTTTTCAGTTTTTGCTCATATAATCAATATGATCATATATTCAATATACCCTATCTTTATGGTTTCCCGCAATAGCAACATCTTCTTCAATTAATGTAATACAATACCATTTGTAATAAAAGTTAGATTTTTCTATTCTTAATCGCGTCAAATAGTTATATGTGGTTAGATGAGTTGTACAGGATGATCTTTTGATAAGCAATATATATTACACGGCTAATTCAATAGCAATAGGAATACATACATTACTCAGCAGGCCCCGCCGCTGCTCCCCGCCGGCTGCTGTGCGCTGCTTGCTGCTGCAAATTTAAGACATAGGAATCGCATAAATAATCAATTATCCGACTGCTTAACAATATGGACTACAACATTTCTATTGTGCTATACTTGTACAATTGTTGTAGTTCTATACATTGAGGCTATTAGTCTAGCATTCTAAATACATTTTTGCTCTCGCACATTCACCTCATTACTCATCGTCTTGGTGTCTGGCATCATTGACCATTGGTTTGAGTACTACAGTATACCTACTTTCACTGTCAAAAATAAAAAAAGAAACTATACTTGATTGTCCCATTGATTGATTGGATCTTCGTTTTATCGTTATTTGGGCAATGCTTGAATTGTAAACCATGAAGAAGAAAGCAGATTGCAAAAGAAAGAGCTCTATTTTAACTTTAGTTGATAAAGTTGCACAGAAACTGCAACTTTCGAATCGCCAAATTGCATCAAAACTGACTTTTTACGTTTTGATGGTAATGTCTGGTTTGAAAGACGCATATCTAGTGGATGTATGTTGTTTAACAAAATATCTGGCTCGAATTCTTATCGATACCATTGCTGTTGAGATGAAAATGAACACGACAGCCCTTTCAGTGATAATGATTGGTGAAGATTGCTTCATTGTACATAATAAAATACTCATGGATAAAATTGACCAACTCACCACTTACTCAGACCATAGCGACCGTATTATATCTTTTCCTTCTATCATTGAGCTGGATTCTAATGACTTAATGTTGAAGTCTAGCCTACTTGAATGTCCGTTTCTTGTCGATGGACTGATTGCTCTCTTTTCTGGCGTCGATACCATCGATCGAGAATTATGCAGTTCTGGCGCATGTGCTGTTTTCTCACAGTTGGGTGCACCCTTCATTGGAGGCTTCCTTCTTGGCTATCCAATAATATATCATGCCCGCTGTAGAGATTGTGGTTTCGTTGATGGAGGTGGACAATACGACGTTGCTAGTTCCAAGCTGTCATTTACAATCCTTCGAAAGATAGTAATATCAATTGTTGGACACAAACTTCAAGAAAGTAACATATTTGGAAATTATTTTGAAGGAGAAATATCCATTCCTGTGTTGGAGTTCACATATCCTGAAATATTATCCACCACTTTTGATGTAAACTTGGAATCGGTAATTCAGCGAAAATTTGCCTCGATGGAAACTGTGGTTATGAATTACCGTTCCCCGCTTGATCGATTATTCCGAGATATGCATATATTTTATTCATCCTTTTCCATTGAAACTCAATCTATTGCTCTCTAGATTCCGAATTTAATCCATCTAATTAATGGTAGTTCCATAATTAATTTGCCTGTGTAAAAATAAAACAAGAGGACATGCATGTAATAAAAAATCTAACAAGTTGTACATTACTTGCTATGGAACTGAATTCAGTGTTATTTCCAACAAAACACCATTAATTTTGAAAACAACGATCAACACAAAGTCAATAATAAACAGAAAATGCAAAAAGGTATTGCATTTTCGATACACCAGGAATTGCTACATTTAGTGCTAGACCACTGGAAATTTTATTTTAGTTTCACGTTTTTGGTCATCATCCAATATGCAAAGATATATAACACACCAGACAACGCGTAACATCCAATTAAGCTGTACATCATGCTATATTGCAAATTTCTAGCATCTCGATGAAGAACAGAATAATTCACATCACCTTCAGTCCCTACAAATCAAAATCAGATTCACAAAAGAAAGGTTTCGAAGTCTCACCATTTCCATATGCACTAGCTGCCACAAAATTAATGGTCACATGTCCACTGTAGCCAACAAACTCTTTCAACAATGGAATTATCAAAGGAGCATTACCACCAATGATTGTGATTATCAATACAAAAAGTGCAACCGATGGAGTAATTAGATAAGTAGGAACAACTTTGGAATCAGTTATTAATGCTAGAGTTTGACTGAGGTATACCTCTCCAACCTAATAGTAGACGATCAAACAAGAAGAATGGTGAAAATTGTAAACACTTACTATCCCACTAGCAATATAAATCAAAAAGCAACCGGGAAATCCTAAATAAAATGAAAACACAACGATCGGTAAGGATACCAATGTTGACACGCCGGCGATTAAAGCGCGAGATGCTGATTCTTTACTTATTGAGTTTTGATTTTCAGAGAAATATTCTGTAGTTTGATGAGTGCCTGGTTGGTCATCTTGAAGAATGTTCGAGTTTTTTGTCTTGGATGACTTCCTATTGACTATTAAGTCAGATAGAAACCCTCCTAAAACACTGCCCAAAGCGGAACCAACTAATGGTACCCATGACATAAAAGTGACCAAATTAATTGATGGCATACCCTGTAGAGATGCAATTTAGATAAATAGAAAATATCAATTGCAACATAATACCTACCTGATTGTGCCAAGGATTATCGGACAACATTGCGCAAGTTCCATCCACACAATAAGGATAGCTACTATCGCAAGTTGAACCAGTATTCTGCAAATGCATCTCACTGCCAGGATAAAGTCCCACCTGGCTCACATCTGCATACGAAAAAGAGCAATCATCTTGACTATTGTCATATTGGAATAAGTCACTAAAGAAAGGTCCAGTATATGCTGACCATATGTATCCACCTCCAATCCGAACACCAGTCGCAATACACATCACAATTACACCTGGATTCCGCCACCAATATCTACCAATAATTTGTACCAATTGAAAACGAATTCTTTGGAACAGTGAAGAGCGAATCATGGTTTGGTGATATTCTTCCTCGTCAAAATCAACATCCGAGAGTAGGCTGTCTTTATGACGAGTCCCTTGGTTGTTGCCATCATCATCAACATCTACAGTACTTAAACTACCCTGGAAACTCTCGCGATTGTTGGGTAAATGCAATCGATTGCTATTGCTTTGCTTAGTTTGCAGCACATCTGATGGAATATCGTGATGGAAGCTGGTGCTATGGAAGCTTGTGCCACCAACTTGGTGGCCCCCACTTTGCCGCGTACTACTTATACTGCTGCGATTACTTCCATTATGGAAGGGATGCATGTGCTGCTGGATACCTCCATCGCTGAGAACACTATGTACACTGTGGGCAAAACTGCCACTCAAATGTGCTTGTTGGTGACTATTTATGAATTGACTACTGTTCGTGCTCATTATCATACTACTCTGATTATAATTTGCACTGAAACTGGACGATTGAGGAATAGGATTGCTGTTTGGATTCATACTGGATGATGATCGAGAAGATACAGAATGATGATGTAGCGCCGATAAGGTAATTGCCTCTTGAGAGAGATAACTTGATGTGGGACTTTGTGGAATCTGTGTGCTGGGAGAATGCCCTTGGACACCAGTTTGCCCCTGATCACTCAGTAGCTGGGTTTTCTGCCCATGTGAACTATCATATTCTCCTTCATCTTTTTCCCTCTCTGTTCCGTTTTTGCCTAAATTCTGATAACAAAAGTAGAGCAGTGGTAATAGGAAAGCTGAACCAGCACCTATTAATCCAAACAACAAGTATCCTGCTTTCCAGCCAAATGTGAGATAGATGAAGATACCAAGAGACAAAGACAACGAAAAGGCAATATATGTCCCAACATTAAAGATGCCGAAGGCAGCGCCACTAACTGATGGTACAAAATGGTCTCGAATGATACTACTGGAAAATGGAGTGATGACAGACTGAGCAAGTCCCATGGTCACGCGAATCACAACTTGTTGCCAAAAGGTTGTAGCGATCCCTGTGCAAAAGAAAGCAGAGGAAAAGATAAAAGTAGCTGCAGTAATAACCATATATTTGCTAAAATTCATGACCCCGATGGTTGACGAAGTCGATCGTTCGTTGCTTTCAGATTGAGAAACCATTCCATCTGTTTCGACCTCACCACTGATTGCAGTACTGGGCTCTGGTGGCCCAGATCCTTGTCTTGAGCTAGTACTTCCTTGTGATCTCCTCCCCTTATTGGATATCCTCTTTTCATAGAAGCCAAGGGCCATTACCAACCCACCAATGGTATATATTATCGTGAATGCTGGCCCTACCAGGATAGAATACTCATAGGATGAGTAGTCAATATATGGAATTGGTGACACAGCAATCAAATATCGATCAAAGTTTTCCAAAAAGTAGAGATAAGTTAAAATGAATAATGTCCATAATGCGACATTGGAGGAAGATGTAAAGATCTCTAACATGGCGGCTTCGTATCTCAACCAGATGTCGTGATTTTTATAGTTCACAATAAATTTTGTGTTGTGGTAGTGAATAGCTTTCTCTAAGATATGACCAAATAGCCATCTCTGATGTGAATATGAACAATAAATCAATTTTTTTTATCAATAGAATGCTACAATGCTACAATATATGATGACTGCATGCATCTTTTGCTGCTAATTAACGCACAACAAACAAATCAACAAACAAATTGATAGTCAATTTATACAAAAAAATGTGCATTTTCATTGGATGATGAAATTGGCCGCTAATCCTCCATCATCAACACACCTTTGTCCAAACGTAGGGATGTGTTGCTGCCGCCTGGTGGAAAAACAGCAAGAAGGCGTCACAGCATGCACAACATATTTCTAATAAAACAGAAGAGCAGCAGATCGATTGAAGTTGAAGATCATCACCAGGTGAGCCTTGGATCTCATCCGATTTATAATTGTAATGTGATTTTCATTGTATGTGCAGATTTTGTGTACTCTACTAACAATATGTTGAGTCGTGTTTTGAGATCTACCATTCAAGCACCAATGTTTGGTGCTATTCGTGGTTATAAGAAGACCATTGAGCAATTAGCCAAGGAGAAGCCTGGTTTGTTGAAAGATGCCAAGGTGTTAGTACGTGTCGATTTCAATGTCCCACAGGACAAGAAAGATCCTTCCATTATTACCGATGATACTCGTATCCGCGAAGCACTTCCAACTATCAACTTTTTGGTGAACAACGGTGCCAAAGTTATGTTGACCTCTCACTTGGGTCGCCCCAAGAATGGACCAAGTGATAAGCTGCGTCTCGCTCCTGTTGCAAAGAGATTGGGTGAGCTAATGAAGAAACCAGTTACAGCTTTAAAGGACTGTATTGGTCCAGAAGTTGACACCACTGTTGAAAATATGAAGGGTGGTGATGTGGTTCTCTTGGAAAATGTGCGTTTCTACAAAGAAGAAGAGGAAAATGTTCCAGAGTTTTCGCAAAAATTGGCAAAGCATGCCAATATTTACGTCAATGATGCCTTTGGAACTGCCCATCGAGCGCATGGCTCTACCGCTGGTGTTGCAGCATATGTTCCACACAAGGTTGCTGGCTATTTGATGGAAAAAGAATTGAAGTTTTTGAAAGGTGCTGTCGACGAACCCAAGCGTCCTTTCGCAGCAGTAATTGGAGGTGCCAAAGTCTCCACTAAAATAACCGTCATCAAGAGTTTGCTCAACAAATGTGACAAAGTCATTCTTGGTGGTGGGATGATCTTCACTTTCTACAAGGCTCAAGGACTAAATGTTGGAAAGTCTTTGGTAGAAGAGGAATTTGTACCATTGGCAAAAGAAGTGTTGGATCTTGCTGCTAAGAAAGGTGTACAGCTTATTTTACCATCAGATGTGATAATTGCCAATGACTTTAAAGCTGACGCTGAATCCAAAACAGTTGCTGCAAATGCTATTCCCGATGGATGGATGGGCCTTGATATTGGACCAAATACCGTAGCTTCTTTCCGTAACGAACTTCTGGACTGCAATACTGTCGTGTGGAATGGCCCAATGGGAGTCTTTGAATGGGAGAAGTTCAATAAGGGCACCTTTGCTCTCGCCCAAACTTTGGCTGATGTGACTGCAAAGGGCGGTATCACTATTGTTGGAGGAGGCGATTCTGTTGCCGCTGTCGCTGCTGCTAAGCTACAAGACAAGATGTCTCACATTTCCACTGGTGGTGGAGCCTCTTTAGAATTGTTGGAAGGTCAAGAGCTCCCTGGAGTTGCAGCATTGGACAACGCATAAGGTTTGTCAACAATGAACAACCTGATAATTGATATCAAAGATATCTGTTGTGAATAATGCAAATACTGAACTTCCCTTAGTTTACCTCAGTTTTAATTCAAGAATGATGGTAGTTTCGCTTTGAGTTCGACAATATCCTCATTCTCAATTTTGTTCTATTTTGTAATCTACTTTGTTGACTATTTGGGATTTTGTTTTGAAAATATATCGAACAAGTCAAGTCCAAGTGGGGCAGATTTCGTGAGAATTGTAATTCTTAATGTTAAAACCTTGCTGTTTTAAGTGGTGCATACTCAAAAGAGGAACACTACTTCCGCACTATTGTTCCGAATCGTTCTCCACTAAGCGCTTTAAGTACACAGTGTTTTAATCTTCCATCAGCAATGCATACTGAACCGACACCACCTTTAACTGCTGCAACGGCATTTGCTAGTTTTGGTATCATTCCTCCAGATATGGTACCATCCATAACTAATTCATCAAGCATATCGGCAGGCAGTTCTTTGATCAAACTCTTTTGCTTGTCAAGAACCCCTGTAATATCAGTGAGTAGAACAAACGTGTCGGCCCTAACGGCTTGTGCGATTGCACAAGCGGAAGTATCAGCATTAATATTCAAGCTGCCACTACCTATATTATTGGACCCGACTGGAGAAACAACAGGAATATAGCCCTTTTCCATCAATAATTCCAACAATTGTGAATTTATTGTGGCAGGTTCTCCAACAAAGCCAAGCGTTAGGTCCTTTTGATAACCAGTAATCAATTGCGAATCTAAACCAGATAAACCAAGGGCACCTTTGACACCCGGTTGAAGACTTAACTTTCTCGCAATATTTTTGTTTATCAATCCACATAAGACCATCTGAGCGACTTCCATTGTGATATCATCAGTAACTCGTAAACCGTTAACAAAGTTCGTTGGTACATTCAACGCTTTTAGCATCTTTGCAATTTGAGGTCCTCCTCCATGCACAATGATGGGAACAATATGCAACTCCCTGTACAATAGCGCAATATCAGCAAAAAATGTCTCTTGTAGCTCCTCGTTTTCCATTGCATGCCCTCCGTACTTTATAACTATCTTACTGCCGGGTTTCAGAACTGATTGAACTTTCAGCAGAAGTGTTGTTTCGTTTTCCAGATCCATTGACTGGACTTCTGATTGTTGCATACCATACAGTGCTCCTGATCTGCCCACTTTGTCATCCAATAGTTTTGTATGAGACAGTGCTTCTTTTTTTCTGATTCCATAACCGGTTATCATTCTACATGGAAAGTGGGTTGCAGATGAACTCCTCAACTCCCGAATTGAAAATGCATTTCCTTGATCCCATAAAATAAGAAAAATATAGAAATGTGATATCAGCAACAGAGTCCTTCCTAAGTTGTAAAACGTTGGCGCTGAGTATGTAATGATCAGCTTCATGTCATACTGTCATACTTGTTTTTGTTTTGTGTTTTTGATAGACTGAACCACATTTTATTCCATATTATTGGTGCGGCGTATATGTGCTATTAATAATTGCTCAGCAAGGCGCCCGCAGAGCACAGAGGGCGGCGGCGCAGCAGAGCTGCTGGAGAGATAGCAGATCAAATTAGGAGTACAATAGATTCCAGAATAGTTAGGTATTGCGTTAGCAAATTTGTTCAAATTCGATAAAGTTACTTATATATTACAAATAGAACCACTACCGTGAAAGATATTCTACAAACTACTGCTATTTTCACAACTAATAGACGACCAATGATTGTGTTAACCTTTCGTCAGTCTGCTATCTTACTCCTATCTTTCTAGAAGACGAATCGTTCTCCACTAACGAGACGGTATCCAAAATTTCGGGGATGAAGCAAAGACAATGTTACCAGAACAAGACTCCCCAAGCAAGCTGCGAATCAACCCTAGGAAAGTCGATGGCCGTTCGATTGAAGTGAGTTAATTATAGAAGTATACAATATGTAGTAGCATCTACACTTGTAAACGTTTGCATCGTTTCTGAAACGTAGGGCAGCAAATTATCGATTATGGACTTTTACAGAATGAGATCGACCTTGAATACAGATACACCAATACACCAAACTACAACAGAACACGAGATATATTCGAATATAAGAAACAATCATCATATGAAAATGCACGCAGCGTATAAAAGGATTAGGAAGATATTGTGCATACTGCGAAGTATAATCGATCATTGTAACACCTGGACACTAACCGAACCAGAGGTCCTATAAAATATGATCGATTGAAGAACATCCCCAACGCTGCCATCATCGGATTAACAAACAATGGCATAGTCAATAATAAGAATAAGGTAACCCAGCTCCATCCTATCATTCGCATGTAAAAAGACTTTTTGGCTGTTGCTTGGATGTAATGATAATATATAATGGCCGGAATAGACATTGCACCAGAAGCGATCATCAGGCAACTAACACCAACATTCGCAAATGCATCTTCCAAAAAGAAAAATCCAGACGAGATAATAAAGGTTAAGAATAATACTTCGATCCAGAATTTGGACTTTGTTTCATTCCATGCAGAGCGATATTGGGAACACTGAATGCAGCGATCATTATTCATGATCGTAGTCTCTTTGGCACACGCACAAACTGGTGGTTTAGGACGAACCAATTTGTTATTAACGTTAGTGACAGATGTATGACTTCCAGCCTTCGGTGCAAAGAGCGCATAATCCCGCAAAAGCGCTTTAGGCAAGATTATGGTCTCCAATGCAACTGCAAGACCTTGGCAACAGAAGAATTGAAACAAAGCAAATCCATGGTCCCAGCTCTCTGTTGTGATGATAGTGGGAATACCATGAAATAATCCACTCCCCGCAAAACATATGATTGCGGCAAACCATGTAGGAAATATGGACATCGATAAAACTGGGAGGTAAAAGCAATCTTGCAACAGTTTTCCGACAATAGGATTCCAATTCACACTCCAAAACTCTGTCATTGAAGTTGATAGCAAAGGGTTCTTGTGTAAATACTTTCTAGATAACGGATTACCTACTAAATCTCCTCCTATATTCATTAACCAATAAGCAAACTCCAAGGCACTAACAGTCCATAAGCATCCAACCAATGATTTCAGATACGGAAGATGAACAGAGTTTGGAAAGTGAGCTGGCAAATATTCTTGCAAAAGATAGTTACAAACATCAGAGACTAAAATAATACCGATACCATGTAAATGGGTTGCAAATGTTGGAAAATGTCCAATACATTGAATGGTTGCTCGATATGGTAGACCCACCAATAGCGTACAAATTACAATATCCCAAAACATATTCATTTTGGGATATTTTTGTTCAAAACTATTTAAATCAGAGGCTTGTAATCTGTCATGCTTAAATAATGCACCTTGAAGACCCATAAAAAAAGAAAAATTAAACACACCTAAGAAAATGTTTACACCCTTCGCTTGGACGATTGGAACGACCAATACCAGTAATATGTTGAGAATAGTGATAACTATGAGTTTAATGAAGGACTGATTTGGACACCAGAAAATAATAAGATATGACGACATGAAGACGATCATAATAGTTACGGTCAAATAGACAAGATATTGATATGTACGATGATAGTCGACAGGTAGGAACGGATGAGGAGAGCCATGAAAAGCGAAGGCTTTCTGAAACATGTCTTGATTGGTCCCATACCAATCCTCTAAAAATTCCCTCAATAGTTGCGAAATCATTCTCAAAAGCCAGTAACCATTGACCAACCATTTCTGATTGTATTGTTCAGCATCTTGATGATGTAGGCTGTATTGTTGTGATTAAAGTAAATTTAGTTTCAATACTGGATGTAACAGTTTGTACTATGCGGGGAATTGGTCTAGGGGTATGATTCTCGCTTTGGGTGCGAGAGGTCCCGGGTTCGAACCCATCCTCAGAACGAAATTCCCGGATTCCCCCGCCTAAAGTTTTGCTGTTATTTTCTATCACACATTGTAAACAGTTCTAATTTTTGTTTATGTAACAGGAGCAACATTGGTTGGAAGCCATCCTATTATTATTCAGAACAAAATTCCCGGATTCCCCCGCTTAAAGTTTTGCTGTTATTTTATATTACATGGTGTAAACATTTTTTGGTTATGTGTAATCTGTTAAAAATATAGCCCCATGCTTTCTGTTCTTCTTAATCATCTAATTATACAAAACTACTACATCCAACATACACGGTGACACGAAAATATTTTTTGAGTTATATTTTATAGTGTTCACAAAAATATCAATAACGTACAGTACCATAGACACTATGCGAATCCAGGGAATGCCTAGGAAATTTCATACTACCTACTTTATACTTGATCATTCATAGAAGTGATGGTGCCGCGTTGCGTCATTTCTGTTCCAGTATTTGTTCTCTTATTAGTAATTCTATTCAAATTATCGTCACCGGTGAAATTCTTTCGGAAAGTGCTTCTCATCGGAGAAGTCACCATCATGTCCTCAGAATTCGATGATGAACCAGCAAGTGCTGCTGCTTCCTGCTTGGACAAAATACTCGGGCGCTGAACCATACTACTGCGAATTTCCTTTTCTTCCTCAACTTTTTCTTTGATATTTGATACCACCATGTCTTTATCATAATCCTTTTCACGTCGGCGGATTCTGATTTTATCTTCCTCTAGTGTCTCAAATAATGTCTTTGCATTCTTTTCTGACAAAATTCCTTCATGGACAATATTGTGAAGAATCTCTGTCTGCTTCACAATTAGAGCTTGCGCTGCGCGATGAGTATACAACCTCTTCAAATCTTCTTTTCTGAATGACTTAAGCAATTCTTTCGCCTTTCTGACCTGAATAGAAGAATTCAACGATTAGAAAATGCTTACACTAACGATTTTCATAATCCTACCATATCTTCAGACTCCATCAAGACTTTCATTTGCTCCGGTTGAGCTATATCATAGTCCACACCTAACAATGGTCCTCCCAAGAAGAAACTCATACGACTTTGCGCATACTCATGTGCATCAATAAAGTTGGTAACAACATAAATGGCGATACGCTCATAATATGCATCGTGAGAACTGACCAAACCTGAATAGATATTAAAAAGGTAAAAGAAATCGTCTGCCCATTGGCAAGTTTTCAATACAACGAAATTAGGAATTAACGTTTCTTCAATTGCTTCCCAGTCAGAAAGGTGGCTATGTACATCGTCATAAGCCATATCAACTGCATGCAATAAAAGCTTTGAAGCGGAGGAACTGGTTCCAATTTTTCCATGGTGTAGAGACTGATAATATCGGGCTTTAACAACATCCAAAAACGTTGTTCGTGTGTACGCAACTAAGTCCTTGTCGATCATCATAGAACCACTGATGCGGTGAGACAACTGAGCTTTAATTTCCTCTTCGTCTTCGTCTTTTTCAGAAATAACACTATCACGGAAATTTCCAGACATCAAATGGCACAATTCCATCAATTCCTTCTCGTTGAAATCGCCCAATTCATTCTTCAATTCGTTGAATTCATGTTTCATTAATGATGTCATGAATA
>JACCEA012479560.1_pt1 | contig 17833 bp, 16 predicted proteins | sample 7449851 | NCBI WGS metagenome assembly JACCEA01 (sample SAMN15323453, study PRJNA562643) | freshwater metagenome | isolation source: river surface water | place: USA:Blue River Watershed | collected 2017-08-18
GGTTTGTTATTTTAGAAATCAGAGAGAAAGAGAGATAAACTTTTTAAAGGCTCTCAATCTCTCTACTTTGTAAAAATGAAAACACTTTGTAAGACGGAACGTCTTCGCCGTTTATAAAATAATTTTTGTAAAGTGTTTTTGTTCCGCGGTATTTTTAAAGAGGTTTGTTATTTTAGAAATCAGAGAGAAAGAGAGATAAACTTTTTAAAGGCTCTCAATCTCTCTACTTTGTAAAAATGAAAACACATGTGATACTTCGAATATTCTTTCTCTATTGCAAATCACATAACTAAATTTGAAAAATCAAATCTTTTTCCCTATTTATACTTCCACTTTTCGGCCAACAGCATCATAACAAGGTACATAAAGCGTTGCTTGAATAGCTCAGTGGTAGAGTATCGGATTGCAGTTCCGCAGGTCCTGAGTTCAACTCTCAGTTCAAGCTTGCCTATCTTTTAGCAATTTTTTTGCTGAAAATTAAAACGTACTTATTTTTTTTTTATTAATAAAAAATGATGATTATTTCGGTATAAGTTAGTTTTATTCTGTTTTATTAGCTAATTCCTAATAAAACAGTCTTTTTAAAGAGGTTTGTTATTTTGGAAAACAGAGAGAAAGAGAGATAAACTTTTTAAAGGCTCTCAATCTCTCGACTTTGTAAATTGAAAACACTTTGTAAGACGTTCCGTCTTCGCCGTTTGTAAAATAATTTTTGTAAAGTGTTTTTGTTCCGTGGTCTTTTTAAAGAGGTTTATTATTTTGAAAACAGAGAGATAAACTTTTTAAAGGCTCTTGAAAATAAATTCGTATACCATCATCATCAACGTGTCCGGCGAGATACCAACTAAGTCCCCATTTTCTAGCGGCTGCTTCCCCACAACTCTCTCGATCACCTCTCCGAGAGGTACAGTCGTCTGTTCATATCTCAACCACATATTCGAGCTGTTCTCATTCCCCGCCTTATAAATCTTCGGTACCAGTTGTTTATAATCATCGATAGAGAGCTTCGCAGTTTTCCAATAAATTCGGCTGTTTTTTATCGGGTGGTTGTCTTTAAGAAACAAACAATTTTCAAGGCGGTAGCACATCTGCACGATGAGAGGCCCCTTCTGCTTCAGCTCGGTATATGGACTATTTCCAAACGCCCCAATATTCCCCGCATCCGTCCCAACATATTTCAGAAAGTCTTTCACATGAAACACCATTTGCGCGACAGTCTCGATGCGAGAGTTTTCGAACTGAAACCATGTGTTCCCCTGAAAATCGGGTAAAACACTTGTGCCGACCAACAAGTCGAAAGTTGCATTTTTATTTCCCTCCTTGTCAAATATCTCTCCCTTGCCGAGACGATACTGCGACGCAGCAGACCAATGAGAGGAAGGATAAACCTTTACGGGGCCATAGCTAACAAAATCAACAGGTCGGCCATATTTTTTAAACTGTTCGTAAATGGCTCCGTTGTCCTGTAAAATAACGAAAGCGCCTCTCAATATTTGATCAAAGGCTCTCGTTTCGACATTTGACTTCATGATCAAAATCTTTAAAAAATTATAGATTTGTTTGTCGACGGTTTTTTTGTTTCGAATCATGTCGATGTATTGCAAGAGATCTCTCTTCTCTTCTTTGTCTTCATCTTTGCAAATAATTCCATCACCACATTTTTTTCTTCTCGTTCTCCTTAATGATGTTGATGTTGATAATGAGAGAGATCGACTTGACATTTTTGTTTATAATATATAAATATTAATTTTCTTACTTAAATTTAAAAAAAAATATGATTATCTGTAGCTCTCGATTGTCTCGTCGACCGCATAATCCACGCCCGAAATCTCGTTGCCAAACATGAGTTGTTTGATTTTGTTACGGATGATCTGTCTCTCGCTAACGCTAACGCTTTCTCCTTTAAAAAACTCCCCAATAAAATGTCGCACCATAGTTGACGACGTCGGCGGAATCGGTTTTGATTTTATTTTACAAATTGCCGGAAGAGAGCCGTGAAACTCATAAACCTTGTTTTCTTCACTAACAACGCCCTCTCGATAAAAAAACTGAGCATAGGGTGCTCTCGTCCACGCCGGAACCCTCACATCAAAGTACATTTTGGTCTTCGTTTGATCTGCATTTGTGATCTCAAACAAACGAATATTTTCCAAATCAGCAGGAGAGGGATCTCTCCGCACAATATAAATCTTGCTCACATGTTTCACATATTCGTCGATACATTCCCAGTAAGGCAGTTGGTAAGCGTTATCGAGACCCATACCTAAACATATTTCATCGGTCTCGCACTTTTTCATTTCGACCAATTTCTTTATAGTGTGAATGGTGCTGACACTTCGATCATGAGAGCCGGCGATATCGTACTCAATTTCGCTCACACGGAACTCGATATCATCATCGTCTGGAAAATACGATTTGAGGATTCTGCAAAAAATCCACAAAACATCGACGCGACATTGGCGAGTGGGGAACAAATGGGGTTTTGACGAGCCCCCGCTCGAAGGCATAAAGAGTAAAGTTTTGGTACCCCCGTAGTCTCTCTTGATTTGTTTGGCAAAATTGAGCATCGACATAAGATGGCCATACGTGGGCGGTCCGAACGAGCCCTGGAACGAAAACACAACGTTATTCGGCGACGCGGGTCGTCGAGCTCTCACGATGCGCACATCTCTCACTGTATAACGATACTGATGACGACCGACGCCCCCGGGCGGCTGAACAAACTTGCATGTCATAATATTCTCAAAGGGGCAGCAAAATGGCACAAGACAAAAGTCCAAAATATGGGGAAGTGGCAAAAAGTTGGCCCACGGGAACTCACTGTGATCGATTTTGCCCACCTTGTGCCGATATTTTCGTGGGGGCACCACGACGCGCGTGACAACTTTTTTCGAATATTTGCACGCGGACTCGAAACAAAAACCTTCGTGAGTGTTTGTTTCGAGAATTGCAGTAATTTTCGCGAGATAAGGAGACCGATTTTTTTTTAATTGGAAAACGTCGGTTTGAGTCCCCATGGACTGCGACAGCGTGAAGTTGTCTTCATCCTCTTGAAAACACGGACGCATTGACATTGTGAAAATAAAATAATTATGAAGGATCATAAAAAAAAATGAGTATTCCTTACGTTATAATTTTAGCACACGCCGGCTACAAGTCGCAACACACTGAACAAAAATTCGGTTCAGAGAGCAGCCTTGATAAAGTTAAACATGAAATTCTAATAAAAATTGCCAAGTATGTTCGAATGATGGTTTTGGCATATTTCGGAGAAGAATATACGATAGCGATTATTGAAGAATTGTTTAATGGCAATACGATTCCTTACGGACTTGAACAAAAATCATGGATTGCAAAAGCATTTGTTGATGGAGAATGGAGAGATATGTCGCCGTCTTTCGATGAAATCGAGTCGACTATTTCAAACCATGTTTCGAACAATGTTTCAAACAACGATGATGAATATGACTACAAGGAAGATGATTATGACTACGAGGAAGAGGAAGATGACGACGACGATGGAGAGGAAGATGACGACGACGATGGAGAGGCTTTACCAGAGTAGTTGATCGGCAAACCACCCATCCGACCCTTTTTTTGTCCTATCGTTTTGGTGCCTTATTTTGTAGAGACGTCGCCTCTCGTCGGCATAAGCTTTGCCCATTTCTTTCCAGTAGGTCGGATAATCTTTGTAACCTGCGGCTCCGACAGAGGTAATAAAGTCGCCGTCTCTAAAGATGTCGATTTTCTTTTTCGGATCGTGGGACGGTTTTACGGTTACGCCAAGTTCTTTGGCTTTTCGACGAGTATACAAAGTGATTTTATAAACCATGTCTTTTTTTTTTATATATTATAAAGATTTTAAGGAAACCCATGGTATTCAGCCGCGAAGCGGCCTATGCCTTATGATCCTTCCTTTTATAGAATAAATGTTTTAAACTAACTAATATTAAGTTTGTTAAATTAAAAGGAAGGATTATAAGCGTAAGCTTCGCTGAATAACCCATGGGTTTCCTTATAACATTTTCGATATATTTTTAATATTGTGGAATGTCATAACTCGATTTTCACCAACTTTTTTTCTCGGCATTCGTTTCCGATTAATTAAAAATTGTATTTGTTCCCAAGTTGTAACATTATCATATGGCAATTTAGACAACGTGTAAGTTTTTCTCATAAGCATTTGAAGTTCGGTTAAAAAGATTTGAAACTGAGAGACGGGATCCGAGTAATTAAGTTGTGTCGCTTTATCGGAACTTATAGGTTCTATACATTTTCTATTTCTCAGTAAATTATTTATGTCAACCCCGTTCTCTAATTTTTCATAACATTCCGCACAAGGTAAAAACCCGTAAACAAAATAATATTTCTCTCGACGAAACTTGATGAGAGTGACATCTGAAAAATTGCGAATACAACAGGCCGGATATCCATAGTGTCGCCCCTGTTCCTCGAAAGATAATCGTTTTATTAACATAATACTAATTTTAATTTTTTGATATTTACAAGGAAGGAATGGAACTCCTTTCGGGAGTAAAATATTTGATTTGTTAGTATATATTTCAATGGCATTTTACGTGGTATACTTTGCAGGAGATGCTCTCAATGCATTTAGTGATTGGTTTTCGGGTGGGAAATCGATCCAAACCGGCGACCCTTATGTAAACAAATCGGAAGCAATTACTGCGTCTTTAGGGCGAGCGAGAGCTTGCATTGTATATGATGCAGAGGCACAAACGATCGCATACTCTCAGCACGGTTATATTGCGCAATCGGTCCAAGAACTTTTGTTCTGGGCAAAGGCAAACATAAAGTGGAGCAAGATTCCGAATTTACCGAAAGACCACAGTCCACCGAAAGACCACAGTCCACCGAAAGACCACAGTCCACCGAAAGACCACAGTCCACCGAAAGACCACAGTCCACCGAAAGTTGACTCACCAAAAGACATCAGCAGTCCATCGAAAGACTGGGCTTACTCGAAATCTAAAAAAATGCACCACACAGTAGAGGTGACCGAGTTCCATTTGGCGGTCGACAACCTCTCGAAATTAATTGCGGCGACAGTTGCCGGAATGGTTGGAAATATTCCTGGTATTTTGCAGGCGGTGTCTGGTTTAACATTCGATATTTGCAGCAGTTCGGAGGATAAAGAAGACCAAGAGGCATTTATCAAAGAGATTACGGATAATGATGGGAACAAGGGAGTGCTCGTTTTGAAAGCATCGAGCGAAACCAAAACGAAAAAGAAGTTTTGGGGAAAAAACGAGAAAAAGATGAACATTTCCGGAATCATATATGTGCTGGTGCCTCTTTCAGAAAAGGCCAAACAACACTGTATTGATATTGAAAACAAACACGCATCCAATGTTCTTGAACAGATCGAAAAGACATTTTTAATGGAAGAATAAAAAAAACCCCTCTCCATCAAATGTAGTCGCAAACTTCCGCGGTCCACGTTTCGCCAGACAATAAGACACGAAAGGGTTTTCCGCATCCGTAGATGAGATTATTTTCGACAAAGTATTCGCACGCAGATTGGTTGGCATGCGGATCGATTTGTTCGCCGGTGGTTTTGAGAATACCGTGACGAAAAATACAACAGTTAAACTCAACAATTTCGATAGAGCCGTCACAGTGCGGACAATGAATAAACATATATATTTACCAGTGTTAAAAATGAGAAAGTCTTTTCTAAGCAAACCATCGCCCAGCATTCTTGCGGTCTTCGATAATAACCTTGTTGATTTTATTGGCAATTTGAAGGATTTCGTCTTGTTTCAGATTACCTTTGGCAATGTCCGAGACAAATAACCACAAAATTTGGTCTTCAATCATGTGGGCTTGTTCGGTGTCGTGAAGAGACTTGGAGAGTTTAAGAAAAAGTTCGTCGTATGCCATTTTTTTTATGAAACGCGTTCGTCGTCCACCAAAAAACCCTTTGATACCACCATACTCATCGTCGAGGTGAGCATCGATGGCGGTTTTCCACTCTTCGTTTTCGGTTTCGCCATTGTCTTTCAGCTTTTTTTGCAAGAATTTTTTGTAAACGTTCCGCAGCTCATCTTTATCCTCTTGAGTTGGCTCAGATTTTTCGTAATACGATTCCAAAGTATCCGACCCAGTAAATTGCTGCAACCAAGCACTCAAGAGATTTTGAATTCTTTTGCTCTGATCTTCTTTATGAAAGACGCCGAATCCGGCGGGCAAACATGTATATAAACGTTCAACAACCCCACCCGAGCAACTGAGAGGGTCTCCCGGTTTCCATTCGCTCAACTTAACATCATAAGCATCGATATTGTTGGTGACAAAGTCTTGCGCCCAAGCGACACAAAAATGTTTCTTGCAAAAGGGCAAAAAATTCATCAAATCCGCGACAGACTGATAAATACTGGCGGAAATTGCTTTAACAATTTGGTGCCAAACTGCCTCGATAACAGCCGTACGAAGTTCTTTGCGTTTGTATTCATCGGTTTCGCTAAGTGAGAGCCAGTGGTCTAGGAGTTTAAAGAATTTTCGACGAAGAGATTCAGTGGCGGTTTCGGAAAGAGGTTTGAACACAGGGATCGTTTTTTTTTCGGAAACGAGAGCTTCAATTTTTTTGTTGGGATAAGCAAAAACCGGGATACGACAAAACTCGGCAAAATCATTGAGAACAACTTTTGCAGAACTAACTTGAGTGTTTTGATTGGCACCTCTGTGAATATCAGCACCTCTTTCGAAAGAAGGGAGACACATTTCGACCAATTGGCGGACAGTGGTGTTGCCAGGTGGGATTTTATTTTCTAAATCAAGAGAATGTAGTTTCGGAAGTTTTTTGGAACTCTTTTTCTTGGAAGTCTTTCTTGTCGAACTCTTTCTTATCGAAATCTTTCTTACCGAAGTCATATAATAAAAAAAGAGATTTTGTTTCCCGGATAGCGGAATCGAACCACTGACAATTTGATACATGTTTTATACGTCTACAGTCAAACGCTCTACCAACTGAGCTAATCCAGGTGTTAAAAACGAAAATTGACTGAAAATTGTTACGTTTAAAAAAACATTTATTAAAAAATAATTCACTAAGTTCGCAGTGTTTTCACGATTTGATCATAAAATAAATGTTTAAAAAATATTCATTTTTTTTTTGTACGATTACTCTGCTGCATCTTTTTTCGGAAAAAAGATGTCCGGAACCGTTTATGTCGCAAGTATGAACATGCGCGGTAAACACGCCGTGCATCCAGAAGGTTCAATCAAAGTCAATGTTACAAGTGCCCAAGCAACCGCCAGTAAAAATCGACGTGATTTCAGTCCAATGACCCCAGTTCCAGGCGGTTTCAAAGGGTTTCTCTGTTACGAGAACTATTGGCAAAGTTTAAAAGTGTACGAACACGTACCCCACGAAGTGACTTCTGAATGGTGGAAACGACAAGAGGAACCACACAGGAGATACCCTGGAAGTAAAGGAAAAACTGTGTTGGGTGCGAAACGAGGTCATGATGAGACAACCCTTCTGGACTATGTAGAAAGTAGAAAGAAGGTATATGTACCTGAATACAGTAACCTAATTGAAGGACGTGAAATGCTCCAGTTTTACAAAGATCAAATTGATCAAGGACGTGACGTAACCATTTTTGATTTCGATGGTCCACGTACACCCGAAGGAGATGTGTTGTGCTTAGAGTTGACCGAAGACCTTTTGAAAGAGAAAATAAATGACACTCGTCATCCTTTTGGACATGGTTATGTAGTTGCCTCCATGATTGCTGGCATTCCAATTGAAAAATATTGCATTTAATGTTATATTAAATAAATAATTTCTCCTTTTCTTCTAAAATTTGTTTTCTTCATAAATATATTACGCCTTACCGCGCTATGTCCCAAAAAATCAATATGAATCCATTTGCGTTTGCGTATACTGGAAAAAATAAAATTAAATTTCATGATGAATCTTATGGACATTTACGTGTATCAAATCAAATATCTGGTGAAACTTATTTAAAATGCACTTATATTGTATATTTTAGAACACATGATGGGTATTGTTCAGAAACAGAAGACCCAGATGATGCCGGATTTGAACACGAAAACAGTAAAATAGTTAATTTGTATTTTTCAGTGCCAGAAGATTTAAAAGATTCGGATGGTAGTTTTAACGCGGATTTACTTGATGGTGAGGCTAAGTTAATTAATTCTGATAAAACAGAACAATATTTTCTATCATGGTCTGAACAATCCTCATGTTGTGGTGTTTGTGGATATACTGATTTATACCAGCCCCAGTATATTGAATATATTAAAATTGTATAATTACAAAAACATTTCCAATGAACAAGGGAGGTATGTAAAAAAAACCACTGCATAAATGGTGGCACCATGAAAATTTGTATATTTTTAAGAATTTTAATAAATTAAAAATATAAATCTTTTTTACAACAGTGTTTGTCTTTTTTTATGTGTTTTTTTTCGTGCACCGCCCCTTAAACGTGTGGCCTCAACTAGTGTTTGATTGTCTGCACTGTCATCGGAAGAAGTTATAATTTTTGCAGATTGTGGACCAATACTCGTAGAAACCGCTTCGGGAAAATCGTCAATATCGCCATAATATAAACTGGCATCGTATACACTGGCATCGTTCACTTCTTCTGGTATTAATGGCTTTAATCTGTCGTTAAAAAATTTTGTTACCATATCGTAGTTAGTTTGGAAACTATGTAAGTAGTCTGCGCCTAGTTTTTTTTGTAAATAAGTGCGGTATTGTTCTGATACTGGTAGTTTTGTACTTGGCTCTAACTGTATTGAGTGAATCGAATATAACCTTCTTGAATTTTTGAATCTAAAGGGACCAGAGGTGCCTGTAATTAATATATGTAATTGTTTGAGGTATCGTAATAGATCATATCCTAAATATATGAATTCTGGGTTTCCTTCACCAATTTCATTAAAATAGTCATCCAATTGTTTCTGTGTTACTAAATTTTTAGATGTCCAATTTTTATCCAATCTGTTGAGTAGACCTCTATTGAGCATTTGTGTAAATATTGGTACATCTGATTTTACCCCAGCTCTACCAACATTGCCTAAAGATAATTCAATCCACGATATTAGCTCTTTTAGTGCTTGTGTTTTTTGAAATAATGATAATCTATTTTCAACTATGTCAGACTGGTGTTTTGAGTTTCTGTGCTTTCTTGCAACCAGTAAATCATCTATAACAGGAGCATATCCAAAGAAACCTCCTTTTCTTTTAAATTTTGGGTTTCTTTTTGTTTTCTTCATTATATATTTTGTTTATTTTTTTTTTTATCGAGAAAAAATGTAAAACTCCATTGTATACAATCAATGTCCATCAGACGACTTCAAAGCAGAGTCATTAACCAACGTACGTATTTAGGTAATCGATTTACCAACTTTACTGCGCCACCAATTTATACAGGCGACTTGATCGTTGAACGCGACGAAATCGTAAATGGAAATTTGACAATTAAAAAAAATTTGCATGCAGAGAACTTTTACGCAACCGGCAACTACTTCTTGGACTCTTTCGTTCTGATTCCAGCGGGGACTATCATAATGTCTGCCGCTGTCATTGAACCCGGCGGTTGGTTGGATTGCGACGGTCGCCTGCTGAGTGTCAATTTGTACCCCGATCTCTTTTCCGCCATTCAATATAGTTTTGGCGGCTCCGATATGAGTTTTAATATTCCGGATATGCGCGGACGCGCTGGCATTGGAATCGGTCAGGGAACCGCACTCACGACCCGCACACTTGCCGCTGTCGGCGGCGCCGAAACGCATACGCTTTCAAACACGGAAATCCCGAGCCACACCCACACCGGTACAACCGCCACCACTGGCAGTCACACCCATACTATTAATGATCCGGGACACACCCACACGCAAACCACAACAAACGACGATTTCAACAACAGTGGTGGAAGTCCACCCGGTTTTACGGGTGACTCGGCTGGAACTCGGACCTGGAACAATATTAGTACAAGCACAACTGGAATCTCCATCAATGCAAATGGTGACCATAATCACAGTTTTACTACGAACTCAACCGGTGGTGGCGGGTCACACAACAATATGCAACCCTTCGTCGTATTGCGCTACTTGATCAAATTTTAAAAGGAAGAGGAATCATAAAAAATAGAATTATGCCTTTTTCGAAATTAAAGAATTATTTTGTATAATATATAATAATGGGCCGCAAAAGCCTTTCAGATAAATATCAAACAGAACGCGAAGAAATATGTAAAAAACTGATTGAAATAGTTGGGACTGAGTTTTACTTATACGATATTGAGAACGATCCTGAAAAACAAGCTGCAATTTTAGCAATGAAAGACGAAATACAAAAGTGTTTTGCAGTAGGCACTCTGTCGTCTTTCAAACCAGTTTTAAAAGATGTTGTCAAACGCGACTACCTTAATATAGTGAGAGGCATAATGAAACGACAGGGGTATTCATTTGAAACGAAAGCGACTATGAAAACAGTAACAGATACTGGTTTATTAAAAAGGACGATGCTTTACAGAATATTTAGGGAATAACTTAATATTTTTTAGTCGTACAAAATTTCATAATTTTATTATGTTTATAAAATATATATATAATAAAAAACGATGTCCGACGAATCACAACCGACAACCGAATTTTGCGAAAAATGGAATATCGACTGGTTTCCCATTAATGTTACCATTAGTGGTATGGAAAAAAAATTAAATAAAATTGAACACCGTCTATACAATTATGCAAAACCAAATTTGCACGACTTTTCCGATAAAAATCTTCTGAAGGCAAGACAACACTTGTTTCGAACACAGCCTGAACTTTTTACACATTTATGCATTGATACAACGAATGTATTTCAAATTGATATTGACACCGAAGACTATCAGGACGAATTTGATTGTATCGCAAGAGTAAGTCCTTGGTTTCCATCAATGACAAAATCCTATGGAAAGCATATATTCTGCGTATATGACGGATTTGTTCCGTCAGCGATGAGAATGCAATTTCTTAACTACGAAAGAACAAACGAAGTAGAGCTTCTTTGCGGGGTTGGTTCATTCGCCCCTTTTGTGATTCAAAACACTGGTTTTCAAATCTATGATTTAAAATCAGGCACATACAAAGTGACACTTGATGTACCAGAGCCACATCCAAAACAAAGACAAGAAAATTTAAAAAAAGAAGTTCCACAAATAGACAATCAATTTGAAAAGATAAAAGCTCTTTGTGAAATTATAGCCGATAAATATATTTGTCCCAAAGGTTGCTACGAACATTGGAGAAATATTTTGTGGGCTCTTCGTTCCGAGAGTGAAAATTATAAAGATTTGGCACGTAAAATGTCAGATAGAAAAGGAGCAAACTTCGATAATAAAAGTTTTGAATCAGTTTGGAACTCTTTTAAAGAAGGTGATTTTACTATTGGCACGTTTTACCATTATTGTCAAAAATCTGACGAAAAAATGTACTTTGAAATAATTGCAAAGTATGATGAGCAACTATACATTTCGATCGAGAATTTGGTTGATATTTATAAATGTTGCCAAGTAATCGCACCAACTTTGAGAAAAAAATTAATTCTTTCTAAAGAAAAGTGGTGGGTCTTAGATGACGAAACACAGCTGTGGTGTCAAAAAAAAGAGCCGTCATATTACATAGTTTCAGAAATTCGTAAATATATTGACTATTCGCAAAATAAAAACTCAAAGCAAATAATGGTAACAGAAGGAATCGAGAAAGAACGATTGATCGCGATCGGAAAAGAGTACTTAAAATTTTACGAAAGAATAAATCAATCATCATATACAAGCACTTGCAAACAGTATTTACAAGCGCACCTTGTTGATAATCATTTCGATGAAAAACTTGACAAAAATTTTGGATTTATGGCTTTTAAAAACGGAGTTATGAATCTGAAAACGGGAGTTTTTAGAGAAGGCATTCAGTGGGATGATTACATAACCGAGACAATACCTTACGACTATAACCCTCCAAATCCGATAAAAACTGGGTTCTTAAAGTGTTGCTTGAAACAAATTCTAAACAACAACGATGAGCATCTTGAGTACTTTTTGCGAATATTAGGCTTTACATTTTTGGGAATGCCGCATTTGGAAAAATCATTGTACTTTATGATAGATGGAACTGAAAATTCAAAAGGCGATAACGGCAAAACCTTTTATTTCGATATTTTGACGACATTAATGCCGAACTATGTTTACAAGTCTAGAGGAACAATATTAGAAGATGGAAACACAAAGGTTCATAAGCAGCTTGCAATGACAAAAGGAAAACGATTGGTTTGGACTGATGAATTCAGTCGAACGAAAAAAATGAACGCTGAACTTATGAAAGAGTTGGCTGATGGAAAAACTACTGAAAACGAAGTATTGTTCGGAACAAGTGAGAAAATTTTCATACTTTTCAAAATGTTTGTTTTATCCAATTTCATGATAAAAATAGACGCTGAACAAACAGCGGTGTATAATCGTTATAAGCAGATATCATTTGGGTCGCATTTTGACCGATCAGGACATTTAAAAGAGTCGATTCCTGGACAATTAAAATTTATTGCTGATCCCACCTTGGCAGATAAGATAAAAAATGAATACTATGATGAAGTGTTTGGACTTATAATCGAGTATGCACAAAAATATAATGGAAATATTCAAATTCCTGAAAAATTCATAGGCGACGCCAAGGTTGCTCAGGAAAAGAATGACGAGTTCGGAATGTGGTTTGGCGATAATTGTATTAAAACTAATAATGGAAAAATCGCATTAGAGCAAATATGTGAAATGTCTGGTTTTAGTAAAGAAGTTGTAAAACACGGAATGAATAGATTAGAACTGCACTATAATAAAGATTTAAAAGGAATTGGAAAAGACAAATTTGGAAAATATTACAAAGGTGGATTCACTGGTTGTTCTTTGCAAATTATAAAAGAATTAAATGATGAATAAAACATGCAATACTTTTATAAAATTAAAACTTTTGTTGTCTTCATACGCATTGAAAAAATAAAAAAAATAAAAAAAAAATAAAAAATGAAGTGAAATAAATTGTCCCGTTTGTCCCGTTTGTCCCGTTTGTCCCGCATTTTTAAAAGTATTCTTTACGAAGGGGTTTCTATGATATACTTTTAAAATCGCGGGACAAACGGGACAACGGGACAAAAACAAAATGTAGAGAAAATATGCATTTTATATTTAAAAAAACTTGCCTCCATTTCATGAATCGGATGTTTTTCATTTAAATAAATAAAAAAAGCGACTCGTTTCCACCTTTTCTACCGTTTTCAAAGGTCTGTAGGATTTTGTCTCTCATAGAAAATACAAAAATAAATTTGTAAGTTGGGGCGTTTGGGCGCCTGGGGCGCCTGTTTTATCGTATTCTGCTACTTTTTACTTTTTTTATAAAAAAATAAATAAAATAATTATTTATTTTTTTTGTTTTTTTCTTGAAAAATTGGCTCACACGTAGAAAGTAGACGCCCCGACGCCCCGTTTTCTCATTTTTACTTGATTTTATAAATTACCACTCTTATAATGGTCTTAATAAATTAAAACTATGAAAAAGGAATCGGGGCGTTTGCGGGGCGTTTGGGGCGTTTGCGGGCGTTTGCGGGCGTTTGCGGGCGCCAGGGAATAGTAGTTTTTTTTGAGGGGTCATTTTTTTAAAAAGTCAAAATTTTATAATCTCTTTTTATCGAAGGATGAAGAAGCCACGAGACAAGGGCCGGGCCGAAGGCCCGTGCGGCCTGCTGTCGAGCGGTAAGCGAAGCGGCGCGAGACCATGTCTGCATAATATGCTCACAATATTTTTTACAAATAATGTGAAAATATGTATTTATAAAAGTTATAAAAAAAATATCTGCATAAGTGGTAAGAAAAAATAAAAAAAAAAGTATGTACGCAAGTCTTCTTTAATGTATTGTGCCGTTGCCGCTGCTCGATTTCTTATTTGTTTTGCGCTTTCCTTTGCTGCTGCTTTTGCTTGTGCCGCTTTTACTCTTGCTTTTACTGGGTGATTTTTCTCCCGCGACATCAACCTCTAAAACATGAAAATCTTTGCATACCTCATCATAATACTTGTTATAATGTGGTGTTTCCATTTTAATATTAACAGGATCGTTCGGATCATATTTGGGCAAGTACGCCTCGTATTCAGTAACTTTGTTTTCAATTTGTGTAATATCTTTCGTCCAAAATAATTTTTTCTTTGTACCGAGTTCTTTGAAAAACAGTCCACGTGGTAATAAAATTTCTCTTTCGGCGTGATTTATATCTAATACCAAGTAAGGTGTACCAGGACGAATTTTTATTTCCATAATATTAGTATTTTTCCCATCGCCATTATGAAAACCTTGGGCAACAACACGCATGTCTGTAGTAGTTGAAAGAAATGCAGGATTGTGTTTATGTGATAATGGTGGACCTGCACGAAAAACTGTAATAACATCTTTCGACCTTGGTGCGACATTTACGAAGATTTCATCCAACTCTTTTATGCCCTCTTTAAATTCATCTGTGATAACGAAATTATCCTCTGTAAATTTGGAATATAAGGATCTATTCATTCCAGAGAAATACTTTACGCCCGCCCCCAAACCGAAGGCTTGAAAACTCTTCATTACTTTTCTACCGGCATTTGTGGGTCCTGTAAAAAACTCTCTTTTTAGTGACTGAAATATTTTGTTGTTTGCTTTAAATGTTTGCATCGATCTTATGTCAAACCCATTTAAGCCGCTTTCATTAATGAGTTCGGATATTTGCAAGTTTGTATAAAAATCTGGATTATGCAAAGTCAAGCTCTGATTAACAAAGCTCATTTTGTTTTTTGTTTTTTTTAAAACAATGAAACGAAGGTTCTTGGTAAAACTATTACTAAGTTCGTCAAAAAGAATCATTGCATTACTTTTAAAAAATCCAAACGACGCAATATTTAAATATTTTTTAAATTTTTTTTTAAATTCTTGTTCAGTCTCGTTTTGAAAAATTTTAATTTTGTCATAATTTTTATTCCATTCAAAGTAATCAGCAAAATTAATAATGTGTTCAAACTTCGAAAAAATATTTTTCACATCGCTAAATGATACCTTTGCATTCTGTAGTTTTTCGATGTCTTCTTCTAATTGTTTTTTTTCTTCTTTTCCTTTAACTATCACCTCATCTAGATGTGCATCATTATATGAAACGCTAAATTTCTCCCACATTTTTAAATTTTTTGCAATTTCATTTAACTTTTTTTGTTTTTCTTCTAAAATTAGTTTATTTTTGTTTTCTTTTTCGAAAACTTCATCAATTTTTTGCTTGTCAATATCAAAACTTTCAAAAAATGCGTAAACTTGTTTTTGAGTCAGCTTCTGATCGTTGTTTGTATCAAATTCTTTCAATTTTTCATCGATGATTGACTCGTTTTCTTTTAAAAAGTTTCTTTCAGCATTGTATTCGGCGGCGTCCACAAAAACGCACGGAACAAAGACCGCGTCGCTGTCAGGTTTCTTCACATATCTCTCATATGTTTTGAAATTGAAACCAACTTTTTTACCATCATACTCGATGATTATATTTTCCTTGTTACTCAAAAATTCCTTTTCTGAAACCATTTCGTTGTTTTCCACATCGAGCACTTTCTGACTCATCTATATATATATTCAGCTTTGAAATATTTGTTTTTTCCAATTTCATGATAATAATCGATGCTGAACCAACAGCGGTGTATAATCGTTATAAACAGATATTCTATTTATAAAATAAAACCCCCCCCCCCCTTTTAAAAGGAATTCGAAAGAAGAACCGCGAGACAAGGGCCGGGCCGAAGGCCCGTGCGGCCGCGCAGCGGCCTGCTGTCGAGCAAAGCGAGACCATGACTGCATATTATGAGTGACGAAAATTACATTGTTAATAAGGAATTTATTAAAAATATAAAAAAAATTTATGCAGAAGTATCGATTTCAATAGTGTCAGAATGTCTCTTTTTGCAACCGCGTTTATGTGCAGATAAACTTTGTTTTCCAGAAGTAGTAAAATTATTGCACAGATCACATGTAAAAACTCGTGTTTTCACAAAAGCGTATTTAGGTGCCAAATATTTATCCAATACAGGTAATTTGATATCATCAATTTGTGTCGTAAGTTTCTTTGTGAAATCTTTCAACGTTGCCGACAAAGCTTCCTTTTGTGCAATAAATGACTGATATTCTTGATTGATGTCATCGAGCATTTCCGAGGAAATCGTATTGTCGTCACAATCTGCATTAAGTTCAGCAACTTTAAGAGAGAGACTGTCGATAATATCAACTGCGATTTTTATTTTCTCAGGTGAGTATTCACAGTTTTGTACATAAACGAGAATATTGCCCTTATTAATATCGATTTGGTAATTTTGTTTGAAAGCGATTCCTGAATACTGTGATAGAAATATACCATGCATATTTTGGTTCACAACATCAGTAATAAATTTGGATATTTCATCTTTGTCTATATTGTACTTATAGTCCTTGTTTTCAAACATAATAGTGGGTTTATCGAGTCGTTTCATGATGAAGTCGCCTGAGCTTTTCTGTCCGGTAGTGTTGCGGATATCGGAAGACTGGAACAAAGAATTAAGAATAGAATGTAAATTCTGCTCTCCGTATTTGCCTTTATTGGATGAAATGTTGTACTTGGACAAAAAATCGCTGAGATCTTCGAAAATCTTAGTTTGTGGCTGTGCATTCGCAGTTAATGTTTCTTTAATCTGTTCGAGATTGGTGGAAATACGGCCTTCACTGGATGTTAAGCAAGCATACAAGGGTTGTTGAATCGACTGAATAGTGGAGGCATATTTGTTTTCGAATGTCAGGATGAAGTCATTGAAAGACTTTTCGCCTGAATTATTTTTCGCCAGTAGCTGTGTGTCTTGAGCAAGATTGTCGTACAAACTTTTAAGATTGTTTTGTATCTCTTGATGGAGTTTCTCGTTGTTTTTTGGAATGAGGTCATTAAAGAGAACCGAAGTTTTTGAATAAATGAGTTCTGTGTTTTTGTCGAGTATGGATGCTATTTTTTCGTTGGAGTTCAGAATGTTGTTATTAACAATAAGTGCGATTTCATCCAGATATTCTTTTTTTAGTGAAACGAGTTTGGTAGAAATATCCAAGTTGTTATTGGTGATGTTGTCTTGAATTGAAGTGACGGATTCTTTTATTAGTGCTAATTGAGAGCTTTGTGCTTGCATGTATGTTAATATTTGTGAATTAATGTTGTTGCTTTCATTGGATGTAATCTTGTTGAACATGGCTTCTAAGAAGTCGACGAGTAGTAGATTTGCAGATTCAAAATTGATAGATGTATGTGAGTTATAAAAATTCCATATGCGTTCATTTTTTATTACGAGTTCGTGTGCGGTATTTTTTTTTTGCATTGGTTTTTATTATTATAGTAAGTAGTCTTTATATTAGTTGAGTTTAAAAAGTGAAAATTTTTAATTAAGTTTTATTAAGTTTTACTTAAATATTTTAAGAATTTGAATATTTTTGATTTAAGTTTTTTAAGTTTTTAATTAAGTTTGTTAAGTTTTTGTTAAGTTTTACTAGGTTTTTGAATTTTATTTTAAAAAATTGAAAAACTTAAATCTTTTTTAATTAGAATTCTTTAAAAAAAGAAAATATTTAGAAATATTAAAATAATTTTTTTAAACCTCGCATCAATGTAATTGATGTTTGCTAAAGCAAACGCGAGGTTTAAAAAAATTATTTTAATATTTCTAAATATTTTCTTTTTTTAAAGAATTCTAATTAAAAAAGATTTAAGTTTTTCAATTTTTTAAAATAAAATTCAAAAAC
>JACCEA012463034.1_pt1 | contig 17829 bp, 19 predicted proteins | sample 7449851 | NCBI WGS metagenome assembly JACCEA01 (sample SAMN15323453, study PRJNA562643) | freshwater metagenome | isolation source: river surface water | place: USA:Blue River Watershed | collected 2017-08-18
CTCATAGACGAGAAACTGAATGGTAAACAACTAGAGATACAGTTTCCTGAGTAATTTATCTTGCATCCAACCACAATGTATAGAAAAACAGAATATAAAAGCAAGGATGCTCGTATACACCAACTACAACAATCAATGGAACTTATGCTTGAATATATATCCTACAAAACAGAAGCCAACCCAGAAGAAAATATAAAGACACTATGACTCTACGGTTTTCATTGCTATATCCAATGACAGATAGTGATCCTAGATGCCAGAAACAACAAAACATTTGATCAACTCTACACACAACGGATGTCAGAAACATGAATGGATGAAGATGATGATGAAGAATAATTTTTAATCTTACCAACACCAATGCAAATCCACAACCTACCACCAAAGAAGAGAGCAATAGCTCTAGCAGAATATGAAGCAAAAAGACGAAAAAAAGGGAATGCTTATCTCTGTCGATGGTTCTGATTTTTCAGAGCATATACTGGTCAATACTTTCTATTGCTATTATACCGAATATCAATAATATTGATTATATGAATATTTTGGCAGATCCACGATCTATTTGTAGTATCAGACTTTGTAAATAAAAAGAATGCAGAGCTTGACAACGAGCTGATGCTCAAGTATGAGTAATTTATTTAAGAACATATTCTTAAAATGGTTAAAGAAGCAAAACAAGAAATAAAAAAACAAAGAAAGGACACCACAAAAGTAAAACCAAAGAATGTATGAAAGGTTGCAGAGATACTTATTAAGAATCCTAATGCAACACAAAGAGAAATCGCAAAGAAAGCAAAACTTGCACAGAATACAGTTATTAAAGCTAAAGAAGAATTGAGTCAAAATTGAACCAAAGACAAAGAAATAGCTTATATAGTGAGTTCTGCTAAGTTAAGACTACAAAGAATATCAAATATAAAAGATAGGTATATTGACCAGTTAGAACTTTCAGATGATTTGTGAACAAAAGAAGTTGATCTTGCAAATAAATTATGACAAGAAGATATAAAACTTGTAACAGTATTATGATGAGATGTAACAGATAAAGACTGATGATTAAAACAGTCTATTGAAATAAAAATAGTATAATATGCAGATAAAAGCAACAAATGTATTCAAGAGAAACTATGAGAGCAAGAAAAGGTATGTTATCAATAGGGGTTGAACTCGTAGCTCCAAGACATACTCACTTGCACAGCTTTGTGTACTACGATTGTATAGCTGAAAGATACAGGAGTGAGGGAAAGAATATGATACTGGTATATTGTCTATAGTCCGTAAACACTCCACAACTATCAGAGCAACAGCTATGAGAGACATAGAGGATGTGATAGATGCTTTTGGTATCAGAAACCTAATAGAAATAAATAAAACAGAAAAAACATATAAGTATAATTGAAGGACAATAGAATTATTTGGTGCAGACAATCAACAGAAACTCAGATGATGAAGTCGTGACATATTATATTGTAATGAAGCAAATGAACTACTGCGAGATCAGGAGTTTTTTCAGTTAATGATCAGAACAAAAGATAAGATATTTATAGACTTCAATCCTGACAATGAAGATATATGGATCAATCAGGAGCTAGAGATCAAGAGAGCTAGAGAGGTATGAGACGTGGAGATTATCATATCAACATATAAAGACAATAAGTTTCTACCTGAACAACAAGTGAAGGAGATAGAAAGACTTGCTACCACTAATCCACAGTATTGGAAGATATATTGACTTGGAGAATATGGTAGACTGGAATGAGTAATATTCCAAAACCGAGAAATAATTGACGAACTACCTGCCGAAAGTTCTCTTATATGATATTGACAGGATTTCTGATTTACAAATGATCCAACTACTCTTGTAGGAGTATATAGATGGAATGAATGAATAGTAGTAGATGAGATGATATATGAAACAGGGATGACAAACCAAGATATAGTAAGGAGATTCAAAGATTTGTGAATAGGTCGTAACGATGAGATAATCGCAGATAGTGCAGAGCCAAAAAGTATAGCAGAGATATATGGTGGTGGTTTCAATATAAAACCTGTAGATAAATGACCAGACTCTATAAAGTTTGGGATAGATATAATGTTAGAGCAAAAGATATATATCACTAGCAAAAGTAAAAACATTATCAGAGAGTTCAAATGATACACACGAGCTACAGACAAAGATGGTAGACTAACAAACAAACCAATTGATAGTCTAAATCATGGTATAGATGCGATCAGATATTTATGTATGATGAAACTAAAATCATCACAACCGTTCTACTATACCTTCACAGTATAATCTATTGCGAAGATCAAAAAAAAAGATACTATCATTGTATATTTATTCGTTGATGGGTCTATGAATATAATCCAGAAGGCAATCAATGGGGTGTTTGGTGGTAAAAAAAAGAAAGTTCTAACAAATAACCGAGTACCGGTTATGTGAGGGATCAACAACCAGAATAACACTTCTTTGAAGTCATTACATATAGGCTTGAATTATGATGGTACACTCAAAATATGAGTTAGTACCAATTTTGCATTACTAAGAAAAAACTATATCGTATGATCAGCAATGAGATTTCTTGCTGGTAAGATATGATGATATGGTTTCTATTTTGTAGATAAGAAAGGGAACACCGTACAATGAACACAAGCAGACAAGAAAGATGTAGAGAATTTCTTTTCTGTACCGTCACTACATACTTACATCTACGAAACACTAGCATACCTTCTTATGGCTGGTCAGAAAGTGAGTACAGCTACAGAACTGAATAAGTTTGGGAAAGGTACAAACAAATCAAAGATCAACAACCTTGATCCTAGAATGCTTACTATCCAAACAGACCAATCAACTGGTGATGTATTAGAGTATATCTATTCCAATAAAGCATTAAGCAAAACATTCCAACCTGAACAAGTAATAGACTATATATTGTTCCCTGACTTTGATAGAGAGAACTATGGGCAGTCACCTATGGAATCAATAATCATAGATATAGTGACTGATTATGCTATGAGTAACAGACAACTGTATTTCTATATGAATAATGCTACTCCATGAACTGTATACCTTACAGACGGTGAGATGTTGAGAGACGAAACTGTAAGAAAAGATTTGGAAACTAAGATACTAGAAAAGTTTGGTGGGAATGCTAATATAGGGAAACCACTCATATCATCAGCTATCAAAGATGTGAAGACTATAGAGATACCAACCTTAGATATAATCAACGAGAGAGAACAGCTTATGAAGATAGTAACAATGGTGTTTGGTATTGATCCTAGAGTGTTAGGATTTATGAAGGAACAATGAGGATCATATGCAGAGATAGATGCTATCGCTCGTAATATGACGAACAGCAAGATAGAGGAATGGTGAACAATAGTAGAGAATATAATGAATCAAGAGTTCAGTAAATATCGTAGAGAGCTACCATATAGGATAAAGCTCGACAATATATTATTCAAAAACATAGAGTCTGACAAGAAGATGTCACTAGAGGAACTAAAGGCAGGGGTTATCACTCCAGAGGAGTACAAAACTTTATATGATATATAGTATAATGAAAATCAATATCAATGATATGAAAAAATCGGAACTAAAAAACTATGTCCACAATAACGGTTTTTTTTCACAAGCTGTGATGAATGGTATCAGTCGTGATGTGGTAGAGAATAGATTGAAAATAGCAGGTATTCAAAACACAACACAGATTACTGATAGTATTCCAGAGGGTGATAATATCTTTATCTATGAAGGTATAATATCACAACAGTATGGTAAAGGTGAAAGGAACAGAAACGGATATAAGATTGATAAGAACTGATGGATAATCGATGAATATATGTATAACCCTGCTATTCTACTGATGCACGACACCGACAAAGGGGTGATAGGTAATATGCTTAAAATGTGGGTAAATGAGGAATGATTGAATGCTATCTTCTGGGTAGACATCAACAACATCTCAGAAGAATGAATAAGAAACCAAATCAAGACAGGAACACTTAGAGCGACTAGCACATGATCATTGGTTGATGAATATATGTTCGAGGATACACAATCAGGATTCAATTATACTGAGGAACAAGCAGAAGAGAAATTTGGGGAATGGGAAGTATTCCTAGCATATATATGAGCGAGTGACAAACTAATCCTAAATATAACAAAGTCTGTATTATTAGAGGTATCAATGGTTACTATCTGATCCAACTATAAGGCAGTACATTCGGATACTATGTCAAACTACTTTAGCAACTTAATTCAAAACAAGATGAAATTATCAAAAGAACAACTAGAAGAGATGAAAGCAAGTGCCGTAGATACTACTGAAAAAGAGGTTGAAACACCAGAAGGCACAGAAGCTGAAATCACAACACCTGTATCTGAAAACGATACACCAGAAGAAGTAACTGAAACACCAGAAGTGGAAGAAGTACCAACTGAAACTACTGATGATGTTGAAACTGAAACTACTGAAGAAGTGGTTGAAGAAGAAGTACCGTCTGAGGAAACCGAAGTAACTCCTGAAGAGGAAGTACAAGAGGAAGTACCTGCAATCGATGAGGAGAAACAAAACCTTATCAAAGAAAACGAGGAACTCAAAAACAGATTATCAGAACTTGAAAAAGAAATGAATACACCTGTAATGAATACTCAACTCTCAAAAACTGTAGCAGAAACACCAGTAAAAACACAGGACGAACTTACAAAAGAGTTCTTCACTAATACTGTATGGAATGCTAGAATTTAATCTTTATTTATTATTTATCTAAAAACATTATGGAAAAATTTATTGTAGCATTACAAAATGCAAGAGCAAACTTCCTTAAAAACGAAATGGGGATGACTGATGCTGAAGCTCTTAATAGAGTATCATCAGAAATGGAAGTACTAAAAAACAACCCAAACACTACAAGTGTTGCAACAAGTGCATCTGAACTTGTACCAACTGCAGTACAACTCAACACCCTTATCGAAACAGCACCAGCTGGTAGATGGGCATTCTTGAACGGACTTGCACAAGGTAGACAATCAATCAGAAGTCTAAACAACGAGTATCCTATTCTTGGTGACATCTCACCTGCTAATGGAGCATTGGAATGGACAACTGGAGGATTACACGATAATAAAAATGCTATCGAAAGTCTTGACTCTGGTCGTATTACTATCGTTCCTAAAGCTATCTATTCTAATTACGGTATCTCAAGAGAACTTCTTCAATACTCTATGGTTGATCTAATCCCTATTGCATTGAGAAGACTATCTGAAGGATTCTTGTATACAACTGCTATCGGAGTATTGAATGGTGATAGTGCTAACACTACTACTAATATCAATACATTCGGAACAGCTCCAGCAACAGCATTCCCAGCAGGATTACTAGACCCTAGAGCTTACTTCAATAACTCACTTAGAAAACTTGCTATCGCGGGAACTGAAGGAGTAACTAAAATCAATGTTGGAACACCAAACGGAGCAGACGATTTCTTCGATGCTTTGAAAGTAATTTCATTTGGTGGTAATCCATCTGATTACATTGCTATTATGGATAATAAAACATACTTCACTTATATGAAGAATGATGATTTTAAAGACTATAGCAAGAACGGTAAAGCATCAACTATTACAACTGGTGCTATGACTAACATTGCTGGTATCGATCTATTCGTTACTGATGTAATGCCATTGACTGATGCTAATGGAGTAGTAAATGATACACCTGCTGACAATACTCAAGGTTCTATCGTTATTACTAAGAGAAATTCTATCCAACACGGATTCTTCGGTAATGTTAAATTCGACATCAGAGAAGATCTTCAAAGAGGAGTATTAGTAGAAGCTGTAGCAGACTTCGGATTCGAGAATATCTCATACATGAAAGATAGAAACGAAACTGTGTTGCTTTACAACATCGATGTAGCATAATCTAACTAGGGGGCTATTGCTCCCTTTCTCTTTATAACATAACCAATACAAATGCAATCATATATATATATGGGGTTACACAAAACCTATGCTGTATTGTCAAAGAATGGTAAGAGAGTGGAAGTGCAACCAAACGAGGTTGTAGAAAGCGAAGTCAAATTATGATGAGGTTTCAAACCATTCAACGAGAACATCCTTGATACTATAGCTGAAACTATAGCTACACAACAAAAATATGTTGATGTTGCTAAGGCTGAAAAAGAAAGAAAAGTATCTGAACTGAAAGCAAAACACAAAGCAGAACTAGAAGCTATCGTTAGCGAAGAGGATGCTAAAATCCAATGATTAGAAGATAGAGTTGCTATCTTTGAAGCACAAAAGACTAACATTGCAGATAATATCGATAAAGCAAAACTAATGATCCAAAACAAGATTGATAGTCTTATGGAATCGGCAAAAAGTCTTGATACAGTAGCTAAAAAAGAGAAGAAACCAGTAGCTAAAAAAGAGGAAGTAAAAGAATAATTTAGTCACTATAATCTCGTAATGATTACACTAGAAGAATACAAAACAATGATGGGTATCACTAGTATGACTCCAGAGGAAGAAGCACAGATAAATCTTCTTATTTTGCAAAGCAAAAGTATTATAGATAATATTATCGGTGATGTCACTATTGGAGAGAGAACAGAAAAGATACCATACCGTGATGTATTCTTCGAGAATAGTGTGATAAAGCTATACACAACAAAAATCGGTATCAGTGAGGTCATCAGTATTGATGGTGAACCATACGAAGACGAATATAAGACTGATGGTAAACATAACCATATTGTCTATATCAAACCACCATACAAATCAACAGAATATCCGTTCTTGGAACTATGAGTAATAAACTGATTTGATCCTATTCCTGATGATCTTAAACTTATGCAAGCATATATGATCAAAAATCTTGCTAATCTCTCAAACGATAAATCATGAGTGATCACAAAAAAGAAGATAGGAGATAAGGAGCTACAGTTTGCAAGCAATACTAATAAGAACGAACAAGACTATATAAATGATGTGCTTTTATCCTATAGAATACTGTCTGTATAATGTATGACAACTTCTTTTATGACCATACTTGTAGTGTATACTCTGTATCTAAGAGTATCATATGAGGAGCAGAAAAAAAGTATAAGGAGTTGGTGTATGAAGACATCCCTTGTGCTTTCTGGTCAATAGATGGAAGTAATCTTACAGACACAGCAATAGGAAGACAATGAGATACAGCAACACACAAAATCAATATAGACTGACAGTATTCTAATGTAACGATAGGGATGGTGTTTATTATAGGTAAAAGAGAGTATTATATTGTTGATATGGTAAAATACAATGATATTGATGACCTCACTGATAATATATCGTTTTATGTCCGTGTAAGATAATGAGTAACTTTAATCTTGATATAGATGTGCAGATATTCGATTGAATACTTGCAGATGTCCAAAAAAAGATCGAGGGTAAACTTATCAAAGCTATTAGAGAATGACTAAATATATTATTACTAGAACTAAAAAAGAACACACCAGAAGACACAAAAGAGATGCTAAGATCATACAAAGTAATAGATGTCCAGAAAAGAGGTGATACATATGTTGGTGTGATAGGAAATAGTGCAGATCATGCTATATATGTGGAATACTGACAAGACAGGATCTTCAATTATCATAAACCTAAATGATCAGTATTCTATCGTGGAGTTTGAAACAGAACTTTCCAAAGATCGTTATTATCAGTTCAAGACAAGATTTATAAATTAGTAACCGATGCGATATGATAAAGACACTAAGATCAGTAGATGTATATAATGTTATTAGTGGACTCCCGATAACTATATTTTCGGCTGAACCATCAGTACAAGAATGAACATATTGACGGGTATCTATATTATCACAAAACACTAATACTAACTCAAACAAATGATTTCAAGTAAAGGAAGCGAGGGTATCTATTACAATAGTATCAGATCATGCAGACAACTTATCAATAAATGAGGAAGAAAACATAGATATTATCTTGAACGAAATAAAAAATAGCATCGTTGATGAGTGATGCAGTAAGATTACAAGCTACGGAGATATAACTGCTCTCTATTGTTTAGAGGGTGACTGTACTACTATGCTTTATACTATATGAGATAGAGCATACAAAATCCAAGATTTTATAATCTGATATGAGTCAAATGGCTAAAACAACAAAACAAGAAGAAATACAAGAACAACCTAAGGAATGTATGGTATACCTAAAATCTATAAAGACACAATCATTTGAAATCTCGGCAGGTAAAAGAGCAAAACTATCACAATTTGATATTGAAGCTATGCATGAAGAGATAAAAGTAATTTATCCTAGAATAGGTGATTGGGTATCTAAAGTACAACCAAAAGATTGTAAATGTAAAAAATAACTTTATATCTTATAAACAAACAACATGGCTTTATCGTCAAAAGTAATCAAAACAGGTGCAAACCTATATTATGATCCATCATTTACTGGGACACTTATAGCTGATAGTGTAACAGATGTTGCATCAGCTGAAGATGCTGTAACAGCTCTTGAAGCTCTTACTTGGTCAGATGTTGGAATGCTCTCAAACCTTACTGTAGGGATGGGACTCGAAAACACACAAGAAGTGAATGCTTTGAACTGTGGAGTAGGAACTATTGCAGATCTTGCAGACCTATTCGCAAGAATTACTCCTACCTTATTGGAAGCAAAAAACTTTAATCTATGGAAAGAGATACTAGGAGGTACTTCTATTGTTGATGGTGTTTCATTTTCTGAATACTACCATAATACAATCTCACAAATTGAAGTACCACAAGGTAGATTTAGAATTGTATCTTGTCCATATCAAACTGGGCTTACAACAGCTGGTAAAGAATGGGCTAGAGATTATTACTATCTTGAAAAAGCATCTCTTGATGGAGAACTTGTTCTTACATTCCTAAACAAGGGTGAAGTACCAACAGGTTCACAATTCATCTTGAATGGTAAAACAGGAGGTAAATTCTTTGTGCATACAGATTATGGAGCTACTGAAGCTGCAGTATCATAATAATTGGGGAGTTTCTCCCCTCTTCTATTCTATAATGACATTATGAGAACATATCCATCAAGAAAAAAGTATATTTATGAGTTACCTACTATATATGGGACTGTAATACTAGAGTTTTTACAGGCTACAAGTAGTGAAACCTTAAACGAGTATAAGAATATGAAGGATATGGATGAAAAAACATTTACAAAATGGTATATAAAGTTATTGAAATCGTGGGTTATATGATACAAAAAACCACGATACAGCCCTAAATATGTTATCTGGATGACAATAAAAGAAGATTTAATCAAGATATTTTGAGAGATTTCTGAACTTAGGTATAAGAAATGGGATTCAATCTATAAAGATTATCCAGAGGTTAAACCTGAAAAACATAGAAAGAGAGCATTATTCAATACTGATGTATTCCTAGCAGAGAAATGTAATTGCAGAATAGACGAGGTGAGGAGTATATTGACTGATGAACAGATAGGTTTCATCCTAGATGATGCAAATTGGGACTATTATGAGTCATTTGATCAGTGAAAGAGTACAAATGATGATATCCTAAGAGAGAAATGATGGACACTTACTGCACAGGAGGAGGAACTGAAACAATATATGAAAGATTACGAGAAAAGGAGAGAAGAATACAAGAAACAAGGGCTTTTATCAGATAAGGCAAAATAATGGAAGAATATAAAGTAAAAGCAACGATTACAGCCTGATTTGATGGGCAACAAGCGAAACAAGATCTTGGTAAGTTCAAAGATGATATAGATGGTTTCAAAAAAAGGCTTGCAAGTGATAGAGGGATTGTATTAGCTTCAAACCTTGCAGAACTGAGGTTGAAAGTAAAACAGTTATGAGATGAACTTAAAAGAACTACTGATCCTGAAAGGAAATTGGATATACAAACCAACCTAGAGTTGTTAAAAAAAGATATTACTGATGCAAATAGGAGATTGACAAACTTTGCAAGAACTGGTGATGAAGCACAGAGTGTGTTAGGTAAAAACTTTGAGGAGATAGGAAATAGTGTGGATAAATGAGCTAGTAAACTCCAAGCATTTGGTGGTTTATTAGCCTGATTATGAGTAGTAGCTGGTATCAATAACCTTGCTAAAGGGATACTGAATGTTGCAGCATCGTTTCAAACCTATGATACTATTCTTACCAATGCTTTATGATCGCAAGAGAAAGCAAAGGAGTCGTTCAAACTCTTGAAAGAGATTTCTTCTGACACACCATTCTCACTAGAAGAGATTACAAAATCATATATAAAATTAGTTAATAGAGGGATTGTACCAACAAAAGACGAGATTGTAAAATTAGGTGATCTTGCATCATCACAAGGTAAATCATTTGATCAATTAGTTGAAGCTGTATTAGATGCACAAACATGAGAATTTGAGAGATTGAAAGAGTTTGGAGTAAAAGCGAGAGTATCATGAGATGATGTATCGTTTACATTCAAGGGTGTAACGACAACAGTTAAAAAGACTGATGAAGCTATAAAAGATTATCTGCTATCACTAGGAGAACTTAATGGTGTGCAGTGATCTATGGCTACACAATCACAAACCTTTAATGGAGCTGTATCAAACTTATGAGATGCATTAACAAACCTATCAGCAACGATAGGATCAGCATTCTTACCTATCCTTACTCCTATTATTAGAGGTATTTCAGAGGTAGTAAACTGGTTTGTAAAGCTATCAGAAACATCACCCGTATTATCACAAGCTATATCGTTACTAGCAGGTGCATTATGAGCATTACTTATAGTGTTTTGATGATATATAGCATTATCGCCGTTCTTAACTGCTGCTAATCTTGCAATAGCTGCATCATTTTTACCAATACTTGCTCCGATAGGGCTTGTTGTTGCTGCAATAGCTTGACTTGCACTCGCTTATGATAAAAACTTTCTATGATTTAAGGATTTTGTTACAAAAACCGTTACAAATGCTAGGGTATTGTATGAGTTCCTAAGAATAGTATTCAATAATATCAAATGAATATTTGCAAAGTTGAGTACCTATATCAGTACTATTATGGGTGACATCAAAGCATCATTTAGTGGGTTGTCAGTTGTATGATCGATTGTAGGAAGAATATTCTCTAATGTATTCAATGTAATAAAAGGGTATGTAGCTCCTATTCTAAAACTTGTTGAGTCTATCATTAAAGCTATCGGGCAGATACCTTGAGTACAAGCGACATTAGCAAAAGCTAGATCAAATATAGCACAACAAAAGGCAGCATCTTATGGTATAACCTCACCAGCACCATTAGACCTCACGCCTATAAATCAATGACCAACAATACCTAAACTAGATGATATACGAACACCTAGAGGATGATGATTAGGTGGTTGAAGATCGAAAGCAATAGAAGACGAAACAAAAGCATTAGAGGAAAGCCAACAAAAAGAGAAAGAGATATTCGATCAAAAAGTACAAGATACTAAAGATTATATCGATGCTTTCAGTGATGCAATCAAACAAGGTGAACAGTCAATAGATAACCTTTCAAATAAAATAGAAGAAGCACAAAAGAAGATAGAGTCACTCAACGAGAAACAGCTAACAGAACAAGAAAAACTAGCGAGTAAATATGTAGAGATACAAGAGAAACTATCTGGGAAAAGGACTATGTGAAATGATGAAAGGACTGCACAACTCCAAGAAGATCTTGAACTTATACTACAATATACAACAGAAGCTCAAAGAGCAGAAGCTCAAAGACAAGCAACATTATCAGAAACAGAAAAGATTGTAGAGAATATCCAAGCTATAGAGAGCGAGAAGAAAGACTTAGAAGAGGAGGTAAAAGCATTAGAAGCACAAAAAGAGCTTGAAACAGTAATCTTAGAAGAATTTAATCTTAGAAGAGGAGAACTCGAAAAACAATATACAGCACTTGTATGAACTGAAAGCCAAACAAGAATGCAAATCCTACAAAAAGAGATCGAGAAAACAAAAGAGTTAATCAAACTACAACAGAAAGCTGGTACAAGTGGTATGATGCTTACCAAACCAAGTACAACAAGCAATACTAACACTAATAGTACAACAAATAATGTAAATATCAAAGTAGATTGAGCAACTAATCCTACTGCTACTGGTAGAGCTATAGCGACACAGCTCCAAAACTTTAACTCTTGAAATAATAAATAATGGAAAACTTTTCAGTCAATCAATGAGCAGTCAATAGTGGGTCAGCAGTTATTGCCTGACTTTCTGACATCCTCTGATGAATTAGTATTGGAGGGTTTTCCTTATGTAACGAAAATGCAGGTATTACAATGGTCTATAACAATAGATCATATAGTAATAAGTTCTATGATAACCAGTTTATAGATTGACAAAGACTAATATCACACCTCATTAAAGAGAAAACATTGACTATAGAGTTTGTAATCAAAGCAAGCACAAAAGATGAACTCCAAGTAAAGATAGACGAGTTCAAGGCAAAGACATCAGGAGAGAAGAATTGACGAGTATTGTTCACTATCCAAGTATGAGATGATATAAGAGCATTAAGAGTGATCGTAGAAGATACAGAATTTAATACTGACTGATTAGTTACAACAGTACAGACTGGTACAATGACATTGATTGCAGTAGATCCACCTCGTTTCTATTCATACCAACCAACAAGTAAGTATTATATAGGTATAGAGGATGATTTCACATGACAAGTAAACAATAATGGGAATGCTAAAACATATCCTACTTATTACATAGTATTTAATAGTGCGAGTTCCGTAACAGAGTTCACACTCACAATGAACTGATATGCCATAGATGTAGCAACTACTATTACTGCTGGTGATGTGATAACGGTATCTGCTGATCCATATGGACTGATAAAAGATGCAGGAGTATATAAAAATAATGTATCAATAGATTTTGATTGACAGCTAACTACTCCATTAAACTCATATCATACAGATTATAATACTATTGAATGGACTTGTAATGGGACATACAATGCAGATATTACAGTACTTTATCATCAAATGCGAGAATAATGAGAACATACACTCACAAGCTATACGATATACAGTGAAACTATATAAGAGTTTTGTCAGAGAATATAGTTTTCTCTGATTTTTCTATAGATGGTAGTATAGATAGTGGGGTTGCTTCTTATGAATTTACAATAGATAAACAGTATGATGATCCTATAGAAGCTAATGAGTATATTCTTGTAGTAAAAGAGTATTCTCCTGACAATAAGGACGGACGGATAGTATTTGCAGGTACATTAGACGGTATAGATTGAAAACTAGCTGAAGATGAAAACACTATTACTTATAAATTCTGATGATTACATAGGTTATTGAGTAAAATTATCTGTCCAATGTCTGCATATACTAACCAAACAGTAGCAAGCCTAGTACAGACAGTAGTCGATACTTTCAATGCACAATATCCAATCCTTACAGACCTACTAGATGGGTATCTCATTAAGAATGCTATTACTGACACTACAACAATCACAAAAACAACAGCAACTACTGATATGACATGTCTTACACAACTCTTAGACATTATAAAATTATCGTGATGATGGTTTTATTGTAAAGCAGATTGAACTCTTGTCTGATGACAGAAACCTACAGAACCAAGCCATAAGTTTATGATGAAAAGAGATGTATTATCGTTAGATATAGAGAGGGTTAATATCAACGATATAGTAAATAGTGTAATGATATGATGAACTCGGTTTGATGATGCGACTAGCATATCATTATATGGTAAAAAACAGAAGATCGAGAAACTGGACACAACTGATTATACAACTATAAGCAATTTTGCTACTAAGTATCTTGCAGAGAATGCTTTTGGCAGAAGGGAGATAACTATGGAGATAATGGTAAAAGATTATTCCAATATATACCCTTGACAGACCATATCCATCAAGAATACAAGACTTGATAATGTTAGTAATGTAAGAATAGAAAAAATAAAATATAATGGTTACACTATGGATATATATCTTGAAAAATATGTATCACTTGCACAGCTTATCATCTGATAATCTATTGCGAAAATCGTAAAAATAAATACACTCTATTTAGTTTATATCATACCTTACTATGGATTTCACAAACTATACAAATAATGCACAAAATATACAAGTAGTAGCAGCATTTACCGATATTACTCCTACCTTATTATTGAAAGCTGGGGAAGGTGATTTATTACCTGAAACTAATGGGACAGTAACGATAGAAATGTTGGACAATTCTCTTAATGTTATCAAAAGAGAGGTTATCCATTATGCTACAAGAGTAGGTGATCTATTGACAGGATTATCAAGAAGTGTAGAACCGTGTGTGCAGAATGATACAGAAGATCCAAGACAAAGAACACAACTAGTACTAGATTTCACACCTTGATCTTGACAGCTTGTAAATTGTTCTCTAAGATATACAGAAGGTAACGACAAAGACCTCAAGGAAACAATAACTTGAGATTTTTGGGTAAAAACAACAACAGATCAGACAGTAAATGGTGTAAAAACATTTACAGCTTCTCCGCAAGTCCCAACCCCTGACTCTAATAACGATGCAGTAAACAAACAGTATGTAGATGAAGAGATTGCAGAGATGGGAGCGGTTGAAAAATTATCAGAGAATATCTCACCAGCAGGAGAAGACATTGCAATAGACGATCAAGTATTCAATGAATGACAATCACCAATAACTGAACTTACCAATACTCAAGGCATAGGAAGTGCAACAAGCAATAAATTTGCAGACTTGCCTTTCGTTGCTAATGGTACGAGTTTGAATTGATTTTATGTCAAAGTTGATAAGGTAGGATCACCAACTCAAAATCTATGAGTAAGAATTGAAACAAATATTGTACCACCTACCCCAACAGCAGTAAGCACAACTTATACTTTTGATTGAGCAACTATTGATAGTGCAGTATGGGACAATGTCGGTATGACTCAGAGTAATAATATTAGTTATAATCTTACGAATGCTAACGGTTATCTATCAAAATATATGAGATCAAAAGCATTATATAATCTTACAGAAATTGTATTTGATTATTCAGTTGCTAATTCGTGATATGCAAGTGGTGATAGTGGAGTGGGTATGTATATTGATGATAATAATTGGATCTTTTTTTGAAAATACCAACACGTATACTCTGGAAACTATAAATTTTCTATAATAGCGAAAGTATGATGAGTAATGATAGAAGAGAAAACAGTTGTATGGGTTGCTACTACAAAATTGAAAATATCTTTTATTGCTTGAGTATTTACTTTCTTTTATTGGACTTGAAGTGCATGGACACAAGTATATGGGAATAGGACATACGAGGATTTCACAGCAACAACACCAATGAAAGTATTGATTACTTGATGGTGAACAGATAGTGGAAACTATACAACAACTATTGACAATCTATGAATAACTTGAACAACAGCAGCATATAAAAATGTAAGAAGTGGAACACTTGTTGATCCTTTAGCTACTTTTTCTATACCTTATGCAAATATAACAACAAGTCAATGATGGGTAAAAATCAAACCAACGACAACACTTACACTTACTGATGGTCAGATATATCATATTGTAATGTATCAATGAACTTATGGATCAGAGATTGTCAATGCAAGCAATTATTTTAGAGTATATAAATGACAAAAGAATTGTAAGACGATAAGACAAGGTCTAACCTCTGACGGGTCAAACTTTTCAAAAACAAAAAAACAATATGCTATATCCACAAATGCACAAGGTAATGAGTCGAGAGTATTTACAACAGGTACTGCTAATGCAGGAGTATATACAGATATGTGAGGAAGAGTAAATTTTCCAGTAAATAGAAAAATTTATTTTGTAAAATATCCAACAAATGCGACAACATCGAGTGCAACTATAAGAATATTGGATGATACAACTAATTCAGTACTTGCAGAAAGTAGTGTTGCTATTGGTAGTGATACGGCATTGTTTGATTTTACTTGTGTAGCTTGAACAATATACAAAATAGTATGTAATAGTACCATCAATTTTTGATCTAATCATTATAATTATACACTTGTTGCTTGAGATATTACTGATTGATATATTTCTTGAACTTATAATCTTTGAAATTATGATCCAAGTTGGAAATTGAAAGAAATATGATCCACGACTGAAACAGAGAGTTTCAATAAATCATATTATACAGAGTTATTATCACTTGCAAGTGCTAAAAATATAGACTACTTGCCAAATGATTTTCCGAGAATTGCACAATCAGGATGAGTAATTGGTGATAAAATACCAGTAACTTTTGATTGATTACATACACGAAATAATGATCTGATAGAAAATACAGTTTATTATTTGAGTGATGTTGCTTGAAAAATAAGCACTACAGTAGGTACTAATAATAGAATTATTTGAAAAACTACAAACAAGAGGACGCTATTATTATGATTATATTGATATGAAACAACTATCACAGCATTAAATTTTACTAAAAATTCTCCAGCTCGAGCTACTGATTATTCTACTGTATATAAAAGTATTGATAAAAGACTTGTGACTATAACGCTTACTTCTGTAGTTTGATATTCTGGATGAGCTACGACTTTTATTCAATACTCATCTGACAACATTAACTGGACAACAATTACTTCTATAAACGCACCAAGTGATCAAACAAGAGCAATGACATTTACAACTATATTTATACCTTGAATGTATTATAGATGATGAGTGTCAATGTGATCTAATTGAACTGGGTATGTGTCAATAATTTTTAATCAAATAATCCAATAATAATATGATAAAACTTTCTATAGTATGAGACAATATAATTTATTGAATAGATTATATTGATATGTGAGGGGAAATGGTAGAGATCACTCTAGAAGATTTTGAAAAAATACAAAATTGACTTGCAAGATTTGATATAGAGAGTGGTACTGTAATAGATATAATACCAGAAGAACTTACACCAGAAGAGATTCGAGAGATAAGAAAAAACGATCTAGTACATATCATCATCCCTAAGGCTGTATGGTTATCAAAAGACTATCATCCTATGGTAAAAGGTCAGATCGATACTCTTAGAGATACACTCTATTCAGAGATCAAATTCAGACCTACAGAAGACGGAGAACATATCGAAGTGTTCAATATCGCACTTAAGGATGTAAAGAACTTTATGACTGTTGAATGATATAACTGATACAAACAACTAGGGATAACATTTCACGAATATATAGACGATTTATTTGCTAGTAATGATGAATGAAATTCACAATAGATGGTAAAACAACATTAAGGGATATGATTATAGAAAAAGATCCTGCATTACTTGAAAAACTTAATCCTCGTAGGATTACTGGTAGTGATGCAGTTTCTTATGGTATTTTTATAAAATGGGTTTCCTGACCAGTATTCGTAGAAACTCTAGTAGGTGATGAAGTTGATGTTGTTGTTGAATGACTACCATTACAGATATTAGATACTGTAACAATGGATATAGCAAAACTACAGCGAGTATGGTTTGATTGAACATGAGAAGTTTTAATTTCTTTCTTGTAAGATGACTAGGTTTACACACAAATGAAAGTGAGGAGGTTGAGGAACAGTATCATCTGTTGCTATGACAACACCAACAGGATTAACAGTTGCAGGTAGCCCAATAACATCAACAGGAACATTAGCAGTTACTTATACAGCAGGCTATCAATGATATACTTCTGCAGAAGCATCTAAACTATCTGGGATTGAATCAGGAGCACAAGTAAATACAGTCACATCAGTATCTGGTAAAAC
>JACCEA010484523.1_pt1 | contig 17827 bp, 15 predicted proteins | sample 7449851 | NCBI WGS metagenome assembly JACCEA01 (sample SAMN15323453, study PRJNA562643) | freshwater metagenome | isolation source: river surface water | place: USA:Blue River Watershed | collected 2017-08-18
TTAAGAAATGCGGCTTATATATAAAGCTAAAAGATTCTCTTAAATTAGTAGAGAATCTTTTAGCTTATTGACAATTTTTCTTCACTTAACGCTATCACTTTCGTGTTTTCCTCCTAAATATGGACTGCTCAATAAAGCATCAAAACCTATAAATTCGACTGGCGTTTTTTCATATTGATAAGTCATTTTCAGAGATTGCGTACGGTTGTTATCACCCATCGCTACATCTACATCGTCCATCGTCAATTGACTTGGATGCTCGTACCCACAAGCGTGGCAAATATCCAATATTTCTTTACTTAAAGTAGTGATATAATTATAGAAACGCTCACTTTTCAACAGAGGGTCTATGCCTGATTGCAACCATTTGTTTTGAGTAGCAATGCCGCTTGGGCAACGATTCGTATGACAAATTTGTGCTTGAATACAACCTATCGATAGCATCGCTTGTCGAGCAACATTTACTATATCAGCTCCCATGGCAAAAGCCATTACAGCAGAATCTGGTATGCCTAATTTACCCGAACCAATGAAGCTTATATCTTGGCATAAATTTCGTTTTTGGAAAATTTTATAAACCGACGAAAAAGCATAGACATAAGGCAAAGACACATGGTCTGCAAAACTCGGAGGAGCAGCCCCCGTCCCTCCTTCTCCACCATCAATGGTAATAAAATCAGGTCCTTTACCTGTATTTTTCATAATATCAGCAAGCTCTTCCCAAAGGCCAAGCTTCCCAACAGCAGACTTTATACCCACTGGTAAGCCCGTAGCCTCCGCCATTAACTCAATGAAATCGACCATTTCGGATACAGTCGAAAATGCCCGATGACTTGCAGGTGATATCACATCTTTTCCTATCGGAACATGTCTAATTTCTGCCAACTCTTTCGTAATTTTAGAAGCTGGAAGTACCCCACCTTTACCAGGTTTTGCCCCCTGAGAAAGTTTAAGTTCAATCATTTTAATCGCTGGATTATCTTGGCACAACTTCACCAACTTTTCCAAGACAAAATTCCCTTCATCATCTCTGATACCAAAATAAGCAGTGCCAATATTTAGTACGACATCTGCTCCATGTTTGTGGTAAGGCGAAAGTCCCCCTTCACCAGTATTATGATAACAACCAAACTTAGCCGCCCCACGATTGAGTGATTCGATAGCCGTGGCAGAGAGAGAGCCAAAACTCATTCCTGAAACATTAATGACCGACTTAGGCAAGTATGGCTTTTTTCTTTGATGAGCCAAACCTATCACTTTGGCAGCAGGACAAAGGGCGGGATTTTTCTTATTAGGATGATTGTCTGTCAATTTTAATGGCAACAGAGCGGGTTTAATAAAAATAAATCCCGGAGCATTCATGTCTTGGTCACTTCCGAAGCCTTGAAAATTATTCTCTTTTTTAGCAGACGCATACACCCACGAACGCTGCCTCCTATTGAATGGCAATTCTTCACGATTATTCGCCACAATGTACTGCCTCAACTCAGGACCAATACTTTCTAGAAAATAACGAATGTGTCCAACAATGGGGAAATTATGCTTGATTGTATGTTTTTTTTGAAAAATATCAAAAATAAATACCAACACAAAAAATACACTCACCCACATCCACCAAGTAGTTTGGGTCAAAATAGACATTAAAAATTCCATAGTTTTTGGGATAATCTAATTAATATTCAATACCATTTCATCATTGGTCAATTTGAATCCAAATTTTTCGTAAATGATTCTTCCTGCGTCCGTTGCATGGAGGGCAATTCTTCGATATCCCATCATTTTTGCTTCCTCAACGATGTATCCGAACAGCTCTTTCGCTACTCCTTTTCCTCGATAATTTTCGTTGGTAAACATATTCATAATATAAGCAATTTTACCATCAATTAACGTAAATCCAGGAGTAACCTCAAAAAAAACTAAACCACTTGTAGCAACAATTTGTTCATTTTCTAAGGCAATCCAAGCAATGAACTTTTCGATGGTAATATTTGTACGGAAATAATGAAGGAGAGAAACACGCAATTCTTCTTCGGAATATAGTCTTGTTTCGGGAGCTTGAACCTCCTTCAAAAAATCAATTCTCATTTGTACCAATTGCTCGACGTCGCCTATATTTGCTTTTCGATATGCAATATTCATGAAATTTTAATTTTATTTGGCGAAGGATATATTTTGTCTTTTTACAAGAATCGCTCCTCTCGTATTGTTCCGGAATATCAAGAAAAAAGGCTCGAATTTGTAACCCTTATCGATTCTCAGTGGCAATTTATTGAAAAAAGGCTTGGGAAACAAAGAAAGACTGAATATAATTTATGGAAGCAATAGATGCTCAGTAATTTTTCAAATTTAGTTTAAGTTGCACGCCACCAATTATTGACATTCCTCTCACATATTTTCAAGATACCTTTCTCTTATTTGGAGTTTTGAGACTTTCTGATTTTAGTAAAATCAAATGGTATCGGATACGAAAAGAGTAAATTTTTAGTATAAAAGCCTTGATGCCAATTTGTATAAACTATTGACAATCAAGGCTTTATATCTAACTAATATCTTCTATTTTTATAAGGCAAGTCTCAAATTTAGTCAATGCCTTTGGCAAAAAAAACACCTGTTAAGAGTCAAAAAATATATAAAATCACTTCGGAACAACCACCCCATCAATCACATGTACCCAGCCATTTGATGCCCTTACCGAGCCAATGATTTTGGCATCTCCAATAAAAGTTGCACCATTTTTCACAGTAAATGTAACGTTTGTCCCATCAACCATGCCCATTGTTTGTCCATCCTGAAAGAAATCAGCAGCCAATGCAGAGGTCATTACGTGGTGTTCGAGAATAGTTTTGAGATTGTCCTTATTTTCTGGTTTTAGTAAATTTTCAACCGTTCCTTTGGGTAGTTTTTCAAAAGCGGCATTCGTAGGAGCAAAAACAGTGAAAGGCCCTGCATTGGAGAGGGCATCGACCAACCCCGCAGCCTGTACAGCCGTTACGAGTGTTGTATGGTCTTTTGAGCCCACGGCTACTTTTACAACATCTTTTTGAGAATCATTATCTACTACACTCGCTTGCCCAGCATTGGTTGTACTTTCCTGATTATTAGAGGATTGATGTTCGGTATTCGACTGGCAAGCAAGGCTTGTTGTTAAGATAAGTAAAGAATAAAATACAGATTTCATGGTTGCTATTGTTTAGAAAATTTATAAATCCTTTTTGTTGAAAATTCGGAAAGCCACTAAAATCGGGAAGAAAATCCATAAAAATAACAATGTTATGGCTATTATAAAACCAATGTTTGAACTAAAAAATTGCTGAAAAATTGCTCCAGTTACGCCCAAAAGTGCAGAAATGTCAAGTTTCATTAATACCAAAATTCGGGCTAAATCAGAGGGATTAAGTGCGGTGAAAAATAGCGTAGCTTTTTCGAGTGGATAATCGCTGAAAGAAAGTAAAGCTGTAAGCACAAAACCATCATAAACGATAGAAAAGTAAAACCAAATACCCAAGGCAATACCGATTCCCTTTGCTTTATCTTTCGTAATTATCGAAGCCAAAAACGCCAACGAAACAAAAACTAAAGTGAGCAACAAACCACATAAAACCAAAACAAGACCACTCGCTGAGCCTTCAAAAATGTAGGTTGGTAGCCCTATACCAATCAAAAAGGCCAATGAAAGAGAGATGGTTAAGCCCCAATATTGGCTAAAAAAAATGGTTTTTCGACTAATCGGTTGAGCAGAAAGCAACTCCAGAAACTCATAAGAATGATAAAACTGAATGGTTGTAAAAATGATACTTACCAATGGCACAACCATCAGAATAATATTTAGCAAACTCAAAAGACCTTTGTTGGGGTCTGCTTCAAAACCAAAAAAAGCAATACTGATGAGCAATAATAATACGGTGTAGCTAATCACAAATCTGTTTCGGATAATATCATAGACTACGTATTTAATAACTTTATTCATGACTTTTAGGGATTTTCTTCGTTGAAATTATTCGGATAAAAATGTGTTTTTATACCAATTCGAGTTGTTTTTGAATAAATTTTACTTTTTTTTGCATCAAAAGAGCAATAATTTTATTCAATTTTGTTTCTCCGATTTCTTCTTTTAAGCTATCTAATTCTTTGAAAAACTGAATCTGCCCATCTTGAATATAAAGAATGTGGCTTGATAGTTCTTCCAAGTCTGAAAGAATATGCGAGGTAATGATGATTAATTTTCCTTTTTTTCTTTCTTTCAGAATTTTTTCTTTCAGAATCTCGCTTGCCAGAGGGTCTAAGCCTGCGGTGGGTTCATCTAAAATCAGAATTTCTGGATCAAATAAAAATGCCAAAGCGGCACTTACTTTTTGTTTTGTGCCACCAGAAAGCGTTCCGAGTGGTTTTTCGTAAATATCTTTTAGAGCAAATGCTTCTATTATTTCTTCATCCAATGGTAAAATATATTTATTTTCTAATCGAATATCAATCATCATTTCGAAAAGCTGACGAATTTTCAGGTTAGGTGGATAATGTCCAATTTGTGGCATATAGCCAATATTAGACCGGTACATAAAATTTTGTTTAGTATCTTGGGAATCAACATAAATTTTGCCACTATTCGGCATCACCATCCCCAGCAAACACTTGATAAGCGTGGTTTTACCCGAGCCATTCGGGCCCACAATCGCCACAGATTGCCCTTTTTGGAAGCAAAGATTGATATTTTGCAAGACATTCAGTTTGCCAAACGATTTATTTATGTTTTCAAAAAGTATCATATTCAAAAGAATTAGTGAATGGTTCAATGAGCAAATAATTATTAAGCATTTATCGGCAATTTCATTTGTATTGGGTCTAATTTTATGGGTTTCATCATTGGTTTTTCGTCTTTCAAATTTTCTGGCGTAAGATTCGGAATGATTTTTTCGATTTTATCCAGCAAGGTCGCTGTAAAACTCCTAAGCAACATCATAACCTGCGGAACTCGCTCGATAAGCGTAGAAAACAAACTTACGGGTCTGTATGAAATATCTCCAACACCATCTTTATTCAAATCATAGCCATCATATTTATCCCAATAATTTTGTTCTAAATCATTATAGACAGTATTTCCGTTGGTAGCTACGTCGAATGTATTAGCCAAAAAATTATTATTTTTAATGCTGTTGTCATCGCAATTCGCCTGTATTCTCATGGCAATCCCATTTTGTAAAAATTCATTCTGTAGAAAAGACGTTCGGCTACAACCTTCCATATAAATTCCGACGGTATTCGACTGAAATTGATTGTGTTCAATATGGCTATCAGCAATATCTTTGAGTAAGATTCCATAGGCTGCCCCACCCCAATTATCTCTGAAAACATTATTTTTCATCGTGACGTGCTTCGTGTACATCACAGCAACCCCAGCACCATTTTTCACGAATTGGTTAAATTCGTAGATGTCATTATGCGAAAACATGAAGTGCAAACCATAACGAATATTTTGTGAAGTATAATTTCGAATGACCTTTGAATTGGTAACAAACTCAAAATAAATTCCATCACGATGCCCTTGTATATAATTATTGTCAATCACAAGGCTATCACACTTCCAAGCATGAATTCCGTTGCCCGTAGTTTGTTCCTCTTTTGGCTGCCCAACTATTTGATTATTAGCTACTTTAGATTTTGCACAAGCGGAAAGATATACCCCGAAATAGCAGTTTCGGAAACGATTATTTTCGATAACAACATTCTCAGCTTCCAATACTTTTATGCCTGCCCAATCAATCGAACTCGTTTCGCCAACATTCTGAAATAAAATACCTTTTACCTGCGTACCAGAGGCTCTTATAGTCAGGATTTCGCCTTTGAATTGAGCATCTAACACCGGAAAATCCTTGCCGATAATTGTCAAAGGCTTGTTTATTTCGATATTCTTAATTTTGTAAATACCTTTCAAAATCAGAATACTATCTCCATTCGTAGCCTTCTCAATACTCCGATAAAGTGTATTTACATTGCTGACTCGCCAAGTTTTGGCAAAAATCACGTTGGCAACGAAAATCAATAGAATTGTCAGGTTTCTCATTTGGATTTATTTATTAAACTTCTCAAACACTTCTTTCCACGAAAATACTTCGATATTGGGTCTTTTTTTGTCAATATCCTTGATTTCTGAGAATGCTGCTAAATCTCCACGCATGGGGCTGATAAAATCTTCACCACCTACAAAAGTAGCTTTCTTTACATCGATAAAGTTTTGGGGATTATTAAAATCATTAACGACCATAAAAGCATAGTCCTCCTCAGTAGTGTGACTGATTTTTAGGTATTTTATCATACAACTAACCTCATCAAACTTAAAAATTTTACCTTTTTTTGTTACCAACTCACAGGCATATTTTTTCTCCATAATGGTCATTTTGCATAAATCACAATTCTCTTTTCCATAGCTGATTGGTTCGGTTTGGCTTGAGCAGCTCGTCAAGAATGTTAAACAAAATCCTATAATCGCAACTATTTTTTTCATTTTTATTTATTGTATTTGAGTTCATAGAAAGTTACTGCAATGGTAATAATTCCGAGCAATAAGAAAGCCCATCCGCCAATATCAGGAATGGAGTATGCACCAAAATTAAGTAATTCTTTATAGCCCAAAAGAGGAGGTTGGTACGACATTCCTGGTACTTTTATAGCGGCATCAGGGCTTAGGTTATGCCCATATTTGTATCCCCAGCTCCAAAAATCATATAGAGCCGCAACCCCACCCAAAATGATTGTCAATAAGAATACAATCAAAACTTTTCGATTTTTCAAAAATGCAGTTAGCAAGCCAAAAACGATATAAAAACCGACAAAATAGGGTAAAATTTCAAATTCAGGAAACATCTCTTCTTTGATATGAGCCATTCCTATGTAGTGATTTAACCCATTAATAATTTCTACTTGTCCCGAAAGTTTTGTCAGCCAAATCTGCATCGAAAGCCCTTCTGGATATTGTGGAGCCCATAAATCAATTCGCCAAAGTGGTGTAAAATACGTTATTATCAATCCAATTGAGCCTATGGCAAGCAATGTTTGTGATATTTTTTTGAGAGGTTTCATCTAAATTTATTTAAGCCCCCTCTTCTTACTAAAGAGGGGGTTTGTGTGAGATAAGCTTATTTTTTTGCCACTTTTTTCTCTGCATCAGCTACGGGATTTTTACCTGTACTCCAAGTCAGTGGCACATTGCTTCCTGCTGGCGATACCCGTACATAGCCTTGCATTTCTTGGTGAAGGGCCGAACAGAAATCAGTACAATACATAGGTGTTACGCCTACTTTTGTCGGAATCCATTTCAAGGTTTGCGTTTCGCCTGGCATAATCAGTAATTCTGCATTTGATGCCCCTCTGATAGCAAACCCATGCGGAACATCCCAATCTTGTTCGAGGTTTGTTAAGTGGAAATAAACCACGTCACCCATTTTAACACCTTCGATATTATCTGGCGTAAAGTGCGAACGAATAGCCGTCATATATACATGTACTTCATTTCCTTTTCTTATCACTTTTGTCTCTTTCTCTCCTTTGGCAACATAAGGATGGGAATTTTCCTCGATTTTGTAGATTTTGGTCGAGTTTTTCTCAATCAAATTTGCTGGAATTGATTCTGCATAGTGAGGCTCGCCTGTCGTTGGAAAGTCAAGTAAAAGTTTCATTTTATCGCCCGAAATATCATAAAGTTGAGCCGATTGTGTCAATTCTGGACCTGTCGGCAAGTAACGGTCTTTCGTAATTTTATTATAAGCCACTACATATTTACCCCAAGGTTTGGCAGTTGGTCCACCTGGAATGCTCAAGTGCCCAACCGAATAATAAGTTGGTATGCGATCAATGACCTCTAGTTTTTCGATATTCCAACGAACTAATTCAGACGAAACAAAAAACGATGTAATTGCATTTCCTTTACCATCAAATTCAGTATGAAGCGGTCCGAGTCCAGGCTTTTTTACTTCTCCGTGAAGTACCGCATCATATTTTAAAATAGGAATACCATCAAAATCACCATCATAATTCTTAGCTTCAATTGCTTTTTGCATTTTAGCAAATGAGAAAACTGGAATTACTGCCGCTAATTTGCCAGAACCAACAATATACTGACCCGTAGGATCAACATCGCAGCCATGCGGAGATTTTGGGCAAGGCATAAAATACAGCATATCGGGACACTCTTTCGGGTCGAGGGTCATGACTTCGTTCATAATGGTTGAAGTGGCAGAGTGTGTTCTATCATCATATACATTATGAGCATATTTTGCCGATTCTTTTTTACCTTTTCCTTGTGCTAAATATTGTTCAGCTTTTTTCCAATTTACTGCCAAAATAAAGTCTTTATCTTTTTGCGAAGCGTTTACTTCCAAAAGCGAGTTAGCTTGTTCGGTATTATAGGTTGAGAAGAAAAACCAATCAGCCGATTTCCCTTTACCCGCACGAGCTAAGTCGAAGCTCACACCAGGGGTTTTTAACTGAAATTTGATACCCATTCTACCACTATTTTTATCAATGCTCACAAAACTGATATAGCCTTTAAAGTTTTGTTTGAACGAACTAATCGGCACATCGGCTTTATCATCAGGCGGAACAGAGAAACGGGTTCCCGCCACTGCATATTCAGTATTTGAAGTAATGAATGGCGAAGAGTGATTTCCTCCCGAATTAGGTAATTCGATGATTTCTTCAGTACGGAAAGATTTCAAACTTATACGAGCAATACGTGGGGTATTATTACCATTAATAAACGCCCAACGACCGTCATGTTCTGCATTTGTCGTGGAAAGTGCCACGTGGTGAGAATCGTCCCATGGTACAAAGCCGTGCGAAGTATTGAGCATCGGTTTGGTTTCTTCACTAAAGCCATAGCCACTTTCTGGGTTTTGTGAAAAAACAGGGATAACCCTAAATGTTCGTCCCGAAGGCAAGCCAACCACCGATAGTTGCCCGTTAAAACCTCCCGAAACAATGTTATAGAATTCGTCGTGCGTGCCAGGAGTAACATATACTTTTTGTGCGGCATCGCCAGCTAATTCAGAGCCGCCAGACCCACCTTTGTTACTTGGTTTACAAGCAATCTGAGAAAATGCCATTGCCACAAAGGCGATTCCTCCAATAAAATGTTTTGTTTTCATGTGAGTTTTATGTAATTATTTTGATTATGAAATTGAGGAAGGAAACTTGGACTCAATATATATGACTGATTATTTTATTTTTCGCCGTCATTTTTTCGCATAAATTCTAAAATCCCTCGGGCATCTTGCTCACTAATATTCTGGTTAGGCATCCGCACCAAACATTCTTCCAAAAGTTTTTGGGCTTCTGCATCCTCCGTAAGCATCATATCCACATTTGTAATCATGTTTATAATCCAAGTAGGTTTGCGTTTTTGGGTTATACCAGACCAGCCTGGTCCTACTAAACGATCTTTCGTGAGCTTGTGGCAAGCACCGCATTTCACATCATAGATTTCTTGTCCTTTCTTTACCATTGCTTGGTCTAATGGTGTTGAAAGGGCTATTTCTTTCATTTCTGTACCATGTACTTCGGCTTGTTTTTCAAGCACAGCATCATCAGTTTTGGGACTTTCTGCTCTTTGGCTTGCCCCTCCACAGCCCCAAATTATGAGTATAAAAAAGACGATAACAAAAAAAAATGACTTCATTTTGATAAGTGATTTTAGAGTTAATAATATTAAAAGAGTTTTTTATCTTTTATATCGCAAATGTATCAAGGAGATTCTGATAAACTTCTGATGATTGTAAGGATTAAATATGATAAAAATCACAAATAAAGATATTAGCATCTTTTTATCTTTGTAAAAAAATAAATATGAAAGAAATAGAAAACAATCCATTTGAAGGCTTAACTGTTGGCGAAATAGTGGCAAATACCCCCAAATCTGCTGAAGTATTTATCAGACTAAAGGTCGATTTTTGTTGTGGTGGAAGAAAAAAATTTGTAGATGTTTGCGAAAAACAAGGACTAGACCCTCAAGCAATTTGGAATGAAATAGAAGAATTATCCTCTAAAAAATCAGCATCCCTTGATTTTTTAAATTTTGACATTGATTTTCTCATTGATTATATAAAAAACGTACATCACAGATATCTTTATACAAATTTACCAGAAATTAAGTTTTTTGTAGAGAAAGTTTTAACCAAACACGGCGAAAAGTATTTATATTTGAAAAAATTATCGATGCTTTATCATAGACTTGAAGAAGACTTGCTTGCACATTTACCAAAAGAAGAAAATATTATTTTTCCGTATGGCAAGGCATTATTTAATACAAAAAATATGTATCAAGAACACAAAATCCCGTTTTTTGGCAAAGTCGCAAATCCCATTGCAGTCATGCACCATGAGCATGAACAAACAGGCGAAATTCTGTTTCAAATAAGAGAGCTGACCAATAATTATACACCACCTATCGATGCTTGTCATTCGCACTTGGTGATGCTATCGAAGCTGGCCGAACTCGATGCCGATTTGATACAACACATTCATTTAGAAAATAATATATTATTTCCGAAAATCGAAGCTCTCGAAGAAAAAATAAGTTCAGTAAATTAATACCAAAAATGATTTCAAAGACCTGCGGATACGGTATCAGGGGGGTGGTTCTTCTTGCTGTAAAAAGTAATGAAAATCGAAAAATTGGCATATTGGAAATTGCCGAAGAATTGGATGTTCCTCAACACTTTATGGGAAAAATCATGCAAGATTTGGTCAGAAAAGGCATCGTTTTTTCTGTAAAAGGTCCCAATGGCGGTTTCTATGTAAAACATGAAACCCTCTCTCTTCCTCTTATAAAAATTATAGAAACCATTGATGGTCTGGGGGTTTTGAAAAAATGTTTTATGGGAAGGGAAGAATGTTCAGAAGAAAATCCTTGTCCCCTTCACAATGAGTTTACTGTTTGCAGAAATGAAATATTTAAGACCTTTAGGGTCAAAACTGTGGGTGATTTGACGGAAGATGTGACAGAAGGATTAACATTTTTGAAATATTAGACTTGTCATCTGGAGCGAATGGATTAGCCAATCTGTGGAAGTACTGGAAGGAATGGTCAGAACCCTGAATCGTCTTTCTTTTCTTCGGTAAGCTAGAAAAAACCGAGGGAAAAGTATTTTTAAAGTTTAGGAGGAGAAATAGGTTTCTCCTCCTAAAAATATCATTTGAATAAAAAGTAAGCTATCAATAATGTCACTACAATATTGAATAATTGAGCGATAATAAATGCTAAAAATGGCTTTTTGCCCTCACTATTAAATAAATCGGAAAATTTGGTTTCTAAACCTATGCTTGTAAATGCCAAAGCAAACCAAAGTCCTTGCAGGGATTTTAGACCGCTTTTTACTCCATCTACTGTTTCAGACGAAAGAACAAAAGAAAACAATAGAGATGCTCCGATAAACCCCAAAACAAATTTCGGAAATCTTTCCCAAATAATCCCCAAAGTAGGCTTCGACTCTTTCGCTAACTCAGATTGATTGTTTGTATAAGTCCAATAAATAGAGATGGCAAATGCTGCCAATCCTAATAGCACATTTTGAGAAAACTTAACGATGGTACTTATTTTCAGAGCTTCCTCCCCTACCATAGTACCCGACGCAATCACAGCACCCGTTGTATCGATTGTTCCGCCCAACCAAGCCCCCGTCACGGCTTCTGATAATCCTAATAAATGAGCAATATAAGGCATAAAAATTATCATCGGAATGGCAGTAATCAGTACGATTGAAATAACATAGGATAATTTTTTAGAATCCCCCTTAATCGCTCCCGCCGTCGCAATGGCTGCTGATACGCCACATATCGACACAGCACTTGAAATGATTATCGCAAATTCTTCATCAAGCCCAAGCTTTTTAGAAACCCAAAAGGCAAAATACCATACCGAAACTACCACAAGCAATCCTTGTACCAAACCCAATGAGCCGGCTTTTAGAATATCCCCAAATATGACGCTCGTTCCTAATAAAACCAAGCCAATTTTAACAAATAATTCGGTAGAAAGTGATTCTCGGAGCCAATCTGGTACCGAAAAGAAATTACTAATGATTAATCCAATACTCAAACTGAATATAACGGCTTCTAAATTCCAATTTTTCAAAAAAGAATTGCCAGCTAAAATCAGTGCCAAAACAGTTAAAATAAATACTATTGGAAAACCTTTCAGTAAAGCCGAAATATTCTTTTTCAAAATTCCTCCAGCAATAATCGCAATCGCATAAACGATTAGAAATAGCCAACACGCATGGGATAAATTACTTAAAGTAAGCACTTTACTCAACAACTCCGATGAGTCTTTCCAACCGAATACTGGATTGGGAATTTTTATTCCTGTCAGTGCCAAGGCAATAATCAGAAAACCACAGATGACGACTGTCCAATCTTCTGTTAATTCAATTATTTGTTTTTTATTCGACATCATACTATTTTTTTAGGTTTGAATTGATGATAAATCTTGATTAATCTTTTTAACCGATAGACTTAATTTAACAAATATACAAAGCTTTTTAGAAATAAAGTATCCTTCAAAGAAGTAATTTCTCGGCAGATAAAGCAAGAAAAAAGGAGTATCTAATTTCCATAGACACTCCTTTTTTAGAAAACCAATATAACAATTTTAGAATTTTAATACGAATACCTCAACGTGATTCCGTACGTACGAGGGTCTCCTAAGATACCCGCATATTGTCCGGCACTTCCGGGAGCTGCCAATAATTGCTCAAAATAATTTTTATTGGCAATATTTCTTCCCCAAACAAAGAATGATATTCCGTTTGATGCTCTAAAACCTGCCCGACTATTGAGCAATGAATAGCCATCAATATTTAAGTATTGCGAAGGAGATGGACTAGAAGAAAACCCTGACCTAAAATATACATCTACGGCAGCAAAATAATTACCTTTCAATCCTAAAAAATTACCTTTTGTAATTGCCTCAATACCAAAAGAACCCGACCATTTAGAAATTCCTGGCAATCTACCTCCCGAAATATCCTTGAAAGCCAAAGCCCCTCCCACTTCTTCTAAAGGAACTGGAGCATTGGTAAACGAAACATATTTTCCGTTGGTATATGCCAAAGCTCCCGTAAATGTAAAATGATTGATTCGAACATTTCCATCTGCTTCCAACCCAAATACACGTACTTTTTCAGCATTTGCCAAATATCCTCTATTGACACCTGGCTCTGGTGTTTGTACTTGGGTTTGATAATTTTTGATTTCATCATTAAAAAATACAAAATTCAATACAGAATTATCCGTTGGCTTGGTTTTGATTCCAAATTCTATATGCTTCACAAATTCGGGTTTTACTTCCGCTAATTCTACCAAAACTTTGCCATTGGCAGTCGGTAAACCTCCAATATTAACGCCCACTGGCTTATAACTCAACGAGTAAGTTGCAAATGTATTCACAGACTTATTCAATTTATATTGAAGAGTCAATTGACCTGAAAAATTTCCGGCAGTTGCTTCAGTATTAAAAGCTTGGTTGGTATAAACAGCATTTTTTAAAGCAATTAGGGCAGGGTCGTTTGTTGCCAATCCACCGTACGTTTCTCTTCTGTAATCAGCCACTTTTTTGTCGTAATTGTATCGAATACCTGGTAAAACATGCAATTTGTCAGAAATTGCCCAATCAGCTTGACTAAATACTGCCAAACTTGTACTTTGGATACGGTTGGTAGTACGAATACCAAAATTATCAAATAATCCAGGGGTTTTCCAAAGCGGACTATTGGAATTTTGTGCAAATCGCCATTGAGCTGAACCAGCTTCTTCTGTTTGTACGGGGTCTGATTTCAAATCCTGCCATAAACCAAATACACCTAGTACGCCATTCACTTTTGATGATATTTTTCCAGAATATCGAACTTCTTGCGACCATTGTTGGTGTTTGGAATTTCCAGAAGAAATAGTAAATACCGGTAAGCCTGTATAATCTCGGTCATTCAGAGGTGTCCATTGCCAGTATCTCCAAGCAGAGGTAGAAGTTAATGTACCCTTTCCTAATTTAATATCAGCATTGAGCGACACTCCACCCAATTGATTATCAGCCTTTGAAGGCGTATCCAAATCGACAATCCTTTCAAAAGGACTAGTATAAGGAAGCGAATAATTCAAATCTTTGATAATGGCATTGAATTGTCGGTAAGCCGCACGTTTGGTTGTGACCACCCCCGCCACAGACCAACCGTATCCATTAGGCTTTTGATTGGTGACATCGGCAATAAATGTAATTTTTATTTTATCTGTTGGGGTAAATAATAATTGCCCTCTAAATCCAAGATTATTAATATCATTAATATGTTGTTGGGTTTTTACATTGTATAATAAACCATCTCGCTGCGTACCTGAAAAAGATATTCTTGTGGCTAATTTTTTGCTTAATGCCCCCGAAACAGAGCCTTTTGCTTGAATATATCCATAATTGCCATAACTTAGTTCAAAACTCGCAGATGGCTCAAAGCTAGCTTCACGCGTGGTGATATTGAAAGCACCAGAAGTTGTATTTTTACCAAATAATGTTCCTTGAGGGCCTCTCAATACCTCTACTCTATCAATGTCAACAAAATCTAAAGCCGTAGCTGCCGGACGTGCATAATATACCCCATCTACATAAAACCCAACACCTGGGTCTATTCCATCATTTGTCAGGCCGAAAGTTGACCCTAATCCACGAATGTTTAGGGTAGTATTTCGAGCATTGGAAGCATATAACTGAACCGTAGGAATCAGTTCTTTCAAACGATTTACATTGAAAGCTCCTGCATCTTCAGCTGTTGTTCCTCGAATGACAGAAATCGGAATCGGAATATCTTGAACGGCTTCCTGACGGCGACGAGAAGAAACGACCACATCTGCCAATTGATTGACATCTTGCTTCAATTTAATTTCTACTTTGCTTGAGTTGATGACGATTTCTCTTTTAGTATATCCCACAAACGACACAATCACGGTAAATGGCAGTTTTTGCCCAGTAATTAGAGCAAATTCACCGTTCGCATCGGTTGTAGCTCCATTGGTTGTCCCTTTGATAGAGACCGTTGCTCCTATTAATTTTTCAGCCGTTTGTTCATCGCTTACTGTGCCTGAGACCGTGGCATTAATGACTGGTTTGTCTTGAGCAAATGAAAAGATAGGCAAGAATAAAAATAGCCTTAAAATGCCAAATCGTAGTGTTTTTTTCATGTTAGTAATAATCTTTGGTTTTATAAAGTTTCAAAATTCATTCAAACTATTCTTGAACATTTGATTGAATGAGTACTCTTGTTTTTTTAATTTTCAAACGTGAACACAAAAATACTAACCCTATATAATCTATCAAATTTATAGACTAATATTTTAAAAAATTCTTTTATTATTTTTATAAAAAATAAAATTTGTACTATTTTAAAGAGTAATTTGAAATCTAAAAAAAATAAAGCGGGAATTTGTGTCTTGTTTTTCCGTGTAGCCATAAAAAAAGTCCGATAAATTATCGGACTTCAGAGAAGTGGGCCCACCTGGAATCGAACCAGGCACCTACTGATTATGAGTCAGTTGCTCTAACCGAATGAGCTATAGGCCCAAAACCTTATCGGTTTTTGTGGTGCAAAATTAATACATTCATCTAATACATCAAAATTTTATACCCATTTTTATCAGCTTAAAAACTAAATTTTTCCAATCGGTGTTGTTAAATTAGTTCAAAAGTATTTATATTGTTAATATTACAAACCTTTGGCGGGGAGAAACCTGGTATTTTGGTATGGCAAACAAACGCAAAATTTTCAATGATCCCGTTTATGGATTCGTGAATATTCCAACTGATTTAATTTTTGATTTAATCGAACACCCTATTTTTCAGAGGTTGCGAAGAATCAAACAGATGGGAACGGCCGATTATGTTTACCCTGGTGCATTACATACCCGCTTTCATCATGCAATGGGAGCCATGCACCTAATGGGGGAAGCAATCAAGATATTACAATCCAAAGGTATAGAAATCTCTGAAAAAGAAAAGGAGTCCGCTCAAATGGCTATTTTATTGCATGATATTGGACATGGCCCTTTTTCTCATGTATTGGAACATACCATTTTAAATAAAGTGCACCACGAGCATATTTCGGCTTTGCTGATGCAACATCTCAATATTTATTTTGAAGGAAAACTCAGTACTGCTCTTGAGATGTTCAACGGAACATACCCTAGGGCATTTTTCCATCAGCTCATTTCTAGTCAACTCGACATGGATAGGATGGATTATCTTTGCAGAGATTCTTTTTTTTCAGGGGTAGTTGAGGGACAAATCGGGGTAGATAGAATCATAAAAATGCTAAATGTCGTAGAGAACCAGTTGGTAGTAGAAGAAAAAGGCTTATTAAGTGTAGAAGACTTTTTACATGCCCGAAGGCTCATGTATTGGCAAGCTTACCTACACAAAACCTCTATTTGTACGGAAGTAATGTTGGTTCAAATCATCAAAAGAGCCAGAGAAATCCTCAAAAATCAAGAAATAATATTTGTGACCCCTTCATTTTATTTATTTCTGAACGAAAATGTCAGTTTGGAGGATTTTCAGTCAAAAGATATTTATTTAAATAGTTTTGTCGAAATAGATGATTCAGATATATGGGCATGTATCAAGGTTTGGCAACACCATGAAGACACTTTACTTCGGACTTTGTGTCGAGATTTGCTCAACAGAAATTTGTTTAAAATTATCCTTTCAAACGAGCCAATTCCTTCCGACGAAATCAATAGAATCAAAAAAACGCTATTAGACAAAGGGATTGAATCGGACCAACTCCCCTATTTGGTCATAGAAGGCAGTGTCAGCAACAAAGGCTATATTTCAAACCAAGAAAGTATAAAGATTTTAAGAAAAAATAATGAAATAATAGACATCGCCGAAGCATCTGACTTGCCGACTATCAAGGCTTTAACCAACATCGTCAAAAAATATTATGTATGTTGGGGCAAAAATGTATCTTTGTAATAAATTAGTACAAAAAGAATAATTTTTGTACTATTTCAAGAATAACTTAGAATAGAACAGCGATTTTTAATCGTCTAAACAATAAAAAACAATCGACCCTTTCTCTCTTAATCGTTAAAGGAAAAATTTTATGAAATTTACAGTCAGGCAAATAGCAGCCTTACTTCAAGGCGAAGTGATAGGAGATGATTCTCTCACTATCAACAATTTAGCTAAAATTGAAGAGGGAAAACCAGGAGATATTTCATTTTTATCGAATGAGAAGTATGAACCCTTTCTATACAAAACACAAGCAAGTGCGGTGATAGTTGCGAAATCATTCAAGCCACAAAAAGAGCATAGCACAAGCCTCATATTGGTCGATAATCCCTATATTTCTTTCACTATTTTATTGGAAGAGTATCAAAAAATATTGGATTTTTCAAAAGTTGGTGCGGAAAGCCCCATTTTTGTTGGTGAAAATACCACTTTAGGGCAGCAACTATACCAAGGGGCTTTTTCTTACATTGGTAAAAATTGCAAAATCGGGGACAATGTCAAGATATACCCACAGGTTTTCGTTGGGGATAATGTTACGATTGAAAAAAACACCATTATTTATGCCGGAGCAAAGATTTATTCCAATTGTCTCATCGGGGAGCATTGTGTCATTCATAGCGGAGCAGTCATTGGAAGTGATGGATTTGGATTTGCACCACAAGCAGATGGAACCTACAAAACCATTCCACAATTGGGCAATGTAATTCTTGAAAGAAATGTTAGTATTGGCTCTAATGCCACTATCGATTGTGCAACGATGGGTTCGACCATTATTCGAGAAGGGTCGAA
>JACCEA010239967.1_pt1 | contig 17822 bp, 13 predicted proteins | sample 7449851 | NCBI WGS metagenome assembly JACCEA01 (sample SAMN15323453, study PRJNA562643) | freshwater metagenome | isolation source: river surface water | place: USA:Blue River Watershed | collected 2017-08-18
GCCATCAGGTTGCGGCGACCGTCGGCCAGCGTACTGACCAGCACCGTCGGCCCGTGATTCAGCAGCCGGCTCGCATGCCCGAGTTGCACCGGCGCGCGCAGCGGCGCCGCACCGGACTCACTTTGCATCGCAAGCCGCTTTCATCAGCCGGCTGTCGGGCGTGCCCGGCTGAACGTCGATCCAGCGACCCACCAACGTGTGTTCGGCGACGGACTCGCCCTGCCCCATGCGGTCGGTCATCTTGTGCACGCTGAGCACGCGTTTCTTTTCGCCGCGGCAGTTGTATTCGGTCGGGTACAGCACCGAACGATACTGCTTGCCCTGCTCATCGGTCGCCACATGCAGGTCATGCAAGTCCCAGATGAAAGCGATTCCGCTCATCACGACCATCCGCACCGGATCGTAATAACGGATTTCACCATCGGTCTTCGCATAGGGCTCCCAGCTCTGCGCATACGCAGACGAAGCAAGCAACAAGGCAGCGGCCGCAAACAGCTTCTTCATTTTCTTTCCACCCAGCATGAAGTTAGAACCGATAACAATAAACCAGCGCGGTTTTTTTTGCTTTCAGTTGCTAAACGACCTCTCTGCGCGACCGCTTTCCTCCCGACGCCGCAATCGCCCCACTGTTCCTGTCGCCTAAAGATTATTTCAAAATTGATAAAAGAATAAGCGTTTTTAAATTTACAACATGTTGCATGTCGAATATCATCGGCCATCGATTCGCTTAATCGATCATGCGCGCCTCATAAATTTTCTACAAAGCAAGAAAATCAGCAACGAGAGTCCATGACAGCACAACGAGAGACCGCCAGATTTACCACCAACATGCTTCTGGCCGCACTGAACGCCGTGCTGTTCGTGCTGGTGTTTTATCTTTACGTCGTCTCCGAACGGAAAATCGACGACGCCAACAATCTCCGCTTCGAAACCTCGTTGTATGCCGACGAATTGCGCGATTCTTCCGAGGCATTGACGCGGGCTGCGCGCAGCTTCGTGATCACCGGCGATGCCAAATACCGCCGTCACTACCGCGACATCCTCGACGCGCGCGACGGCAAGCGTCCCATGCCTCAGCACGGCGACCAGCCCGACTGGGATATCGTCAGCCTGGACGAACCGCCGCTGGAAGCCTTCGCGAAGCGCACCGGGGAAATGGTCACCCTGTGGAAGCGGCACCAGCTTGAGCTCGAGGGCGTACACCTGCTGAAGCAGGCCAAAAATGCGTCGGACAAGCTGGTTCAGATTGAAATGGAAGCGATGCGCATGGTCGCCTCAGCCGACCCGGTGACCGACGAGATTCGCCTGCGCGCCAGCGAGATGCTGCACGATGCGAGCTACATGAGCGCCAAGCTCGAGATCATGCGCCCGATCAACGAGTTCAATGAACTCATCGACGCGCGCACCAAGGCCACGGTCAAGCGGGCGATGGACAATGCAACGATCTGCCGCGCCATGTTTGCAACGCTCGGCGCGTTTTTCCTGATCCTCCTGCTGCGCAGCCACCGCAACCTGCACGCGATCCTCGGCGACTCGCCGGAGTCGCTGTTCGATCGCATCGTCGCCCTCGGCAAGGGCGAGTTCGCGCCGATGAAGGCGGTACCGAAAGGTCTCGAGAACAGCGTGGCCGGCTGGCTCGCGCACACCCGCGAAAAGCTCGCCAAGGTAGATGCCGAACGACGCGACGCGCTTGACCGCGCGCAGCACGCAATGCACCTGTACGCAGCGCTGAACCACGCCAACCAGGCCATCCTGCGCAGCACCAGCAAGGAACAGATGCTGGCCGAGATCTGCCGCGGCGCCGTCGTGTACGGCGGAATGAAGATGGCATGGATCGGGCTGGTCGACCAGGGAACGAAGCGCGTGCGTCCGGTCGCCACCTTCGGCGAGCACCTCGACTATGTGGCCCGCCTCGACATCAGCGTCGACCCGGTGCAGCAGTCAGCCTACGGGCCGACCGGCACAGCGATCCGCACCAACCGACCGGTCTGGATCGACGACTTCCAGCAGAGCCCGGATACCGCGCAATGGCGCCACCAGCACGGCCGCCATCGCTGGGGTTCGTCGGCAGCGCTGCCGCTGCACCATGCCGGCGAAGTGGTCGGCGCATTCAACCTGTACAGCGCCGAAATTGACGCATTCGACGAAGACATCCAGGACCTGCTGGTCGAAATGGCCAGCGACATCGACTACGCGCTCGACGCCTTCGAGCGTGAGGCCGAGCGCCAGCATGTGCTGAGGCTGGAAGAGTTCCGCCTGTTCGTGCTGGAACGCCTGACTGAAAAAATACCGCTGTCGACCATCCTGCAGCAGATTGCCGAGCGCATCGAGGCGCTGTTGCCCGGCCGGCTCTGCTCCATCCTGACGCTCGACCCCGATGGCGAACGGCTGAAAGTCGCTGCCGCGCCCAGCCTGCCGGAGTTCTACAACAACGCAATCGACGGCCTGCGCATCGGCGCCGGAATCGGCTCTTGCGGCAACACGGCCTTCACCGGACAGCCGACGATCGTCGAAAACATCGCCACCGACGCCGGATGGGAGGGCTACCACGACCTCAGCCGTCGCGCCGGCGTGGCCGCCTGCTGGTCTTACCCGATCGTCACGTCCAACAAGCAGGTGCTCGGCACCTTCGCGATCTACGCGCGCACGCCGTCGGTGCCGGACCGCGACGCCGAGCAACTGATCGAGACCACCTCGCACCTGATCGCGCTGGCGATCGACAGCAAGCGTTACGAAGACCGCATCCAGTACCTCGCGCACTTCGATTCGCTGACCTCATTGCCGAACCGCGTGCAGCTGCAGGAACAGGCCCACTACCTGCTGCCGCGCGCCGACCGCGCCGGCACCAGCGTGGCACTGCTGTTCATCGACATCGACCGCTTCCAGCACGTCAATGATTCCTTCGGACACGGCGTCGGCGACACCCTGCTGATGCAACTGGCCGACCGCCTGCAGCACGCGGTGCGCGACGACGACACGCTGGCGCGCTTCGGCGGCGACGAATTCGTCGTCATGCTTCCCGACACCGATGCGCACGGCGCCACCGTGGTGTCGCAGAAGCTGCTGGACGTGGTGCGGCAGCCGACGCGAATCGATCAGTTCGAGATGTCCGTCACCGCATCGATCGGCATCGCTCTGTATCCGGGAGACGCCAAAAGCTTCGATGAACTGCTGAAGCAGGCCGACAGTGCAATGCACCGCGCCAAGCGCGACAACGGCGGCGGTTTCCGCTTCTATTCCGGCGAGATGCAGGCGCTGTCGATGCGCTACCTGAAGGTCGAGGCCGCGCTGCGCGCCGGCCTGGAGCGTCGCCAGCTGTTCCTGCAATACCAGCCGCAGATCGACCTCAAGTCCGGCAAGGTGACCGGCGCCGAGGCACTGCTGCGCTTCCACCATCCGGACCTGGGCGTGGTCAGCCCGGACGAATTCATCCGGGTGGCCGAAGAGACCGGCCTGATCCAGTCGATCGGCGAATGGGCACTGCGCGAGGCGGTGCGGCAGACCCGCGAATGGCTGGATGCCGGCCTGCCGCTGAAGACCATTGCGGTCAACCTGTCGGCGGTGCAGTTCCATCATGAAGGACTGGCGCAGATGATCGCGGAAGTGCTGGAAAAGGCCGCGCTGCCGCCCGAATTCCTCGAGCTGGAACTGACCGAAAGCACCGCGATGCGCGACCCGCAGGCCGCGATCGCGCTGATGCACGAACTGCACGAGCGCGGCATCGGTCTGGCGATCGACGATTTCGGCACCGGCTATTCGTCGCTCAGCTGCCTGAAACGCTTCCAGCTGTCGAAGCTGAAAATCGACAAGTCCTTCGTGCGCGACATCGATTCCGATGCGGATGATCGTGCAATCGTCAGCGCGGTGATCAACGTCGCGCGCGAACTCGGCATCCGCACCATCGCCGAAGGCGTGGAAACCGAGGAACAGCTGCGCTTCCTTGCAGCCAGCGGATGCGGCGCCGTCCAGGGCTTCCTGTTCAGCAAACCGCTGATGGCCGACGAGTTTGAGGCCTACTGCCGCAGCTCGTTGCGCGAACCTGCCACCGTGGACTGAGCCGGCGCCGCCGGCACGCCCCCTGCAACCATCAGCCGCGCACCGGCACGCCGGCCGGCGTCCTGCGCGATTGCGGCGCGACGTGATTCGACACCAGCGCCAGACCCAGCACGCTGACCAGCATCGCGCCGCCCAGCAGGTTCAGATAGGCGTCCGCGCCGCCGGCGGTGATCACGCTGGCGCCGGCGAAGGAGCTCAGGATCGCGCCGAAACGCCCGAAGCTCAGCGCTGACGCAATGCCGGTTGCCCGCACATAGGTCGGGTACAGGTGCGCGGCCAGCGCGTACGCCGTGCAGTTCACCGCATTGATGAACAGGCCGTGCACGCCCAGACCGAGCAGGAAAGCGTTTGTATGCTGCGTGATGTCGATGCCCTTCAGCGCAAACGCGCTGATGGCTGACAGCAGCGCGAAGCTCATCATCGGCACGCGCGAGCCGAAGCGGCTGATCACCAGCGCGCAGGCAATCGCGCCGATCACGCCGCCGAGGTTGTAGGCCGTCAGTCCCATGCCGGCCAGCTTCGGCGACAGGCCTTCGGCGGTCAGCATCGTCGGCAGCCAGCTGAACGCGCTGTAGATCGACAGCAGCGTCGCGAAGAAGCAGACCCAGATGCCGACGGTGTCGCGCAGGCGTTCCGGCGTGAACAGCGCACCGAGGCTGGCGCGCTGCTGCGGCGCGCCGTCGTCCTGTCCGTCATGGAAGCCCATGCCCGCAGGCACCTCCACTGCCATCCGCGCCAGCAGCGCGCGCAGCTCTTCCCAGCGCCGCTGCACGCGCGCGAGATAACGCGGCGACTCGGCCAGCGAAAAGAACAGCACGATGGCGTACGCCAGCGGGATCGCGCCACCGGCAAGGAACAGCGAACGCCAGCCGAATACGGGCAGGATCTGCGAGGCGAACAAGCCCGCCAGCATGCCGCCGAGCGGATAGCAAATGATGGTGGTGGTCACGGCCAGCGTGCGCAGCCGCTGCGGCGTGTACTCGGCCGTCATCGTCGATGCGCACGGCAGCGCCGCGCCGATGCCGAGTCCGGCAAAGAAACGGATCAGCGCGATCCCCTGCACATCGTGCGCGAAGCCGATCAGCATCGTCGCGCCGCCGAACAGGAACACGCTGCAGACCAGCAGCAGCCGGCGGCCGATGCGGTCGGCAATATAGCCGGCGATCATGCTGCCGATGGCCATGCCGAACAGGCCGGTGGCCACCGCGACCGAAAAGGCTTCGCGCGGCACGCCCCAGTCCCTGATGATGGCCGGTATCGCGAAGCCGATCAGCTGGCCGTCGAAGCCGTCAAGGATCATTGCCAGCGAAGCCAGCACGTACATGAGTTTCTGGACCGGCGTAAAGCGGCCGTCGATGGCCTGCCGGACGTCGTACAGACCGGCGGATGTTGCAGTTGCTGACACGTTCATTCCTTTGTTTCTGGTGTCGTGGGAACAGGGCGGGTCTCCTCCCCTGCGAGGGTGAATCAGTCGAGCGGACGGTAGCCGAGCCGGGCCGACGCCTGCTCCGAGCATTCGCGGATTTTTTTCGCAGTGTCGCCATGCCAGCTGACGTCAAAGCTGCCGGCCGGACCGATGGCGGTGATGCCCAGCCGGATCGCGCCGCTGTGCTCGAACACGGGCGCGCAGATCGCATTGATGCCGGGGATGGGTTCGCCCTGCACGCGCGCCATGCCGCGCTTGCGGATGTCGGCGAGGATGACCTCGAGCGCGTCCTTCTTCAGGTCGGCCGCGCCGAAATCACCGGCCACGCCGCTGCGGCGCTCCTGCTCGATCATCCGCTCCACCTGCTTCGGCGGCAGGAAGGCGGCGAACACGCGACCGGTCGCGGTCGCCTGGATCGACATCACCGTGCCGGTGCGCATGTTGACGTGGATCGGATAGCTTGATTCGCTGATGTAGATGATGGTCGGCCCCTGATTGCCCAGCACCGACAGGCCGATCGTCTGGTCAATGTCGGCCGCCAGCTGCGTGATCATCGGGATCGCGATGCGCACCGGGTCCAGCAGGTGCAGGCTGATCAGGCCGAGCTGCAGCGCAAACGGCCCCAGCTCGTAACGCCCTGTCAGCGGGTTCTGCTCTATCAGTCCGAAGCTGCCGAAGCTGACAAGGTAAGGATGCGCCTTCGCCGACGGCATGCCGGCCTTCTTCGCCAGGTCGCCCAGACTCATCGGCGCGCCTTCGTCGACCAGCGCGGTCAGCAGGCGCCCGCCGATTTCAATCGATTGAATGCCGCGACGGCTTTTCTCTTCTTCCATGGCGAACCGGAGGGGTGGTGACGGTGACGGCGGAGTTTACGGACGGATTCGCCAAATGTAAACGGTTCGTTATTGTTGAATTGGTTGACCAAAAACGAATCGGCGGGTAATCTGCGCCCGTTCGGCCGTCATCCGTGCCCGACATCGTCCGGTGTCGGCATCAACACGGGAACGACCACCCGCTTCAGCAACGTCATCCCGGCGCAGGCCGGGATCCAGCGACTTTGACCCAGCGCCGGGCAGATCCGGCCAGTGAGGACACCATGACCGAAAAGAAATTTGCTTCCCAGGGCGACCTGCAGGAAAAGAAGACCAGCTTCATCAAGCTCTCCGACAACGCCTATGCGTACACCGCCGAAGGCGACCCGAACTCCGGCGTGATCATCGGCGACGATTCGGTGATGGTGATCGACACCACCGCTACCCCGGCGATGGCGCAGGCGCTGATCAAACACATCCGCGAGATCACCGACCTGCCGATCAAGTACGTCACGCTGACCCACTATCACGCGGTGCGCGTGCTCGGCGCGTCTGCCTATTTCAACGAAGGCGCAGAGCAGGTGATCGCGTCACGCGGCACCTATGAAATGATCGTCGAGCGCGGCGAGCAGGACATGCACTCCGAGATCGACCGTTTCCCGCGCCTGTTTGCCGGCGTCGAGACCGTGCCCGGCCTGACCTGGCCGACGCTGGTGTTTGACCGTGAACTGACCGTCTTCATGGGCAAGCTCGAAGTGAAGATCATGCACGTCGGCATGGGCCACACGAAGGGCGACACCATCGTCTGGATCCCGTCGCAGAAGGTGCTGTTCTCCGGCGACCTCGTCGAATACGATGCAGCCGCCTATACCGGCGACGCGCAGCTCGAAGAGTGGCCGCAAACGCTCGAGACCTTGCGCGCGATGGGCGCCGACAAGCTCGTGCCCGGCCGCGGCCCGGCGCTGATGAATCCGGCCGAAGTGAACCAGGGCCTCGACTACACGAAGGATTTCGTCACCACGCTGCTGTCGTCGGCAAAGGAAGCCGTCGCCAAAGGCCTCGACCTGAAAGGCGCGATGGCCCACACGCGCAGCCATATGGACCACAAGTTCGGCCATGTGTTCATCTACGAGCACTGCCTGCCGTTCGACGTGACCCGCGCGGTCGACGAGGCCAGCGGCATCAAGCATCCGCGCATCTGGACCGCCGAGCGCGACAAGGAAATGTGGCACGCGCTGCAGAGCTGATCCCGGAAAAACAAGAACACCCCGCACGCCGGAGAGACACGGATGCACCAGACCTATACCTACCAGAAGTTCCCCTATGCGCGGCCGCCCGAACTGGACGGCGGCGCAGCGAAGCGCCACCCGCTGGTGGTGATCGGCTGCGGCCCCGTCGGGCTGGCCGCTGCCATCGATGCGCGCCAGCACGGCATCCCGGTGCTGCTGCTCGATGACGACGACACCGTGTCGGTCGGCTCGCGCGGCCTGTGCTATGCAAAGCGCACGCTGGAGATTCTTGACCGTCTCGGCTGCGGCGACCCGGTGGTCGCCAAGGGCGTCGGCTGGGATGTCGGCCGCACTTTCTTCCGCGACGATGAAGTGTTCAACTTCAACCTGCGCCCGCAGCCCGGCTTCAAGCGCCCGGGCATGGTCAACCTGCAGCAGTACTACCTTGAAGATTACATGGTGCGGCGCGCGCTCGACGCCGGCGTCGCGATCCGCTGGAAGAACAAGGTGGTGTCGGTGCAGCCGCACGACGACCATGTGAGCCTGCAGGTCGAGACGCCCGACGGCATCTATGCGGTGGAAGCCGACTGGCTCGTCGTCTGCGACGGCGCGCGCAGCCCGGTCCGCACGATGCTCGGCCTCGACATCGAGGGCAAGGTGTTCATGGACCGCTTCCTGATTGCCGACGTGATCATGAAGGCCGACTTCCCCGCCGAGCGCTGGTTCTGGTTCGACCCGCCCTTCCATCCGAACCAGTCGGTGCTGCTGCACCGCGAGGCAGACGACGTCTATCGCATCGACTTCCAGCTCGGCTGGGACGCCGATCCGGAGGAAGAGAAGAAGCCTGAAAAGGTCATCCCGCGCATCAGGGCCATGCTGGGCGACGACCGCGAGTTCACGCTCGAATGGGTCAGCGTCTACACCTTCCAGTGCCGCCGCATGAATGACTTCCGGCACGGCCGCTGCCTGTTCGCCGGCGATGCCGCGCACCAGGTGTCGCCGTTCGGTGCGCGTGGCGCGAACTCCGGGGTACAGGACGCCGACAACCTGATATGGAAGCTGAAGCTGGTGATGGACGGCCGCGCGCCGCTGCACCTGCTCGACACCTACAGCAGCGAACGCGCGCATGGCGCCGACGAGAACATCCTGAACTCGACCCGCTCAACCGATTTCATCACGCCCAAGGGCGCGGTCAGCAAGACTTTCCGCAACGCCGTGCTGGAACTGTCGCGCGACCTGCCGTTCGCGCGCAAGCTGGTCAATTCGGGGCGGCTGTCCGTGCCCTGCTTCCTGACCGGCTCGCCGCTGAACACGCCGGACAGCGAGAGCTTCGCCGGCGACATGGTGCCGGGCGCGCCGATGGACGATGCGCCGGTCGAGGTCGACGGGCAGGCAGGCTGGCTGATCGATCAGGTCGGCGGCAACTTCCGCGCGCTGTATTTCTGCGACGACGCCGCTGCGATCCCCGAGGGCATGCAGATGCAGCTGCTGGGCATGGGCGAGGCGCCGATCCCGGTCGAGCCGCTGGTCGTCGCGCGCAAGGCCGGAAAATCCTCGCTGAAGACCGTGGTGGACGCCGAAGGCATGGCGTTTGCGCGTTATGACGCAACGCCGGGCACGCTGTACCTGATCCGTCCCGACCAGCATGTGGCCGCGCGCTGGCGCGAAACCGAAGTGTCGCGCGTGGTGGCAGCCGTAGCGCGTGCAACCGGCAATTTCATCGAGGAGTGAACACGATGCCGCTGATTCTCGAACCGAATTTTCGCGAGGAAGGCCAACGCTATTTCCGCGACTTCTCGCCCGGCGACGATTTTTACCAGCTGCTGATCGACACCCATCGCGGGCTGACCGACGAGCAAAGCGCGCAGATGAATGCAAAGCTGATCCTGATCCTGTCGAACCACATTGGCGACATCGCCGTGCTGCGCGAAGCGATGGCGCTAGCGCGTGCCGGCACCGCCGAATCCTGAACCTGTCCGGAGGCCCCATGCTGATCCAGCACATCCACCACGTTGCGTACCGCTGCAAGGACGCGAAAGAAACTGTCGAGTGGTACACGAAGCACCTTGGCATGAAATTCGTGCTGGCGATCGCCGAGAACGAAGTGCCGTCCACCAAGGCGCCGGATCCGTACATGCACATCTTCCTCGACGCCGGCAATGGCAACATCCTCGCATTCTTCGAATTGCCGAGCCAGCCGCCGATGGACCGCGACCGCAACACGCCGGCGTGGGTGCAGCACCTGGCGCTGAAGGTCGATTCGAAGGAGACGCTGCTGGCGACCAAGGCAAAGCTGGAGGCCGCAGGCATCGAGGTGATCGGGCCGACCGACCATACGATCTTCAAGAGCATCTACTTCTTCGACCCGAACGGGCACCGGCTCGAGCTGGCTTACGATTGCGGCACGCCGGAGATGTACCGGAAGCTCGATGAAGTGAAATGGGACATGCTGGAAGAATGGAGCCGGACGAAGAAGGCACCGGCGCATGCGGCATGGATGCATGACGGGAGCATGGCGAGCTGAGTTGTGGCGCAGCCATCGTGGTCGGAGGTCAATGCAAAGTCACCGGACTCCGACAAGAGACGAGCAAACACAACATCAAAAGCCAGAAACACAGAAAAATGACCACCCTGAACGAAACCCACTCCCCCGCCCTGCGCAGCTGGGTCGCCTCGGCGCATGCCGCCGGCACTGACTTCCCGATCCAGAACCTGCCGTTCGCCAGCTTCCGCCGCAAGGCAACGGACGAAGCTTTCCGTGGCGGCGTCGCAATCGGTGACCAGGTCGTCGATCTTGCCGCCGTCTCCGCAGCCCGCCTGTTCACCGGCCCGGCCGCCGAAGCCGCGCAGGCCGCATCGGCGGCCACGCTGAACGCCTTCATGGCGCTTGGCCCGACCGCATGGAGCGCGCTGCGCGCCGCACTGTCGCAGGCACTGCGCGAAGGCTCGCCGCTGCAGCAGCCGCTGTCCGCATGCCTCGTGCCGATGGCTGACGTCGAGTACGCGTTGCCCGCACAAATCGGCGACTACACCGACTTCTACACGTCGATCCATCACGCAACCAACATCGGCAAGCTGTTCCGTCCGGACAATCCGCTGCTGCCGAACTACAAGTGGATCCCGATCGGCTATCACGGCCGCGCCTCCAGCATCGGCATCTCCGGGCAGGCGCTTCGCCGCCCGCAAGGTCAATTGATGCCGCCGGGCGCAGAGCAGCCCGTGATCGGCGCCTGCAAGCGCCTCGACATCGAACTCGAGCTCGGCATCTTCATCGGCGCTGGCAATGACCTCGGCACGCAGGTGCCGATCGCCGAGGCCGAGCAGCATGTGTTCGGCCTGTGCCTGCTGAACGACTGGTCCGCGCGTGACATCCAGGGGTGGGAATACCAGCCGCTCGGCCCCTTCCTGGCAAAGAATTTCGCGACCACGATCTCGCCGTGGATCGTCACGCTCGAGGCGCTCGCGCCGTACCGCACAGCATTCACCCGCCCGGCAGGCGACCCGCAGCCGCTGCCCTACCTCGACAGCGAGGCCAACCGCACACACGGTGCGTTCGACATTCGCCTCGACGTCACGCTGCAGACTGAAAAGATGCGTGCCGCCGGCGAGCGCGGCCACACGCTGAGCGCGACCAGCTACCGCCATGCGTACTGGACGATTGCGCAGATGGTCACGCACCATACCGTCAATGGCTGCAACCTGCAGCCCGGCGACCTGTTCGGCAGCGGCACCTTGTCCGGTCCGACGGCAGACCAGGCCGGCGCGCTGATCGAGCTGACTGAAGGCGGCAAGAAACCGATCGCGCTGCCGAACGGCGAGCAACGGACCTTCCTGGACGATGGCGACACCGTGATCCTGCGCGGCTGGTGCGAGGCGCCGGGAGCGGTGCGCATCGGCTTCGGCGAGTGCCGCGGACGGGTGCTGCCCGCGACCGGCAACTGATCCGAAGACCCGCCACAAACGACAATGCCCGCATCAGTGCGGGCATTGTCTTTCCTGCTCGCCTGTCGTGTGCAGGCTGTCAGACGATCACGAAATTACACGGTCACCACATCGGCCGGGGCCAGCAGGCCTGCGTTGACGATGCCAACCAGATCCACCGAACCGTCAGCATGGAGGAAATCGCCGGTCGTCTCGCCTTCGGCAATCTTGCTCCACAGGCCGTCGCCGTCACGATCGACATAGATATCGAACTCGGCGCCGACATATTCCGCTTCGGTCTTGACGATGAACGTATCGCCGTCCACGCTCAGCACGCTGTAGCTTTCGTCGGCATCGGCGTAATCGATTTTCCAGCCGCGCTTGCCCAATTCGTAAGCCTGCGTGACTTCCTCGCCTGCCAGATCGAACTTGTAGTTCTCGGCCCGAAACAGCGCCGTGTTCACGACGTCCAGCTCGAAACTTTCGATGAAGCGGCCGTCGCCGTCCTGATCCGAATAGACGCTGAATTCCGTCTTGCTCTTGCCAGCCTTGGTGGCCTCGACTTCGACGATGCCGGTGCCGCCGGACGTGAATGTGCCGGCCTCGGTCACGAACGTCGTGTTGGCGATCGATTCGAACTTCATGTAGGCGCCTTTGACCGCGTACATCGCCGTCACATTGCCGTCAGCGTCAAACGTAAATTTTTTCTTGTCAGACATGCCATTGCTCCAGTTGCTCAGGGTTGCGAAAACTCCGGGCCACGCGATCCGCCGTCAGCGGGTGCACTGCCGTGGCTCCATGCAGGCATTCTGGAACCGGAAGCTGAAGGACAAATGAACGTTTAGGTTATCTATTTAATAATCGTGTAAACAAATAGTCGAGTTTTCCGTTCAGCGCGGATGAACGCGCGCTTGCTATATTTGTTCCTTTACGCGAAACGTCTGACGACCAGCCTCATGAGGATTCTGTTACTGGAAGATGAAACATCGCTGGCCGACGCAGTGGCGACACGGATGCGCGGCGACGGCATCGCCGTCGACGTCGTCGCGACGATCGCCGCCGCCAGGACCGCGCTGGCCAGCGCCACATACGACGCCGCCATCTTCGATCGTTCTCTGCCCGACGGCGACGCGATGACGCTGCTGAGAAGCCTGCGCACGCGCGGCGTGCCGATTCCTGTGCTGATAGCGACCGCGCGTGACCAGATCAGCGACCGCATTGCCGGCCTCGAAGCCGGCGCCGACGACTATGTCGTCAAGCCCTTCGATTTCAACGAACTGCTGGCCAGGCTGCATGCGGTGATCCGCCGCTACGAAGGCAACCCGAGTTCCGTCATCCGCATCGGCAAGTACGAAATCCATCGCGTTGCGCACTGGCTGCGCGCCGACGGCGAGCTGATCGACCTCACCGCAAAGGAATGGGCCGTGGTCGACAAGCTGGCCGCCCGCCCGAACAGCATCGTCACCCGCGAGGCGCTCGAGTCCGCTCTCTACAGTTTCAATGATGAGATCGGCAGCAACACCGTCGAAGTCTACATAAGCCACATCCGCAAAAAGATCGGCAAGGACGCCATCGAAACAGTGCGCGGACTGGGCTATCGTTTTACCGGGCGCTGAAACATGGCGGTGCAGAGCATCAACCGCCGGCTGTACTACCGGGTCGTCACGGCGGTCACGGCGCTCTGGCTTCTGGCCGTGCTGGGCGTAGGCTGGGTCGTCAAGCGCGAGACCGACGAAGTGTTCGACAGCAGCCTGCAGGAGCTCGGCCAGCGCCTGCTGGCGCTGGCGGCGCAGCAGATCGAGCGCAATGGACAGCCCGAGCCGGAAAGGCTGCAGCCCATCCAACATGAGGAATACCTGACCTATCAGGTGTTCGACTCAAAAGGCCGGCTGCGGCTGCGCTCGCACAATGCGCCGTCCACGCCGTTCGATGCCCCCGGGACACCGGGCTTTCACGACGTGAACGGCCAGCGCTTTTTTGTCGACGCCAGCAATGACCGCAGTTACCTGATCAAGGTCACCGAACCCTCAGACCATCGGCATGACACCTATCTGCACATGCTGCAGTTCCTGCTGATGCCGCTCCTGCTGCTGTGGCCGTTGTGCATGGGCGTGATCTACCTGAGCGTCCGCGACGCGCGCAAGTCCTTTGCGCTGTTCAGCCGGAAGATTGCAGAACGACGCAGCGCCGACCTGCGGCCACTGGACAAGACCCGGCTGCCGCTGGAACTGCATCCCGTCAGCGACGCCGTCAACGCGCTGATGGGCAGGCTCAAGCAGGCGCTCGATGCCGAGCGCAGCCTTGCCGCCAACAGCGCGCATGAGCTGCGCACGCCGATCGCCGCGGCGATCGGCCAGCTCGACCTGCTGCGCTCGACAGACCTCCCGGCCGATGCATTGCAGCGCGTCGGCGCCGCGCTCGACAAGCTGCGCGGACTGCAGACCACGGCGGTGAAGCTGCTGCAGCTGTCGCGCGCCGAATCCGGCGTTGCGCTGAACATGCAACCGGTGAACCTGACGCAAATACTTGCGCTGCTGGCCAACGAGCTCCGGTACCACGCCGGCCCGACCTACCGCTTTCAGCTGCCGCCAAATCCCGTCTGGGTGCGCGGCGACATGGATGCAATTGGCATCGCCGTCCAAAACCTGCTGGAGAACGCCGGAAAATACGCGACAGCCGACAGCGAAGTCATGGTCGACCTGCAGGAAGGCGGCACGCTGTCCGTGCGCAATGACTGCGACGCAGTCGCACCCGACAAGCTGGGTGAGCTCACCCGGCGCTTTGTGCGCGCCAGCCAGGGCCAGCCTGGCTCGGGCATCGGACTCGCCATCGTCGCCACGATCTCGGCGCATTGTGGTGCGCGGCTGCGCCTGGACTCGCCCTGCTTCGACAACGGTCGCGGCTTCGAGGCGACGGTCGCATTCGCGCCGTCACAACCCGCCGGGAAACCCGACGCGCCGGCAAGCTGAACACCGCCTCAGAACCCTGCTTCGCGCGCCAGCACCGACAGCGCGCGTTCCACGTAGGTCCAGCCGATGCGCACGCCATCGGACCGGATCGCCACCGTGCCGTTGACGAAACGGCCCGGCGCCATGCCGGGCCACGGGGTGCCGTAGGCCGGCGTCAGCAGCACGCGGTACACCGACTGCTCCGGCACCAGCACACCATCATGACGGCGCGCGGACACAGGTCCGCCGGCGGCGCTCGCATACAGGCCGGACGGCAGCTGCCGTGTCGCATCGCGATCGATCTGCGCGACAGTCAGCCGTACCGCGCGCCCTTCCGCATCGACGAAGCGCGCCTCACCGCCCTCACGCACCTGTTTCAGCGCGGCCTCGTCAACGAAAGTCTCGGCAACAAAGCCCGCCGCCGGGTTGACCAGCATGCCCAGAGGCTCGCGCGCCGCGACCCACTGCCCGGGCACGAGGTCGGGCGCCAGCTCGGGCACGATGCCCGGGAAAGGCGCACGCAACAGCAGGCTGTCGATCTGCTCATCGACGGCCTTGCCGTCAGCGACCGCCCGCGCCCACTCGCCCTCGCGGCTCAGCAGGTGTGAACGCGTGTCCTCGCGCAGCCCGGCGCTCGACGCCTGCCAGCGCAGCCACTCCTCGCGCACCAGCGACAGGTGGCGGCTGGCCTGCAGGTCCGGCTGTTCCAGCCGCAGCAGCGGCTCGCCCGTGCGCACGGCATCGCAGGCGCGCACGTTCACGGCCGCCAGCCGCGCGCCGACCGGTGCGCGGATCACCAGATACTCGGCCGGACGCACGACACCGGCGACCACCATCCGCGCCGGCAGCGGCACGAACAGCAAGGCCACCGGCAGCGCCAGTGCGCACAGCCACAGCGTCATCCTCAGCGCGCCACGGCGACCGCGCAGCGCGCGCGGCAGCAGCGTGCGCCACGCCGCCAGCTCGCCAGCCAGCGGCCGCACGATGAACCAGCCGACTTCGATCGCGAACAACAGGATGCCGACCAGCTTGATGAAAAACTGGTAGACCACCAGCGCGATGCCGAAGAACACCACCAGCCGGTAGATCCACACCACCCATGCAAACGCAATCAGCAGCCGTCGGCGGTGCGGCGGAAAATCTTCCGGCGGCCGCTCGCCCGTCGCAAACAGGATCTCGCGCAGCCGCCAGCGCGCCAGCGCAAAGCTGCGCTCGTGCAGGTTCGGCAGGTCCAGCCAGTCGGACAGCACGAAGTAACCATCGAAGCGCATGAAAGGACTGAGGTTGACCGCCAGCGTGGTCAGCCAGCTGGTGGTGGCCAGGAAGAAAGCGGCGGTCTTCAGCCCACCCTCCGGCAGCCACGGCCACGCAAAGGTCGCCCACGCCGCCACCGCCAGTTCCGCCAGCACGCCGGCACTGGCCACCTGCAGGCGCTTGCGCGGGTCGGCGATGCGCCAGGCTTCGTTGGTGTCGGTATAGGCCATCGGCCACAGCAGCACGAAGGCCACGCCCATCACCGGCACGCGGCAGCCATGCCGCTTTGCCGCGAACGCATGGCCGAGTTCGTGAATGAATTTCACCGCCACCAGCGCGACCGCATAACTGGCCGCGCCGGTGAGGCTGAACGTGTCGACCAGCGAATTCAGGAAGCGCTCGGATTCACGCATCACCATCATCGCGCCGGCCAGCAGCGCCAGCACGGTCGCCAGCGCGAAGCCCCGGTTGAACGCGAACTGCGCGATCGGCAGCCAGCGCGCCAGCCAGGCATCCGGTCGCCACAGCGGCACCCGGAAAAACAGGTAATGGTGCAGCGCGCCTTTTAACAGCGACCCCTTCGCCGCGGCCGCCATGCCGGCCATCTGCTTCGCCTGATGCCGGCCAGCGGTCGACAACAGCTGGTTCTGCTGCAGGAAGTCCAGCACCTGCAGCACATGGGCCGCGCCGATCTGCAAAGGCGTCGCCGCGCTGACGCTGTCGGCGATCGCCTTCGCATCGCCGAGCGACCAGCGAGCGAGGATCTCGAAGCTCATCCAGTCGATCCGGTAGAAGCGATGGCGCGCCGGATCATGCAAGGTCCAGCTCGGCTGGCCGTCGGGCAGGCGCGCCCCCTCGGACACGTCGAGTTCGTCGCGCAGCGCCGGCAATGTGATTCCCTGCACGGCCTGCCCTACCAGCCCAGCCACGCGCGCGCGGCTGCCCACGGCTTGCGCAGCAGCCAGTAGCCCACGCTGACCTGGCGCGACTCAATGCGCGCGGTGCCCTTGGCGCCGATGCGCGGCAACGCCTGCCCGGGCTCCAGTCGGGCGCGCATCCGGTACGCATAGCTGCCGTCCGGGCGCTCAGTGGCGTCATACGACAGGTAGCGCATCCTCGCGCTGACCGGATGCAAGGGATCCGAATTCAGGTGCACACGCACCAGCGCCTGCTCGGGAAAATTCACCAGGTCATGCACCGGAACCCAGGCCTCGACCTCGACGTCGGCCGGGTCCGCTATCCGCAGAATGCGCTCGCCGACCACGACCGGTTTGCCGGCCCAGGCCGACGGGTCATCGATCAGCACCACGCCGTCGCGCGACGCCAGCACGCGGGTGCGGCCCTGCTGGCTCTCGGCCAGGCCGAGCTCGGCGCGCCGCTCTTCGATGCGACCTGCGAGCTGAGGCAGCTGTGCCTTCGCCTGCGGGTCCGACAGCGCACGCTGCACTGCCTGCTGGTAATCCGCCTCGGCTGTTGCCAGCGCCTGCGCGGCCACTTCAATGCGGCTGCGCAGAACGCGTTCGTCGAAGCTCAGCAAAGGCTGTCCCTTGCGCACAGCCTGGTTCGGCGCGACGTCGATGTGATCGATCACGGCGTCGAGCGGCGCACGGACGATTTCCGCGCCTTGCGGCACCAGCTCGGCCGGCGCGAGCACGGTCAGCGGCACCGGCATCGCCGATGCCAGCGCCAGCAGCGGCAGCGCCCACCAGAGCTTGCGCCGCCACCATGGACGATGGGCGCCCTGCTGCGCGCCCGAGCCAAACCAGCGGCGCCAGCCACCGCGAGACTCATCGGCACGCAGCGCGTGCAGCGCATGCGCCCAGCCGCGCGACCATTCGGCCAGCAGTGCGAGCTCGGAATCCGACACGGGAAAATCACGCGCAACCAGCAGGCCGGCGCCGTCGAGCGCGATCCACGCCGCCTCGGCAGGCAGCCAGTCGGACCATGCGTCGCACAGCGGTTCCGGCAGCGTGGACGCGTCGATCCGTACCGGACCGGCCTGCACCGTCAGCGCGCCGGCGAGGCGTTCCAGCCATTCAACGTAAGGCGCGTTCCGCTCAACCGACACGGTGCCGGACAGGCAGGCAACGCGGCCACCCTCGAACAGCGCGGCCTGCCGGTAGGGCAGCAGCGCATGCGTGCCATTGACGAGCAGGAAGCGCAGTTCTTCCTGTGA
>JACCEA012472407.1_pt1 | contig 17807 bp, 8 predicted proteins | sample 7449851 | NCBI WGS metagenome assembly JACCEA01 (sample SAMN15323453, study PRJNA562643) | freshwater metagenome | isolation source: river surface water | place: USA:Blue River Watershed | collected 2017-08-18
AAACGCGTGTTCTGTGTGAGTTCGAAACAATCGATTACTCTTACTCCGGGAGATGCGAAAATATATGATGTGGTAATTACGACATGTACGCATAGCACAGGTTTCACACTGACGCAATCGGATACGATGATTACAGCGATTTATTTCTCGAATCAGGCGACGCGCGACCAGTTAGAAGGTCGTGTGTTGCGTATGGGGCAGACGGCTCCCAAGGTAAGTATATATGTGTTGCATACGGGACTGCTAACTTACACGATGAAGCATTATGAGGATGCGCGGTCGTTGAGACAGTCGATGGAAGATTTGGCAGTTGCTGTGCAGATATAATAAATAAAAATTGAAATATATTTTATGTGAAATGCCGAATTCATATAAAATCTAATATAAAAACATGAATAACTCGACCTCAACCCCCCAGCCTCTAAAAAACATCCACAATAATTACATTAACAACTACAATATATATTATGTAAATACAGACTATCCTATTACTCATATACACATTCCTTCAGGTAAGTCCTCGGAGCAAAGCGGAGAGGCAACCTTTGGTAAATCCCCGACGACAGGAGGGGTGACCTTTGGTAAATCCCCGACCTCAGGTAAGTAATCCTTTTTTATGTCAGCGATGTAATCGGCACATTCGGCCCATAATTCTTCGTCGGTTTTGGGTTCTTCGCGCACGTATTTCGATTTCAGCAGCTCTACAACAATTTCGGTCAATTGTGCCATGGTCGCATCTAATTTCAAAATCTCTCCCGATTTGATATTAAATAATTTGGCACTACGAACCATGGGATGATTCTTCGATTTGCGTTTTTGTTCATCCGCCGTTCCGTTTATGACGCGCCAGAGCCACGCATATATAACCAATTGTAACCGGTGTTCATCCGACAACACACTCGTGCATTTAATTTCCCACACACAGCGCTCCGTTATCAAATCCGCGCGAGCGGTAAAACGGAACTGTTTTTGCATACCGTTTTCCGGTGGAAAATGCGGCGCCAATACGTCGTTTATTTTGGCGGTGGCGGCTTCGTCGTCTTTATCAACGACGGTGTGTTCAATGAGTGGTCGGGTTTTGCGACATTCGGGGCCGATAACGCGGTCCAGACGACTAATGCATTTTTTTATAATGTCGGGTGTGAGCCAGGTGTAATCGTTTCTCCCGATTTGGTTGAGTTTGAAATAGATGCGCTCTTTCATACTCACATAAACGTTGGCCAAATAGAGGTAATCTGCGGGTCTCGTGCATGTTGTGGGCAGAGAACGAGCGGCGGATTTCAAAAACAGGTGTTCATTGGGTCGCATTGTCGCGATATCTTCGTATATGTGGGTGTATAAAATGCCAGAACCGGGAGATTCTTCCCTATATTCTAGTGCGTCATTGTCAAAGACCATCCCTTCCCGGTTGGTCGGGCGTTTGTCGGTATCTTTTTCTGGGTCAGCGTTTGAACCACCAACCTTTTTCCAAAGATGGTCGTAATAAATCGATGGAATAGCGATACCGTTCAGGTCGCTTACCTCCTCATAGTTGCCGGAAGCAGTCGCCACCGCGTTGGGTATAATAATCATATCTTCGGGTGTTTCGGGAGAGATGACAGTAAAAATCTCGTCCATTAAGGGCGCTAATTTCATGAGCACAGTCTCGGGAATGAACCGAATAAGATTGGTGGGCGTGATAAAATATATGTTGTTTCGCCGTTCAGCACCGGGAATGTCATCCGCCTCTTCGCCATTCGTCGCGTCGGACAATTGGTCTGCATAGAGTACCGATTTGGGTGTTCCCTTGAATTTAATGTAGGGTTGTTGTCGCATTTCGTGGTGGGACATGCGGAGGAAAGCGAGAGGTCGGTCATACCGCGCATCGTTGGTTTCGAGTAGAAAGAGATGATTGAGTGCGCGCGTGCAGCCGACATATAACGTATTGGGGCATATTTCGGGGTTTAAGTTGCGTGCGTAATAGTTAAAATACGAATTATCGAATCCGACGATGAATACGTATTTGCGCTGTCGGCCTTTGACGGAATGGAAAGTGGAGAACACGATTTTTTTGCTAATGACTTTTTCATCGACCTCTTCCGTTTCGAAAATGGGCACGTGGCAGGGAACGCCGATTTGCACGAGCACGTTTTCCATGCGTTTCATTTGACCGCCGCGGGTGGATGCGCCCAACACAAAAATGTCGTCGGGTTGTGCTGCCCCGCTTTCTAACAGCTGACGGATATGATATACGACGGTGTTTTCGACGTTGTGTCGGCTGTTGGTAATATAAACGACAGGGTCGTCGTGTTTGGTGGCAATGAGTCTGGTTTCTCCCAACATAACATTATTCACAAAATGCGCCATTTGTTCGGTGATGCGGTAAGAAGTCCGGAGGGTGCAATATTCGAATTCGTGCGTTTTCAAGTAGGGATGTGTGTGCCATATATTGCGATATTGAGTTAAAAAACGTGTATCCGCTCCCTTGAATTCGTAGAGACACTGCATGTAATCGCCCAAGACAAATAGTTGGAACGGATGTGCTGCATCTATCATGACTTTGGCGGCGAGTTGGAAATATAATAGGGAAATATCTTGGGCTTCATCGAGAACTAATACATCATATTTCGGGAGAGGAGATGTAATCCTTGGTGGGCGATTATTATGTATGATTTTTCGAATACCGCAGTCGGTGTGGGCTTCGGGCAAATAATATTTGACGGCCAAACTGTGGAAAGTATGGACTTCTACATTGGAGATACCTAATTCGCGTATTTTTTCCAAGGCGTCCATACGGAGCATTTTGTTGTATGTGATGAGGAGGAATCGGGTTTCAGGCGGCATTTGGCGGACACACGAGAATACAGTGGTGGATTTGCCGCTACCGGCGCAGGCATCGACGCTCACGTTTTTGCCTGAGAGAATATGGTCGATGATGAGTTGTTGTTCTTCGCTGGGGGAATTAATGGTTGTGGATGGTGGTGATTTAATATGATTATTTGTGATATATTGTGATTGTTCTTTATGTATATTATTCATTTAAATATGTGAATAAAATACGCTCCATATTTGTTTGTTTTATTTATCCATTATTACAGATTCAGAACCATGGTTATTTTTTTCTAATAATACCTTTTCCAATTTCGTAAGATACAGTATCGCATCCATATGTTCCTCTTTTGCGTGTCGAATCCAATCAATTACAGATAAATCTTCTCTGTCCAATGTTTGACCATATTTTTCCTTTCCAATCTTCGCTCTCTGAATAAAAGAATCAATAACAGATTGCACAATTGTGTCTGGCTTGAACTCAAAAATTTCGTACTGCGACGATATGTGCTCATTTAGACCCATAGAAATTGAAATAGGTTTTGTCGCAATGATTCTGTGGAATTCATCCAAAGTGTCTATTCTTTTTAAATTCGCATATGTTGTTAAATGCCCGAACGGAGTTCCCCACATAGCAGCACCGTTTTTTGGTGGAGGAAACATTCTGACCAATTCACGCCCTTCAATATACGTTAATAGTTTTGATGAGATATTATATAATAACACTCCATCTGGTTTATAATATGATGTGTTTTCATCACGAATGTAATACAAATATTCTGTCATCTCTTTTATGGGATTTCACGCAAAAGCTTTATATTTATTCTGATTGAAATTATTGGCGTGGTCTCCTTCTTCTTCTTGTTGGTCGGGGAGGAACATATGGACGAGTGGGTCGGAAATTGCCGTAGGTTATGGCGCGCAGAAGACGGAGTTGTTTTCGGGCTTTTGTGCGGGTGGAACATTTGGAGAATAAGTGACCGTTTTTGGTATTGACTACTTGCCAGCAGTTGCGGCGAGTCCGACGACGGATGGAATATGGCATGTATATATTCTCTCCCGAAACTAATAATTTTATTTTGCGATGAGAGATTGGACTAATGCCTTCAATTCGGCGATTTCGGAACGCAAATCCGCGATTTCTGATTTTTGTTTGGTGTTTTCTTCGTGGAGTTCTTGGATGGCTTTTACCATGTGGGGAATCATTTCAGTGGTGGAGAGACCAAGCATTTTATCATCTCTTTCACTAACAATATTTGGCATAACTTCTTTAACTTCCTGAGCTATGAACCCAAAACGTTGAGGATATATATCTTCATCTGTTTTGAATTTATATAATACAGGTCTGAGTTTTAAAATACAATCCAACCCATTATTAATAGAAACAATATCTTTTTTTAAACGCATATCACTACCAGTCCTCCATGAAGTGTCCGCGTTCTCCAAATATACGTTTGTGACAGGTGTGCCTACATTATTAGATCTCGCAATAGCAAACTGCCCACCACTATTAACATATATGAAAAATGCAGTGACTGGAATAGAGGGTACAGTTGAAACCGTGGAAATTTTTAAATACGAATTATCTGAGGTTGTTTTATTAATAAGTATGGCACCAGGAACAGTAACTGTTTCTGACGCAGTTCCCATCATTATTTGATTCGACGCGGTAATTTTGGCATTATAACCCACGGCAGTGGAATTATTGAAAGGACCACCACCCGTAATATCCGTATTTGCACCCAAAAATGTGTTATTGGAGGACGAATTATTAATATTATTTGCGCTGAAATACCCGATTGCAGTATTATTGCTGCCTGTCCCGGCGGAAGTTCCGTTGTATGCAGATGCATATCCGATTGCGGTGTTATTTGAACCAGTTGTGAATAATTTTCCCGCACTGGAGCCGAATGCAACATTGAACGAACCGGTTGTTTTTTTTTCTAATGCAAATGACCCAATTGCAATATTATTTGTGCCATCTGTTGCTGATGTAAGAGTATTATTACCAAATCCAATATTATTATTTCCGATTGCAGTATTCATGAGCTGATTAGACCCAATGGAATAATTAGTTGTTGCATTATTTATAACTATTCTATTTACCGTGATTGCAGAACCAGGAACAGTCACAGTTTCTGTCGCAGTACCTAATACTATTTGATTCGACGCGGTAATTTTGGCATTATAACCCACGGCAGTGGAATTATTGAAAGGACCACCCGTAATATCCGTATTAGCACCTAAAAATGTGTTATTGGCGGACGAATTATTAATGTTATTTGCACTGTAATATCCTATTGCAGTGTTATTGCTACCTGTACCGGCGGAAGTTCCGTTGTATGCAGATGCATATCCGATTGCGGTGTTATTTGAACCAGTTGTGAATAATTTTCCCGAACTTGCGCCAATGCAAACATTCTGTGTTCCAGTGGTTTTTCCATCCATAGCATATGCACCAATCGCAACATTACTTGAACCACTTGTGGCTGAAGCAAGAGTTCTATACCCAATACCAATATTATCGCTTCCAATAGTAGTATTCATTAAATTCGAACCAATAGAATAATTATAAACGTTTGAACTTGATCTAATGTCAATTGGAGTACTGAATGATATACCCGAACTGAATACGGTGTTTGCCGAGAATGTTTTCACACCCGCAATGGTTTGAGCAGTAGTTGTATTCACTACTCCATTAATTGCAGTTACGGGTATAGAGTTCGCGTTAATAGATGCACCACTCATGATTGGCGGTGATGAGAATGTTTTCACACCTGAAATGGTTTGGTCATTCGTTAATGTCACGAATCCGCCACCTTCGAGTGAGGTAAGTTTTATAGAATTCGCGTTAATAGATGCACCGCTCATGATTGGAGCCGATAAGAATGTTTTCACACCTGCAATGATTTGGTCATTTGCAATATTTACCATGGTTTCTGTATCATTCAATATGAGCCATGCACCTACACCTGAACAGACTATTCTCCCGCAAGTCATATTTGCATTAATTAATATAGCAGCAGTCCCTGCGTTATTAGTTGATCCAACACCTGTGCTTCCAACAACATACCCAAATTGTATCCAATCGGATGCAGAAGGTTTCACGTTAATAACCGCGTTTATGTTGTTTGTGATTTTGCGAAATTCAATAATTGTGCCGACCATTTCTGCTGTAATAGTGGGTAGTGTTATTGTGATTGATGATGATGATGAAGGATGCACTCTATACACGTTACACAAAGGTTTCGTGAGTGTTATATTTGTAGTTATATCGCTATTAAAAACAGAAACAGCGAATGTGCCAGCAACATCCAATGAACCGGGCACAATAACGGTTTCTGCTGTTGTTCCCAACACAATTTGATTTGATGCGGTAATTTTGGCGCCGTAACCCAGTGCGGTTGAATTACTATAGTTTGTGGTCGTTGAAAAATCGGCAGCATTTCCAATGAATGTGTTATTGGAACCGCTGGTATTTTGACCACCCGCCGATTGACCAATCGCGACATTTCCTTGACCAGTTGCATTTGCTTTTAATGCATTTGTTCCAATTCCAACATTGTCTTTCCCAGTAATAGTAACATTATTGTAACTCATGTTTCCGACTCCAAGCATGAGATTATTTAATGCCGAATCATATGTTAATGCCGCGGAGCTTGGTGTTCCGCTTGAGGGAGCAACTGTATAAATAGACAAGGCGCCATTATTTATAGCCGTATTTTTCAATGTGCTGTTTCCGGAAATATTCAGTGTTGCGCCAGTTACATTCCCACTGGAGGTTATACTTGTTACATTGGCTGCTCCCGCGGAATTAATTGACCAGCTATTCGTTGTTCCACTTCCGGTAGTATCGAATCCAATGCTACCATCCGTGTTAATGTATGTATATCCCGTGCTACCCGATTTCATGTATTTGAAATACAGTCCAGACGACAAGGACATTGTTATGGGTGCATTATTCAACATGAATGAAGAACTCCCAGAAATAGCGGCAAGAGGTATCGTACTACTTGATATGTTAGCACCACTCATTTTAACAGTGCAGTTTCCGAAATCAACAGTTTGACCATTCGCAACGGTTAATCCACCGCCGTTGATGGTGACACCTCCGGCATTCACTTTTAATCCACTATTTGTGGTGACGGTAATGGTCGAAGCCGTTAAACCGCCATTATGTGTGGTGGCACCAGTAAATGTCGTGGCACCAGTAAATGCGGCGGTAGTTGTTACAGACAATGAGTTCAATGTGCTTGCTCCAGTGCTCGCGATGGTACCACTTGTGATTGATGTGGATGTTATTCCGCCATTATGTGTAGTTGCACCAGTGAAAGTGGATGTGGTGCTTACAGCCAACGAATTGGCTTTTGAAAGACCAGTTGAGGTGATGGTGGTAGAACTCACGTCGGTGTAAGTGGCTGCGGGAGAGATTATTTTGGTGGTAAATGTGGCGGTTCCGTCGTTTAATATAGACCAGGATGGTGTGCTGCTCGTGATGTTGGGAATACATCTTAAATTGCTATCTGATATGTAAATGTATGGATTGGTTGTGTTATCCACAGTGGATGAATAAAAATACACACCGCCGTTCATTGTGTCGCTGGTATTCTCGACCAATAATTTCTTGGATTTTACATATTTACTTGTGATGACGGCGGAAGGTACATTTAAAGACGCGCCATCCGCGATGGTTGTTACAGCCACACCGCCGGCCAAAGAGAAAGTGCCGGTGACAATCATATTGCCTGGAATAATCACAGTTTCCGCGGTAGTTCCCAGAATAATACGATTGCTCGCGGTTATTTTGGCACCGGCACCTATTGCGGTGGAATTGGAGTAGGAATTTGCCGCAGTATCAAACCCCGTGTCCGTTCCAATAAATGTGTTGGAACTGCCAGTCATATTTACGGAGCCAGACCCATATCCAGCACGATAACCAACGGCAGTATTTGAATTGCCTGAACTATTGGTTAGCGCCCCGGTTCCAATAGCAACATTATTTGAGTTAGCGGCGGAACCAGTGCCGCCGGCAGAAAGAGTCGCGCTGCCAATGCCGATGTTTCCGGACCCGGACACGATTCCGGAGATAGATAAATTTCCCAAACCAATGTTGTTGTTGCCGGTTATTGTGGATAGTGCGAAAGATGAGTTGCCAATGCGAATATTGTGTAAAGCGGAGCCGAAATCAAGTGTGTATGAATCTTTCAAAATGGGGCGATATAGCACAACATTCGTGTTGGTCCATTGCAATATATTGGCAGCGGATGCGGTATTTGTCGTTGCAAGAACGCCTCCTGCCCATCCGAATATTTTAACCCCATCTATAGGAGAACGTTCATATTTAATGCCGTGATTAGTGTCAGTTCTAAAATAAATTGCTTTATCAAACATTCGAATATCAGAGTTACTCAATATACCGGTCGTATTTGTGCTGGTTAAATTACCATTAATAAAGGTTTCTCCCGAAATAGTGAGATTTGCATGTATGATTTGATTCGCAGTAAAAGTATTCGTGGTGGCTAATTTGGCCAATCCAGATAAACCAGTGCCGTCGCCGTTATATGTATCGGCTGTAAATATACCGCTCACGTCGGCACCCACTAAAAATTTGGGTTTGGCGACGAATGTTTGCACTGCATTCAACTTGGCGACATTTGAACTGAGTGAATTATCCGATATGGACCCGGCTGCAATACCGGCTCCGCTCATAATTGGTGCATTCGACCCAAAATTAATGGATTGTGTGGAGCTGGCATCTATGCCAAAATAGGGAGTGAATTTACCGAAAATGGCTGCGTCACCATTAACGGCCAACTCATATTCCGGAGGCGCGGAACTATTATCATACCGGAAATCAATATTGAATTCAATTTGTGTAATTGATAACCCGATCACGGTTGATGGTGCGGTGAATTGGATATTTTGTATTCCAGTGGGCAGGTGTATAGTAGCGCTAGCTGTCGTGCCTCCGGATAAATCAAGTGTTGCCAATACAGTCCCACTATTTGGAGTAATCGAAGTCACAACGACATTCGACGCGAATCTGTTAGCAGGAACGGAAGGTGTATAAGAGATGGAAAAAGTATAATATCCGGACACAGCAAATTGTTTTGGCATGGTGATGTTACTCGTATTAACAAGAGCTGCGCCTAATGGATTCACATTATATGTGCGCTCAGACTGGGCACTTGTGCTAACGCCAAACACATCAGTATTGGTAATATTAAATGCATCATTGTCTGGTCGTTTGCTGACCATATTAAATATATTCGAAGACCCAACCGTGATATATTTGGATGCCTGAATGCCGCCATTTATATCTGCAGTTATGAGTGGATTGCGATATTGAGAAACAGCCGGTGTTCCCACTAATAATTTATATGGATTTTTCACCGTCAAATTATTATCAAACGTTTTTGCACCAGATATGGTTTGTTCCGACCCCAAATCCACACCCGATGTCGCAAATGCAGTGCTGGGAATGGTTCCGGGTAAAATATTAGACCCGCTCATAATTGGTGCATTCGAACCAAAATGAATGGTTTGTGAAGTGTCTGCATACAATCCACCAGCAATGCGCGTAGGTGCATTGAATGCCGATGCCATATTCACCGTCATGGGCACCGCATCTGTGCCAACAGACGGCGTGATTGAATTCGCATCGTTTATCGTCGTCGTATTAGCAGTAACAATGATGGATTGTGTGTTTGCAATTAAATTCGGCGTAGGTGCTGTGCCGGTAGGTCCAACGGTTCCGATATCGACAAACATGAAACCAGTGGTTAATCCGGTGGATAAAGTAACTGTTTTTGAATACACGCCGCTTTTGACAGATGTGCTGGGCAATACTATATCATATCCAGTTCCGGGATTGGCACTACTTGTGTAATTTGGATAGATTGTGATAGATGGATGATTAGTGATTGCAGTTGCATAATCAAATGTGTATATAAATGTGTATGTCCCAGCGATAGTGATTGGTGTGTATGTTATTATGCGTGTATTTAACGCAATGGTATTGAATGCTCCGGATAGTTGCATACTCAGATTGGCAGCCGTAGCAGACGCCCAATACAAATCGTATGCACCGGAACGTTTGCTTATAGTAGTAGATGCCACTACAATGGAAGGTGAGCCGAGGTTGAGTTTTTTGCCAATGTTGAGTGTGTTACTGATAGCCGCTATTCCTGATATATCAACATCAACGCCGGATGCAATGGCGCCTTTTTTATTCACGCCTATTTTTTGGGCATATATGGGTCCATCCGCGTTTATACTGCCTGAAACATCTACATTGTGTTGTGTTTGCATTGAACCTTTTCCAATACCCAAATATGGTGTGGTTAAACCAACAGAATCCACCAAAAATAGATTATTACCGGATTTCAAACACACTGACGCTGGCAAATTCGATGTAGTAATAGCTCCGTCGGGTAGAACGACTTCTCCCGAAGTAACACGCAATCCTCCGCTAATATCCAAAGCATATGTCGAAATACCGGTGGATTTAGTTGCTCCTCCGACACTTAAATAATTGATGTAATTATCTCCCGAAAAAGTTTGCGGAGAACGATTTAAAAGGGCCACATTGCTGGAGAGTGCTGAATCTGCAACGCCACCAGATGGCAATCCAACACCGTCTGTGAGAGTGAGAGATTTCGCGCGTATATTTCCAGACATATCCAATGCAAAACCATTGATTGGGTCGGCGGTCAATTTCAGTGTGGTAGCGCTTATTGACCCGCTCACATCCAGCAACGTATCGTTGTCTGGTGTTTTTCCGATTCCAATATTGGAAGAGAATTGGGAGGGTCCATACACGGTGAATTGATTTCCCGCCAACAAGACTTCACCGCTGATGCTGACATTCCCGCCAATATTCGCGCTTGTATCCACATATATAGCGGATGAATGCAAACTGCCACTCATATCGACGTATGAACCAATGCTAAGATGACCACTGATAGCCGCATCACCGCTTATGTCAAGTGCCAATGCGGGAGATGGAACATATTTTCCAATCATTAAACTATTTGCAATGAACGCATTCGACCCGATATCAACGTTGTTAGATAATAAAACATCGCCGCTGATATCCAAATTTCCCAAGACCAAATGTCTGCCTTCTATTGTGGTATTTCCGGTCACATGCATATTTCCGCATACATCCAATGTATAATAGGGATTATCAATAATTGGTTTCCCAATGGCAGCTTTTTCTGCGACGGTAAGGTTCGTTCCACTGGAAAGACCGGCAGCATAAATATTACCATTCATGAAATTAGAAGTGGATAATCTGGCGCAATCATATGTGCCTCCCACAATGGCCCAATTGGTGCCATTGGAACGCACTTGCACGGAGTAATCTGGAATGAGTATTATATTATCGCTCTCTGGATAAGGAACAAATAATCCGGTCGATGTAGTTAAGGTGGCGTTATAATTCGAACTATTGTAAATCATAAACCACACCCCCGGAGTAATTGGTGATGGCAATGATATGGTGGAAGCAGTTGCACTAATAATATTCACGATAGACCCAGACTGAGTTGCAGTTAATGTGTGAGTATTCGCAGAAATATCTATGGAGCCTCCCAAAATTTGATACTGTGTTTGAATGGTGTTGGCACTAATGTCTGCAGTGGAAACCAATCCACCGGTTGTAGTAATAGCGCCGGATATATCTATGCCGGAAGTCGCGTTCAGAGATACGCGATTATTCAATTGGGTTTGAATATTGGATGTGACTGTGGATAAATAGGATAAATGGGTTGGTGTGATGGTAGTGTAGTTGGCAATAACATTTCCGATGATGGTGGTATCTTTATTGAATCGATTGGGAACCTCGAATGTGTTGAGTGCCACATTAGATACCATGGCCGCGTTCTGTATAGTAGAAGACGACCCACCGGAAATAGCATCCATTGCAATTTTCATCACATCCAATTGAGCTTGAAAATTCGACGTCGCACCCTTCATGGCGGCCAAATCTGCGGGATTCACGAAAGTATTATCTGCCACCAAAACTGTGTTTGCGATGTTGATTTGTCCATTAAATGTGTATGTTCCGTTCAATACACCCCCTCCAGCAGATAAACTGAGTTTATCGTTGAGTTGTGTTTGAACATCCGAAACCAAATTGCTCAGATATGATAGTCTAGTTGGAGAAATCGTGTAACTGACACTGGGAGATATAACAGTGGTCAAACCGGAGGACGCAACGCGCAAATCTTCAAATTGGTTGCTGGCTGAAAAATGATTGCTGCCGGAGAATGAATTATTGCCCGAAAACAAGATTTGTCCGCTCACAGTTGTTGATTCGGTTTTACTTAATTTATTATCGAGTTGGGTTTGTATATCTCCGGTTATGTTTGATAATTGGGCAATTTGTTCGGGAGAGACAGTGGAACCATCAGCAATAATATCTCCCGAAATGATTACATTTGCAAGTAAGTTTAATTCGCCTGATACAGAACTGATGCCGTCAATCACAGCATCGGTTAATGTGGTATTTCCCAAATTCGCGTAAGTGGCTGCCAATGTTCCATTCACAACCATGTCTTTTTCCGCAACGACTGTGCCGCCGAACTCGGCGGCACCATAATCAACCCGCAACGCAGTTCCATTGCCGAATGTGCGACTTGCTCCGTTGGGAGTTAATACGTGGGGTATATACATGTTATATATGACGGACTTGCCTCGGTTGCCATTATTCGGGTCGTAGTTTTGTGTTACATCGTAAAACATGATAGATTCGGGAGAAACCAAAAAGGCATCATATAATTGTGTGGTAGTTACGAGGCTGGGTGGAGCACCAAAGTCGCGCAATTTGCCGTCGGAAATAAAATAATAGTCTTGAAAAGTGTTGGAAAAATAAACAATGAATGCTCCATTTGAATCATATCCAGTGACGATGGAAGTATTAATGTCTTGCGTGTAAATACTATTGAATGTTTTTCCAGTGAAGAATGGGTCAGTGTATGTTAAAAGAGAATCGTATGTGATTCCACCATCTGTTGTATATACAATAATTCCGGGTCCAACCGCTGTTGCAACGTCGGAAGTAGCCAAAGAGATGCCGGTAAAAATATCGCCACTGTTATTTGTATAGGAAACATTGGATTTAATTGGTCCTGAATAATTACTGATATCGTAACTATGTATCTTGTTCGCCGCAGTAATATACATAATTGGATGCAATGCATCTGCATTATAACAAACACCCGGGAATGTAACAGTTCCATGATTCAGTGAAAAAATGGTGAAATTAGCAGGATTATTGTATAATGTAAGTGGCATATCGAACCACTCACATGTTGTATTACCACACACAAATACTCTTAACACGGAGTGACTACTTACAAAATGGTCGGAAACAAAAACCGAATGAATGTTGTTTGTGAATGGCAATCCTCCAATACCAAACCAATTTAATCCATTGTCAGCGGTATAATACATGAATCCTTTTTGTGTGCATACAAAACACAATTTATCGTCATAAATATATGCTGCATGTATAGAATTATCTGCCAATAATCCAATATCCGTGTCATTAAAATTATTCACGGACCACGTTTCACCCTTGTCATTGGATAAATACACTTTCTGTTGATAATTCTTTATTACGGTGCTACCCAATGGGTCTGTGTAAAATGTATCTGGATCGCCCGGAATAGTATATGGTTCTCCCACTGCAATAATGTAATTTGGAAGTTGCCGACAATGTTTTATGATTTGCAATTCGAACGGGATGGTTTGAACAACATTGGTTTCCGTTGTGGAACGAATAAATACGGGACCATTCACGTCCATAACGTATTCATCCGTGAGTGGATTAGACGTGTTTATTCCCACGGTTGTGCGATGAAATAAACGTGTATTGGCTGATGTTACAATATTAATAGCAGGAGCATATGTGCCGTCAGGTTGTGTATAACCAATCGTTCCCATGCGCTGTTTCGCAGGATTGGGTGGGTAAGCACCGCCGCCTATTGAAATACCTGAATTTGATTGAGTGTTTGTGAAGTGAATCATACTTACAGAACTCGCGTCGGGAGCACACACACTTATTGCATTGGATTGTGTAGTTGTATTTGAATTGAATGTATCATATGCGAATGGTCCCTGTGGAATATCATAAATAGTTTGAGCGGAATTATTGATTACTAAATCCGTGTCTCCGGTGGTGAGAACACTGCGCGAATAAGTAATAACTGAATCGGGTGCTTCAATGGCTAACACACCACCCTCAATATATTGAACGCGTGCATCTGGTATGGCTCCTGAAATATCGGCGGAAGGAATGGGTGTTTCTTTGTAGAATTGAATTTCCGTGGTGGCCAAATCCGTGTGAGCAACAACGCCGGAATCTTCATTATTTCGGGAGATTATGGAATAATTTTGTGTATTATCTGTTCGCACGGCGAAAGTAAGGGGAATATTACCAGTAATATCTAGGGTGGCAACCGGGTTATTTGTGCCGAATCCAATGTGACCGTCATAATATAGATTCGCAACTCCGGTTCGTGAATCCGTTATTTTGGCTTGTGTGATACCCAAATTCCCGGTGATGGAATCATTGTTAAAAATGGTTATTATATTATTGTTTCGTTCAATGTTGCCCAATATATGACGTTCATACACATACATGTCCTTTTTCACTGCCATGCTGCCGTAAATGGTGGCATTGCGGAGAACTTTTAATGTTAAATTGGCGAATATATTTTCGGCGCCCACATATGCTGCTAATAAATTACCACGGACTTTCATCGAACCTTCGGCATTTATGTTGCCTAATACATTCATGTCTCCGTAAAAGTAATCTTTGATCGTGAATTTATTCGCTACAACGGAATTAACATTAACATTACTTGTTGAATCAAGTCGGTTCGTTCCGCCTTGTTTTTTCCACGACATTATTCTCTTTATAATAATGTCGGGTTTTTATTTGCGATTCTTTCCGAACTTTCTTAGACCCTTTGACCTGCGCATTTTTCGCGTAAAGTAAGGAGTCGGCATTCTGCGGAAAGTTATACCCAATGTTTTATTCTCTCTTTTTTTTGATGACGGCAAATCAAAATGAACACGTTTTGTTCTTGCTATTCCAGGAAATGCAGTATTTTTGACAAACTGTCTCACAATGCCATTATTGTTCTCTCTCACAACTTTCATATCTTTCACTTTGCGCCCATTTTTATAGGCTACTTCACTCACAGAAGAAACCGAATGATATGTAGAACTCATTATAATTTTACTCATTATTTTGTTGTTGTTGAAAGAGAAGGGAATAATGGCGTCGAACCTCACCCTCCTAACATCCTGTGTCTGCGACTACGCTGAGCCCGACTGTTAAATCTTGCTCTTGCTCTTGTGTGATTTATAGGGCATTTACGTATAAAAGCTTTGATTTTCGGGAGATTCACAATGAGTAAATTAGCAATATCGCGATAAAAAGCTCGCATTTTGGGCATAAATGAACGCAATTGTGTTTCACAAACCCATTTTATCTCTATTTTCTCAAATAGTTTGCTTCCATTCAATGTTTTATTACTTATAGCTTTATGTTGCCACAAAAACTGATGATTGTTATTAAAATGTTCCACTAAACCTTCGTCATAATCCACACAAATAATATGCACTCTATACTCATTGCCATTCTCAAAATGATACGGCATTTCAAAACATCCACCACGCTTTTTTATGTGCGCTTTCAGTTGCTTTCCTGAACCGAAAAACCCGGTCAATTCTTCACTACCTTCTCTAATTGCCGCATCAAAAAACGACTCACCGGCCTCTTTTCCTCCTCCAAAATCGGAAAACCCGCGACTGCTGTCTTCCATTGGGTTCTCCTTGCCAAATAAAAAATACAGCTTGCCATTGTGTAACGCAACTGGTAATATACTTCCTGCTGGCATTATACTATATTATATTGTCATAAAACTACTCTTACTTACCTTGTTTATTAACCACAATACCAGGATTATATGCATACTGTCTAAAACTAGGCGCATATGACGCATCTGTTTGGGGACTGACCAAGTTAATATTTTTGACACCTTCTGCCAAATCTGATTGAATCTTTTCCGCCGGTTCGCATGCCCGAACAAACGCCCGACCATCGGAGGGATGGTCTTTGACAAGTCCCGACTGCCAAGGAGGGCAGTCTTTGACAAAATCCATCATCTGTTCCACAGACGCACGCGCCAATGTCTCGTAAAATTCCACCACTTTGGGATTCGCCTTAATGCGATTCGGATGGAAAGACGACAAATATAACCCATCCAAACTCTGTATCCTGGACAAAGCAACATATGTCTGACCAAACTCAAACACACTCGACCCAATATCTATTTCCGCCATGCGCATTGTCGCACCCTGTATTTTGTGTATAGTGAGCGCCCAGGCCAAACAGAGCGGCATTTGACCAACTGCAATCGTGGGATATTCTGTAGAATGCCGGAATTGTGCCTGAATACGCATTTGCACGCCGTTTGAGAATCGCACAATAGGTATTTCGCCGAATCCGTGCTCGCTATGCGACTCTGCGAATCCAACCACCGTTCCTTGTGTCCCATTACATATACCGCGTTCCACGTCTAAATTCGCGGTGCTCATTACGGCGGTTCCGACTTTGAGCGATATTTTCTCCGGCGTCTGCGATTGAGACAACATGGCTTTTACTTCGCGTTCATAATCATCATCTCGCAAATATCGCGCCTTTTGCAAATCAGCAAATTCTATATGTTTCCCACTGCCATCCAAATAGGTGCGACAGTGTAACATGGCGATATGTTCGTATTCGTATTCCATCGATTCGAGTTTTCCGAACTCATATTCATTCACATTATCCACTTTCGTGCGAATGGGAAACAGTTTGGATAATTTGCATCCACCATATTGCGTCTCATCATATGGTCTGGCGACGTGTTCTCGCAGAACCGCCGCATTCTCATTAGATAATTCGCCTTTGCGAATCTCACTCAAAATTTCAATATATTTGGGGTCTGTTTGTCGAAACATCGTCGTCAATTCAATACAGTTTTCCGGCGAAAACGTCTGCGTCCATCGCTCCGATTCAAAACAGAATTTGCCATCCGGCGAATCTGCGGGTCCCACGGGTGGTAATTGAAAGAAATCGCCGGTGAATATGAGCTGTATTCCGCCGAAAGGCCGATTCACACCGCGAATAATGCGCCCTATATCGTCCAATAATTCGAATATACGGACAGACATCATGCTAATTTCGTCGATGATGAGCGTACGAACTTGACGCCACGTTTTGGTGAGTTTCTTGCTGCGCTGAATTTGCGCGATGATTTTTTCCGATGTATCGCGCGCCAATCGAATGCCGCTCCATGAATGTAACGTGCTGGCTTTGCAGCCCAATAAAACGGCAGCACAGCCGGTCATGGCGCATATTTGGAATGGAACGCAAGATTCGGTGAAATGTTGAAAGAGGTATTGAATGAGCCGGCTTTTGCCGGTACCACCGGGTCCAGTGATAAACACATTGTGTCCCTGTTTGATGCGGCATGCGGCGTATTTTTGTTCGAGTGACAAGGAGTCAAACTCGATTTTGCGGGTGTTCATTTATTTAAATAAAACTCTTTGTGTTGTTGTGTTAATAATTTATGCGGATGTGTGATATATATTTATTTCATTTTTATGTTTTTTCTTCTAACATTATCGTAAGTGTTTGCGATTTCACGAAGCAAATCGTCATATGATAAATTAATGTCGTAATATCCCAAATTAGGCAACTCATCAACGTCCCATTTTTCTCCCGCATGAACACAATACTTATCTTCGTTTTTGTATATAGCTAATATAGAGCCACATGCCCTGTATCCGGCAACATGTTTCCATACCTTGCCGTTATTTACTACACACAAATTTTCTATGTCTCCCGGTGTTAAATTATCTCGTAAAAAATTGTAAGTTGTGGTGCTCATATTTTTAATTAGAATAGACCTTAACCAAACAGAAGTTATTTTATATTA
>JACCEA010335847.1_pt1 | contig 17792 bp, 12 predicted proteins | sample 7449851 | NCBI WGS metagenome assembly JACCEA01 (sample SAMN15323453, study PRJNA562643) | freshwater metagenome | isolation source: river surface water | place: USA:Blue River Watershed | collected 2017-08-18
CTGGGCATCAACCTGGTGGACACCGCCCGCGGCTACGGCCGCAGCGAAGAACGCATCGGCCGCCACCTCGCTCACCGCCGGCACGAGTTCGTGCTCAGCACCAAGTTCGGCTACGGCGTGGACGGCGTGCCCGATTGGACCTACCCCTGCATCGTGCAAGGCGTGGAGCGCGCGCTGCGCCTGATGCGCACCGAGGTGATCGACATCGGCCACCTGCACAGCTGCCCCCTGCCCGTGCTGCAACGCGGCGAGGTGAGCGAGGCCCTGGCCGACTGCGTGCGCGCTGGCAAGCTGCGCGTGGCCGCCTACAGCGGCGAGAACGCCGAGCTGGCGTATGCATTGGCCGACGACCGATTCGCCAGCGTGCAGTGCAGCCTGAGCCTGGTGGACCGCGCCAACGCTCCCCAAGTGGCCGGCACCGCCAAGGGCGTGCTGGTCAAGCGCGCGCTGGGCGGTCGAGGCTGGGCGCAGGCGCGCCGACCCGACGACTTCTGCGAGGGCCAGTACTGGGACCGCTGGCAAGCCCTCGCCTTGCCCGACCCGGGCCTGCCCTGGGCCGACGCGGCCTTGCGCTGGGCCGCGCACCAGCCGGGCGTGGCCAGCGTGCTGGTGGGCAGCCAGCGGCTGCAGAACCTGGCGGCCGCCGTGGCCACGGTGGCACAAGGCCCCTTGCCGCCCGAGGTGCTGGCCGTTGTGGCGGATGCCTGGGCGCGCGTGGGCGGCGACTGGCCGGGCTTGGTCTGAGCGGCGGCGCTGCGGGCGCCGCGCCCTCCGGTCACATCGGCGCGAAGTCCAGGCCGTGGGCCTTCATTTGCGCCAGCACCAAAGCACGCCAGGGGCCGCTGGGCGTCCACACCCGGCTCACGGCCTCGTAGGCCTGCGCCGGGTCCTCGCGCAGCGCGATCGCCCGGTGCAAGAACACCATCGTGGATGCCCGAAAGTTCACCTGGCAGTGCACCAGCACCTTGCGCTCGCGCAGGCGCAGCAAGGCGGCCGAGACCGCGTCCGCGTGCGCCGCGCTCGGTGCGTCAAAGGGCACGGGCAGGTGCACGAAGTCGATGCCCTGCTGGCGCAGCAACTCCGGTTCCTCGGGGATGGCGTCGGGCACGGTACGGGGTGCCAGGTAGACCACCGCCTGCACCCCCAGGCGGCCCAAACCGGCCAGCGCCTGACGCGTGGGCTGGCCCGCGGTGATCAAGCGCGGTCCGACCGCGACCACGTTGGGCGCGTCCAACGCGACGGCCTGCGCGCGGACCGGCCCGAGCACGGCACAACAAGCACCGAGCGCCAGGACGCGACGCGTCAACAGGGGCCTCGCATCGGGTGGGTTCATGGCGGCGCATCAGGTGGGGTCACGACCCACTCAGTGTGCCCGCACGCACGCCAATTCCGAGCGGGCCACTCGGCAGCGCACCGGGCTCACAATTGAGCAGCGGGATCTGTCCCGACTGCGTGCGCATCGAATGCAACGCAGACCCCAAAAGAACCAGAAGCTCCCCGCCCCCATGCCCACGCGCCGCGCCTGTCTGAGTTGGAGTCTCTTGGCCTGCAGCCCGCTGGCCCACGCACAAGGTGACGGCTTGTCGGTGGTGTCGGGCAACCTGCCGCCGTTCGCGGTGGAGGGCAACGCCACCGAGCCCGGCATGCTGGTGGAGCTGACCGAGGCGCTGATGGCGCAGGCCGGCTGGCCGGTGAAGGTGCAGTTCTACCCCTGGGCGCGGGCCATGCAAACGGCGCAGCACCAAGCGCGCACCTTGATCCTGCCGCTGACGCGCACGCCCGAGCGCGAGGCGCACTACCAATGGTTGGTGCGCCTGTACGTGCAGCGCTTCGTGTTCATCACGCGCAAGGGCACGCCGAAGGTGACGCAGTTGACGCAGGCGCAGGGCTTGCGGGTGGTGGTGCTGCGGGGCTCGCCCAACGTGGCGCAGTTGCAGCGGCACGGCTTTGCCGAAGAGCGCATCACCCAGGCCACCACGGTGCTGGACATGCTGCGCATGCTGGAGCTGGGCATGGTGGACGCCATCTACGGCGGCGACCTGGTCAACCTGTCGGCGGCCGTGCAATCGGGGCGTGACCCCACGCGCTTCGAGCCGGGCTTGCTGCTGGAGTCGGGCGACGTGTGGCTGGCGGCCAGCAGCGGCGTGACCGAGGCCGAGGCAGAACGCCTGCGGGCGGCGCACCAGGCGCTGGTGCGCAACGGGGTGCAGGACCAGATCTTTGGGCGTTACCGGGCGCTTTGACGGCGAGCGGGCCCGATGTCGTCAGCGCAGGTCGGGCGCTGCGGGCCGGGTCTTCCACATCTGCACACCGCGCTGCACGAAGTCGTTCATCAGCTTGTCGCGCTGCAGCTTGTACATCGCACGCGTGAGGGCGCCGCGCAACTCGGGCGTGTTGCAAGCGCTGCGATGCGACAGGGTCACGTACAGGCGCTCTTGGGCCACGGGCGTGGGCAGGGCCTTGATGCCCTTGACACCCAAGCTGGCCACGTAGGCCTCGGCCGGGCTGTCTTCGTAGAGCAGGTAGTCGCCACGGCCCAGTTCCAGCATCTTCAGCGCCTGCTCCAGCGAGGCCACGCGGGTCATCTGGAGCTTGTCCTTCATGAAGCGGTCGAACTCCTCGCCGAAGCTGTTGTTCACCACCGTCAGACCGCTGCGGCCTTGCAGGTTGGCCCACTTTTCGTAACGGAAGGGCTTGGCCTCGCGCACCAGCACCACGGAGCGGGTTTCGCGGAACGGCGGGTACACGTAGTCCATGTACTCGGTGCGCGGCAGGGTGAAGAAGGCGCCGGCGATGAGGTCGATGCGACCGGCCCGGGCCTCCTCTTGCACGCGGCTCCAGGGCCCCACGAACCGCATTTCGATGGGCAGGCCCAGCTCGCGGGACAGCCACTGCATCATCTCGGCATTGCCGCCCACGAGTTGGTCTTCGTCGGCCGCATTGCGCCACAGGTAAGGCGGGTACTGCGGGTTGCCGGAGGCCACCAAGCGTGTGCAAGCGCTGCTCGGCGCTGTGGCGGTATTGGCCCCGGCCCAAGCGGCCCAGGTCAACAGAACACCGGCTCCGGCCGCTCGCAGAACGCGCGCAATTCGCATGGGTTCGCACTGGAAGTAACAACTTCGCGAAGTATGGCCCGCGGTCCGGGGGGGCATGGCTCCTGCGAAACCCTCAGTGTGGGCTTGGCGGGGCCGTCAACCAGGGCCCAGCCGCGCGGACAGCGGCGGCACCCAGCGCTCGCCCCCGGCCAGGCGCTGGTCGTGCACGTAGTCGGTGTGAACCCGCACCCGCCATTCGGAGCGCCGGTGGTGGCGGGCCAACGCCGCCACGAGTTGGGCGAAGTACCAGCCGTCGGCGGCGTTGCTGTCCACGTGGTGCACCCCGGGGCGCGGCAGCAGTTGCAGCAGGGCTTGGGCGGTGTCGGTCATGTAGGAGCAGGCCGGCGTCCAGGCCCGGCTGGCCGCCACCTCGCCGTGCTGGCGCTGCCAGTCGTCCAGCGTGCGCAGCATGTTGTTGCCGCGGGCCTCGGGGTCGATCTGCCAGCCGATGCGCACGACGCTGGCCTGCGGGTGCGCGGCACGCACGGCGTCTTCGGTGGCGATCTTGCCGCGGCCGTAGTCGTCCTGGGCGGTGCGCGGGGCGTCCACGGCGTGCGGGCCGTCGGGCAGGTGGTGGAACACCATGGCGGTGCTCGTCATCAAAAACGGCAGCCCGCGTTGCGCGGCCCACGCGGCCAAGGCGGCGGAATCGGCCGCGCCGGCCATGGCCAGGTGGGCCACGGCGTCGAGCCGCTGGGCGTCGAGGTAGCGCCGCACCCGGTCGGGCTCGCTCCAGGGCAGAAGGCGGTGATCCAGCCCGATCACCGCGTGGCCCTGCGCCCGCGCTGCCCGGGCCAGCACGGGGGCCAGGGTGCCGCTCAACCCGGTGACGAGCAGGCGCATCGGGCGCATCGGGCGCACCGCGCTCACGTGGCGGCTCGGCGGCAGCCGAAAAAACCGTTGAGCGTCAAGCGCCCCGTGTGCACGTCGGTCGTGAGGCGCTCGGGCTGGGCGATGTGGCCGGAGTGGAACAGGCCGCCGTCGTAAAAGATGAGTCGATTCCAGCGCGCCGGCACGTGGGCCACCTGCTCGAAGTGCGCGTTGCTGGCCGTCAGGTAGCCCGGGCTCACGCCATAGCGCTGGGCAAAGGCCGCGTTGTCCAGCACTTGGGCATCGGCGAGCAAGGCCTCGGTCTCGGCCTCGGTGCCGCGCGCTTCGTAAAAACTGGTGCCGCCCAGCGCGGGGTCTTTGAAGAGGTAGAGCACCGAGGCGGCCATCAACCCGGTGCGGGGGTCCAAGGCGGTGCGGTCTTTGTGGCACAGCCATTGGCAAGGGCGCAGCGCCTCGGGCTGCAGCGTGACCATGCTCAGGCGGGTGTACATGTCCAGCGTGCGGCGCGCGCCCATGCGGCTGCGCAGGTGCTGGGCGAACCAAGCGTCCAGGCTGGCCGACAAATTGGGCGGCACGCCCATCACCTGGCCGGGGTAAGCGTTGGTGACTGGGGGCTCGAAGAGGTGCGCGTCGGCCCAGTCGACCAGCGCTTGCGGGTCGACCAGGGCGTCGTCGATGACGTAGCAGCAGCGCCCGGCGCCGAAGCGCGTTTCCGTCACCGTCGCCTCGGGGTTGAAGAAGCGCCCCCCCGGGGGCAGGTGCAGGGCAGCCAAGTCAGGGCCTGTGGGTGCGTGCCGGCGGCGTCAGCGGCTCATTGGCAGGAGCTGGCGCCGCTCTGGCCCGAGAGCTCGGCCTTGCAGGCGGCCGAGTTGCGGGCCCGCTCGCGACGGAGCTCTTCGAAGCTGCGCTTGTCGTCCTTGCGGCGGGCTTCCAGCACCTTGTCGGCGTGGGCTTGGTCCTTCTTCAAGTCGGGGGCTTGGGGCGGGCGCACCAGCGTGGCCAGTTCGTCGGCCCCCGGCTGCAGCTGGGTCCAAAACGTGGCCTTGGCGCCGCTGGGCCACACCGCCGTCACCTCGGGCGTGGTGATGGTGGCGCCAGGGGCGCTGGCCTTGTAGGTGCGCGTCACCGGCTCCTGACCCAGGGCCACACCGCCTTCGAACAAGGTGGCGCCCTCGGGCGAGGTTTCGTAGGTCAACAGGGCTTGGGTGGGGGCCGGGCCGGCCGGCGCCATGGGGGCGCAGGCGGTCAACAGGGCCAGCACGGCGCCGGCGGCCAAGGTGGGAAGGGCGAATCGCATGGTGGGGTCCTTGGTGCGGATGATGGCCATCACATGCGCGGGGCGGCGCAGTGCTGGGCGATGTACTGGCTGTGCGTCGGCATCACGTCCACGCAGGCCTTGATGACGCCGGCCACGCCTTCCAGGTATTCGTGGATCTCGGGCTCGCTGAGCAAATCGGTCAGCGGGTGGTAGGCCTTGGGGCGGATGCGCTGGCCGTGCATCACCTGCAGCCAGCTCACCGGTCGGAACAGCTCGTCGCCTTCCAGGAACAGGCGGCCGCTTTCCTCGAACAGCTTCATGCGGTGGGTCAGCGTGTCGGGCACGTCCATCGTGCGGCAGTAGTTCCAGAACGGCGTGTCGGTGCGCTCGGTGGCCTTGTAGTGCAGGATGATGAAGTCGCGCACCCAGGTGTACTCGTTGTCCATCACGCGGTTGTACTGGGCGCGGTCGGCGTCGGCAAAACCGGCGGCCGGGAAGTAGGTCAGCAGATGGGCGATGCCCATCTGAATCAAGTGGATGCTGGTCGACTCCAGCGGCTCCAGGAAGCCGCTGGACAGGCCGATGGACACCACGTTCTTGTTCCAGGCCTGCTTGCGCTTGCCCGTCAGGAACTTGATGGGTCGCGGGCTGGCCAAGGGCTCACCGTCGAGGTTGCTGAGCAGCTGCGCAGCGGCTTCGTCATCGCTGATGAACTTGCTGCAGTAAACGTGGCCGTTGCCCACGCGGTGCTGCAGCGGGATGCGCCACTGCCAGCCCGCCGTGCGCGCCGTGGCCCGGGTGTAGGGCGTGATCTCTTGCGTCGAGGCGCAGGGCACGGCCAGCGCACGGTCGCAGGGCAGCCAGTGCGACCAGTCCTCGTAGCCGGTCTGGAGCGCCCCTTCGATCAGCAAGGCGCGGAAGCCCGAGCAGTCGATGAACAGCTCGCCCTCGACCTTGCGGCCGTTGTCCAGCAGCACGGCGGTGACGTGGCCGTCGCCCTCGCGCACCACGCTGTCGACGATCTTGCCCTCCACGCGGGTCACGCCGCGGGCTTCGCTGAAGCCGCGCAGGAACTTGGCGTACAGCGAGGCGTCGAAATGGAAGGCGTGCGCGATCTGGCCCAGCGGCGAGTTCGGCATGTCGGGCTGCGCGCGCAGGAACTTGTTCTGCAAGCAGGCTGCGGTGTTGATGGAGTAGTGCGACAGGTCTTGCGCCTTGCCCGCCATGTACTGCTTGAGCCAGTAGTGGTGAAAGTCCACCGTCCAGTTGAACTGGCCGATGACGCCAAAACCGTGGATGTAGCGGTCGCCCAAGCGGCCCCAGTTGACGAACTCGATGCCCAACTTGAACGAGCCCTGCGTCTGGCGCATGAACTCGTCTTCGTCGAGCTCCAGCATGCGGTTGAACAGGCTGATCATGGGGATCGTGGCCTCGCCCACGCCCACGGTGCCGATCTCGTCGGACTCGACCAGCTGGATGTTGTACTGGCCCTTCAGCACCTTGGACAAGGCGGCGGCCGTCATCCAACCTGCGGTGCCCCCGCCGACGATGACGATGTTCTTCAACTTCTGGGTTTCCACGGCGTGTGTCTCACTTGGAAATCGAGGGAATGGCGCGTGCCGAGGCACGGCGCCCAGTGTGCCGCGAGGGCGGCGAATCGCGTGGCCCCGCGCCACGAAAAACCCCCGGTCGTGGCCGGGGGTTGGGGCTTGCGTCGGGACCGCCGGCCCCGGCCGAAGCCGGGACCGTCACCCCACCAGCGGCATCACTGCAGCTTGTAGTTCACCTTCAGGATCACGGTGCTGCCGGTCTTGTTGATGGTGGTGTTGTTGTTTTCGTCGCGCTCGCGGTACTCGGGCTTGTTCAGGTTGTTGCCTTCCAAGCGCAGGCTCAAGCCCTTGAGGGGGCCGGACTGCATCTCGTAACCGACTTGCGCCGACACCCAGCTGCTGCCCAGGATGTAACGCAGCACCGGGTAGCCACCGATGGCCGAACCGGCCACGCTGCCCACGTAATCCGAACGGTAGTTCTGGGCCACGAAGGCGCTGAAGCCCCACTTCTCGAAGTAGATCGTGACCTTGGCGTTCTTCTTCGACAGGCCCGGCAGCGGCATCTTGCCCGTGCGCACCGGCTGAGCGGGGTTCAAGCCGATCAGGTTGGGCAGGTTCACCGAGCTGCTGGTGTCCGAGTAGCTGAAGTTGGCACCGAAGCCATCCAGCCAGCTCACGAACATGCCGAACGGCGCCGAGGCAGCGATTTCGTAGCCGCGCAGGCTGCCACCATCACCGTTCACGGTGGTGGTGTTCTGGCCGATGTACGAGCCGCTCAGCGGCAGCGCCAGGCGCAGGGCGTTGGCTTCACGGGTGAAGTCGTAGGCCAGGTCGGTGCGCGTGGTGATGTAGCTGTCGAGCTTCTTGTAGAAGGCCGCGGCGCTGATGTACGCCTTGTTGCCGAAGTACTTCTCGTACGACAAGTCGAAGGCCCAAGCCTTGAACGGCTTGAGTTCGGGGTTGCCTTGCGAGCCGACGTAACGGCCGTAGGTGCTGTCGGCGATTTGACCCGTCGACGTGTTCAAGCACTGGGTGCCCACGATGGTGCCGTTGTTGCAGTCCAGGTCTTGCGACAGGGCCAGCGAGTTGCGCATGTCGGTCAGCGTCGCACGAGCGATTTGCTGCGCCAAGGCCACGCGCACCACGTTGCCCGAACCCAAGTCGCCCGACAGGTTCAACGAAGGCAACACATCGGTGTAGTTCTTCGTGGCCAGGCTCTGCGTCAGCGCCGGGTTGCTCAGGGTCACGCCACTGCCCACGTTGGCGCGGAAGCCGGTGGAGCCTTGGTTGGTGTTGACCACCTGCAGGCCCACGTTGCCGCGCACGGGGATGGCCATCAGTTCGCTGTCGAGGTCGGCCTTGATGTAGGCCGTCTTGACCGTTTCCTTGATGCCCCAGGTCTTGGACAGGATGTCGTCGTTGTACTTGCGGATGATGCGCGCGCCCGGCCACAGGTCGGCCTTCGGGTCGAAGGTCAGCATGTCAAAGCCGGTGCCGCCGATGTTGCGCTCGACGTAGGCATCGCTGGGGTACGCGAACGGCACGCTGCCATCGCCGGCCACCGAGGCGATCACGCCTTCGTCGGTGATGCGGTCCTTGGTGCGCTTGCTGATGTTCAGGCCGTAATGCAGCGAGCTGATCCAGGGGTTGCCTTCCAGCGTCTGGCTCAGGTCGAGGCGCACGCCGTTGACCTTGTCCTTGATGGTCGGGCCCTTGGAGTAGCCGGCTTGCGGCAGGCCGTTCACGCCGCTCCAACCGGTTTGGTCGCGGATGAAGACCGACTGCGGGTTGGTGTACTCGGCGGCACGGCCCAGGGTGAACTGGGGCACGCTGCCGGTGCGGTCGAAGGTCAGCGTGTCGGTGCCCAGGATGCCACCGTAGGCCTCGATGTTGCGCTCCACGCGCACGGCGCTGTTGTGGTTCCAGTCCAGGGCCACCGTCAGGGCGGGCGACACCTTCAGGGTGTTGCGCCAGCCGGCCGACTTCAGCTCGTCGTCCTGGAAGATGCTTTCGTGGCGGTTGATCAGGCTGTTCGGGCTGGTGCCCAGCTGGAACGTGCCCTTGGTGGCCACGCCGTTGACGACGGTGGCATTGGTGATCGGGCCGCCCAAACCACCCTGAATGCGCGCTTCTTTGGCGTAGTTGGTGATGGTCGACTGGAACAGGTCCAGTTGGCTGGTGAAGTTCTTGTTCGGCTTGTAGGCCAGGATGGCGGCAAAACCCGTGCGGTCGTCGGACACGCGGCGGTTCTTGTAGTTGTCGAGGCCGCCCCCGAAGTCAGGGACCGACACGTTCTGCACCACTTGGCCCGAGCCGGCCAAGGTGGCTTGCACCGTGGCACCGCCCCAGCCGCCCGTGCTTTGCTGGAAGCTCGTGCCGTCGGCGCGCACCCAGCCCAAGGCCACACCGATGGTGCGGTCGGCGAACTGGTCGATGTAGCTCAGGCTGTAGCGGTTGCCCTTGCCCACGACTTGCAGGCCACGGCCGTTTTCGTTCTTCTCCACGCTGCCGGCCACCACACGGCCGCGGAAGGCCAGGGGGTCGATCAGGCGGTTGTCGATGGTGCCTGCCAGGCCGGCAGTGGCCAGCGTGGCGTCGGTGGTCTTGTAGACGGTGGCGCCGGCGATCAGTTCGGCCGGGTACACGCTCAAGTCGGCGGCGCGGCTGTCGCCGGTGCTGGTTTGCTCGCGGCCGTTCAACAGGTAGCCGTTGAAGTCAGGGCCCAAGCCGCGGATGCTGATGGTCGAGGCCTTGCCGTCGCGCGTGCGCTGCGTGGTCACGCCGGGCAGGCGGGCCAGGGCTTCGGCGATGGTGGTGTCGGGCAGCTTGCCGATGTCTTCGGCCGAGATGGCTTCGACGATGTTGTCTTTGTTCTTTTTGACCGAGATGGCGTCCTCGATACCCTTGCGGATGCCGGTGACCACCACGGTGTCGAGTTGCTGCGGCTCTTCCTTCTTGGCTTCTTGCGCGTGCGCGGCGCCGGTGGCCGCGACCAAGACCAGGCACCCTGCGGTGATGGCGTTGACGCGGAACAAGTCGCGTCCGCTGCGGGAACTCTTCATGCTTGGAACTCCTAGGCTGTGTTGACGACAGTCGGTCGGCCCGGCCCACCCAGGCCGACCGATGTCACGGGATTGGCGCTAGAGATTCTGTACTAAAACTAGATTGCACTCCACCGGCCAAAACGCGCCTTCACCCTGTGTTTGGGCCGAATTTCGTCGCCAAACGGCGACAAATAGCGGGTTTTCCCTCAACGTGGATACCCGCATGGCGCCAATTTCATTCGCCGCGACGATGTCGGTCGGTAGCAAAACTACATGCCATGCCGCACCACTCACCCGCCCTTGCCGCCTGCCTGTTCAGCCTGATGGTGGGCGCCTCGGCGCCCACTGGGGCCGAGGCGCCCACCTGCCCAACGCCCGGCCCCCGCCCCTCGCCCGATTGGCGCGACCAGGTCGTGTACTTCGTGATGACGGACCGCTTCGACGACGGCGACCCAAGCAACAACGACCAAGGCGCTGGCGAGTTCAACCCCCAAGACAACCGCTACTACAGCGGCGGCGACTTTCGAGGCCTGATGCGCCGCCTGGACTACATCCAGGGCCTGGGCGCCACCACGCTGTGGATCACGCCGCCGGTCGCCAACCAATGGCGGGATGGGCGCAGCGCCGGCTACCACGGCTACTGGGCCAGCCACCTGAAGGAAGTGGACAAGCACCTGGGCACCCTGAACGACTACCGCTGCCTGGCCCGGGCGCTGCACGCGCGGGGCATGCACCTGATGCAAGACGTGGTGCCCAACCACATGGGCAACTACTTCGGCTACGCCGAGGGGCAGTGGCGACGCGACCAGGCGGCCGCCGGCTGGCAACCCAACCTGGACAGCCTGCCCGACCCGCACCCGCGCCAAGCCCCCTTCCACATGAACGACCCGCGCGACCCCGCGCAAGCCGCCGCCGGCATCTACCACTGGACGCCCAACATCCAGAACTACGCCGACGTGGAGCAAGAGCACCGCTGGCAAATGTCGGGCCTGGACGACCTGGCCACCGACAACCCGGTGGTGCGCAGTGCGCTGCGCGACAGCTACGCCTACTGGCTGCGCGAGGTGGGCGTGGACGCGCTGCGCGTGGACACGGCCTTCTACATCCCACCCGCCTTCTTCGAGGACTGGCTGCACAGCACCGACGCCAACGCACCGGGACTGATGCGCGTGGCCCGCAGCCTGGGGCGCCAAGACCTGCTGGTGTTCGGCGAGGCCTTCGGCATCGACAAGCCGTTTGAGACGGCGCAGATGCGCCGCATCCAGGCCTACCAAACCCCGGGCCGCATGAACGGCATGCTGAACTTCCCGCTGTACGGCAGCCTGCAGGCGGTGTTCGCACAGGGCCGGCCCACGGCCGAGCTGGCGCACCGGGTGCAGGCCCTGGCGCAGGTGTTCGGCGCGCGCCAGCACCGCATGCCCACCTTCATCGACAACCACGACGTCGACCGCTTCCTGGCCGGCGGCACGCCCGAAGCGCTGGACCAGTCGCTGCTGGCGCTGTTCACGCTGCCCGGCATCCCCACCGTTTACTACGGCACGGAGCAAGGCTTCACCGAGCCCCGCGCCGCCATGTTCGCGGCCGGCTACGGCAGCGGTGGGCGCGACCGCTTCGACACCGCCGCCCCCACCTACCGGCTGCTGACCCGCTTGGCGACGCTGCGCCGCGAGGAGCGCGCCTTCAGCCGCGGCACGCCCGAGCTGCTGCGCGCCAACGCCGCCGGCCCCGGCGTGCTGGCCTGGCGCGTGGCGCACGAAGGCCGCCGCCTGCTGGTGGTCTTCAACACCGCCAACAGCCCGCAGTGGGTGGACCGCTTGCCCGTGCACCGCAGCGCCGCTCGGCTGCAGCCACGCTTTGCCCTTCACGGCCTGCCCTCGGCCCAAGCCACGGACTCGCAAGGCTTGCTGAACCTCGTGCTGCCGCCGCGCAGCGGCCAAGTCTGGGTGATCGAGCCCACCCAGCCCGGTGCCGCGCCCACGGGGGCGCCGGCCGCGCTGGCCCCGCCCCAGCCCAGCGCCAGCGGCGCGCTCACCCTGAGCGGCCGCGTGCCGCCCGGCCACGAGGCCGAGCTGGTGGCCGACGGCGAGCTGAGCAACGCCCTGCCCCTGGCGCCCGACGCCAGCGGCCGCTGGCAGGCCAGCTGGCCCACCGACAACTGGCTGGACCCTCGCGTGACCCACCGCCTGAGCCTGCGCCACCGCGCCAGCGCCGATGCGCCCTGGCTCAGCGCCCCGCCGCGCGAGGTCAAGGTGCAACCCCGCTGGCGCACTTGGGCCCAGGTGCGCGACCCGCTGGGCGACGACCACGGCCCCGCCGGCCACTACCTGTACCCCACCGACCCGAGCTGGGGCCCGGCGCGGCAAATGGACCTGCGCGGCCTGCGGGTCGAGGCCACCGGCCAGGCCCTGCGCCTGACCGTTCAACTCAAGCAGCTGACCACGACCTGGAACCCGGCCAACGGCTTCGACCACGTTGCGTTCACACTGTTCCTGGAGCTGCCCGGCCAAGAGGGCGGCAGCCGCTCCATGCCCCTGCAGGGCGGCGAGCTGCCCGAGGGCATGGTGTGGCACCGTCGCTTGCGTGTGCACGGGTGGTCGAACGCGCTGTTCAGCCCCGAAGGCGCAGGCCCTGCCTCCGAAGGCCAGCCCCACGCCCCCGGGGCCGCGCTGGAGGCCCGGGCCGACCAGCACGAGCTGGTCATCACCCTGCCCGCCGCGGCGCTGCCAACGGGCACCGACCTGAACGGCGCCCGCCTGTTCCTCAGCACCTGGGATTGGGACGGCGGCTACCGCGAGCTGGCCGAGCAGCCCGGGCCGCACACGATGGGCGGACGGCGCGGCGCCGGCGACCCGCGCTGGATGGACGCCATCGGGCCCGTCACCCTGCGCCGGCCCTGAAACGCGAAGGGCCCGCACGCGGCGGGCCCTCCATCGGCACGAACGCGATCAGCGCAGCTGCGTCAGCGCCTGCGCCGCGCCGTCCAGCGCCACCAGGGTGTCGGTGATCACCGGCGTGGGGATGGGCTGCAAGAAGCCGGTGAAGCGGCCTTTGGCCTCGAAGCGCTGCCGGAAGGCGGAGCGCGCGAAGCGCTCGCCCAGGCGCGGCACGATGCCGCCGCCGATGTAGACACCGCCGCGCGCCCCGAAGTGCAGGGCCACCGAGCCGGCAAAGCCGCCCAACATCGCGCAGAAGGTGTCCAGGGTCTTGCCGGCCAGGGCGTCGTCGTCGGCCAGCGCGCGCTCCACGATCCACTTGCCATCCACGCCCGGCACCGCCCGCTGGCCTTGCACCTGCGCCACCGCCCGGTACAGCACCGGCAGGCCGATGCCCGACAAAAAGCGCTCGGCCGACACGTGCGAAAACTCTTGCCGCGCGGCCCCCAGTAGGGCGGACTCGAAGTCGTCGGCCGGCGCCAGGGTCGCATGGCCGCCCTCGCCCGGGATGGCCATCCAACCCAGCACGCCGTTGGGCATCAAGCCGGCCACGCCCAAGCCCGTGCCGGGCCCCACCACGGCCAAGGGCGCGGTGGGCGCGGTGCCGGGGCCGCCCAGGACCTGCTCGGGCCGCAGCCGCGGCAGCGACAGGGCCAGCGCCTCGAAGTCGTTGAGCACCACCAAGGTGCGCAGGTTCAGCTGCCGGGCCAAATCGCGCTGCGAAAAGCTCCAGGCGCTGTTGGTGAATTGCACCGCGTCGCCCGTCACCGCCGTGGCCACGGCCAAGGCGGCGCTGGCGGGTTGCTCGCCCGAGGCGATGAGCCCCGACACGGCCAAGCCGCTCAGGTAGGCGCGGGCCGCGTCCACCAACTGCGGGTGCTCGGCCACGGCCAGGGTGCGCACGTGCTGCGGCGCCTGCCCGGGGGCGGACATCCACGCGAAGCGCGCGTTGCTGCCCCCGACGTCGGCCAACAGCCAGGGGAAGGGGGCAGATTCAGACGCCATCGAGGGCGTGGAGTGGGGTTCGACCATGGCGGCTCGACCCCCGAGGGGCCGGGCAAAACGTAGCAATGGGCAGACGGTAGCAAAACTACAAAGCCTCGGCAATGGCATTTGCACCCAGTTTCATGGACGCCGGCGCATCGGTTTTTGCACCGCCTTGGTGCGCGCCGCGCCCGAAAGTAGGCACAAGTCCTTGATCCACCGTCGACGAGCCCCACGGCGCCAGCGGCTGAAGCGCGACCTGAACCCGGCTGCCGACGCGCGCATGCGGAACGAGGCTGTAGTCCGCCTACAGACTGGCGGGCCAACGCCGTGCTGGCATACCCCCAAAGGCCCTGGGGAAAGGCGCCCAGATAATGCGCTTTCTGTACTTGGACAACACCACCGGCTGTACTTTCTCGCGCCGGCGGTCGGAGATGCGATGAGCTTTGAACGCCCCCGTTTGCTGGCCGACATCGGCGGCACCTTTGCCCGGTTCGCGGTCGAGCAAGAGCCCGGCGTCTTCGCCCACGCCCAATCGCTGCGCTGCGCCGACCACCCCGACTTCCACGCGGCCGTGCGCGCTTACCTGGACAGCCTGCCCGGTGCCGCCTCGGCCGGCGTGGACGAGCGCGTGGCCCACGCCTGCGTGGCCATTGCCAACCCGGTGGAAGGCGACCAGGTGCGGATGACGAACTACCACTGGCAGTTCAGCATCGAAGAAATGCGCCAGCGCTTGGGGCTGGAAACCTTGGTGGTGGTGAACGACTTCACCGCGCTGGCTCAGGCCCTGCCCCGGCTGCGCACCCACGAGCGCCAGCAGATCGGCGGCGGCCAGGCCGCCCCGCAGCACGTGATCGGCCTGCTGGGCTCGGGGTCGGGCCTGGGCGTGTCGGGCCTGATCCCGGCGGGCGACGGCTGGATAGCGCTGGGCACCGAAGGCGGCCACACCAGCTTCAGCCCGCGCGACGAGCGCGAGATCGCCATCTTGCGCCACGCTTGGCGCGAGTACTCGCACGTGTCCTTCGAGCGCCTGCTCTCGGGCCCGGGCCTGTCGCTGATCCACCGCGCGCTGGCCGAGCTGCACGGGGTGTCGGCGCCCACCCGTCAAGCGCCGGAAATCACCCAAGCCGCGCTGGACGGCAGCGACGCGCTGGCCGTCGAAACCGTGGACGTGTTTTGCGCCCTGCTGGGCACGGCCGCCGGCAACCTGGCGGTGACCCTGGGCGCCTTGGGCGGTGTGTTCGTCGGCGGCGGCATCGTGCCGCGCCTGGGCCCGCTGTTCGAGCGTTCGCCCTTCCGCCGCCGCTTCGAAGAGCGCGGCCGCTTCAGCGACTACGTCGCCGCCATCCCCACCTTCGTCATCACCGCCGAGCAGGCCACCTTCAAGGGCGCTTCGGCCATCTTGGAAAGCCAGCTGCGCAAGCTGCAGTCCAGCCCGGGCGCGGCCATCCTGGGGCAGATCCGCCGCGCCAAGCCGCAGCTCACCCCGGCCGAGCAGCGCGTGGCCGAGCAGGTGCTGGCGCGCCCGCGCGCGGTGCTGTCCGATCCCATCGCCGAGATCGCCAAGGCCGCGGGCGTGAGCCAGCCCACGGTCATCCGCTTTTGCCGAAGCCTGGGCTGCGAGGGCCTGAGCGACTTCAAGCTGCGCCTGGCCTCGGGCCTGACCGGCACCGTGCCCGTCACCCACACCAAGGTCAACGAAGACGACAGCATGGTGGAGCTGGGCGCCAAGGTGCTGGGCAACACGGCCAGCGCCATCTTGCAGGTGCGCAGCCAGCTGAACCGCGAAACCATCGACCGCGCCACCGACATCCTGATGCAGGCCAAGCGCATCGAATGCTTCGCCGCCGGTCACTACGGCGTGGTGGCGCAAGACGCGCAGTTCAAGTTCCTGCGCTTCGGCGTGCCGTCCAGCGCCTACACCGAGCCGCGCCTGGCGCAGTTGGCCAGCCAGGTGCTGGGCCCGGGCGACGTGGCCTTGATCGTGTCCAGCGCTGGCAAGCTGCCCGAGCTGCTGGACGTGGCCGAGCAAGCCCGCGCGCGCGGCGCCAAGGTGGTGGCCATCACGGCCAGCCAAAGCCCGCTGGTGCGCAAGGCCGACGTGGCCCTGCTGGTGGACCACCAAGAGGACGTGGCCACGCACCTGCCCATGGTGGGCCGCATCCTGCACCTGCTGGTGATCGACATCCTGGCCGTGGGCCTGGCCATGCGCCGCGGCACGATGGAGCGCGAGGTGCTGGAAGCGCTGGACGAGCGCATCTCGCCGGCCGTTCGCGCGGCCCGCGGCGCGGCCCCGGGCGTGAGCTTGGCCTCGCCGGCGGCCACCTTGGCCTCGCTCACCTCCCACAGCCGCTGATAGGCTGGCGCCATGTGGCAAAGCATGGCGCGCAGGGCCTTACTGGGCTGGGGGCTGACCCTGGGCGGTGTGCTGCTCGCCTCGCCCGTCGCCCAGGCCAACGAAGACCCCGCCGCCCTACCCTGGACGCTGCGCCTGTGCGCCAACCTCGCCCTGGGCGACCCCGTGGACAACGGCGGCGCCGCGTACGAGTTGTTGCGCCGCGCCCAAGCCTTGTGGCCGGGCTTGCAGGTGCACATCACACCTCTGCCCTGGGCGCGCTGCCTGCAAGAGGCCGAGTTGGGCCGCTTCGACGGGGTGCTGTCGGCCTCCTGGACGGCTGAGCGCGCTGCGCGCTTGGTCTACCCCATGGCCAACGGGGCGTTGGACGACAGCAAGCGCCTGTTCCGCCTGGGTTACGTGCTGCTGCGCCCCAAGGGCGGCACGGCCAGCTGGGACGGCGAGACCTTCCAAGGCACCGGCCCGCGCGCCGGCCAAGCCTTGGGGGCCGAGCGCGGCTACTCCATCGTCGGCTTCGCCCGTTCCCGCGAGGCCGTGGTGGAAGACCGCTTCCCCCACTCGGGCACCTTGCTGGAGGCCTTGAAGCTCGGCCGCATCGCCGGCGCCTTGCTGGCGCAAGAGCACGCCGCCACGCTGCTGGCCGATCCCGAGTGGGCCAAGGGCTACGAAATCTCGGGGCCCACCTTGCAGTCCAAGGCCTACCACCTGCCCGTGAGCCAAACCCTGTGGCGGACCGAGCCGGCGCGCGTGACCCGCCTGTGGGCCACCCTGGAAAAGGCCCGGCAAACGCCAGGCTTCAAGCTGCACTACGCGCTGTCGCTCAGTGGCGGTCAGCGCAAAGACTTGGTGCCCTGATCCAGCGTGCCGCGCAAGGCGGCACACGCGGGCTCGCCCACACGACCCGTGGCGGCGGCCAAGGGCAACAGGGCTTGCATCAAGGCCAGGTACAGCGACAGGTCGGCCTCGCCCCGCGGCCGGTCGTGCGCTGCCCGCTGGCCCAGGGACTGCACGTGGGCCCGCAGCACTGCGGCGTCGCCCCGCGCCATGGGCCCGGACAGCGCCCCCACCAGCCCGCGCTCTCGCGCCGCGCGCAGCGCGCCCTCGGCCAGCGGCAGCAGCGCCCGCAAGGCCTCGTCGGCAGGCACCCCCAGGGCCTCGCCGCACAGGCGGGCCGCCAAGTCCAGGGGCGCCAGCAAGCCGCTGGCCGCGGCGTTGGCCGCCGCGTGGTAGGCCGCGCGCTGGGCACCGTCCAGGGCCAGCGGCTCGGCCCCCAAGCGGCGGGCCAAGGCCGTCAAGGCCTCGGCCACCGCACCCTCAGCCTCGATGCCGATCCGGATGCCCGACCAAGCCGCGCGCGCCGCGGCCGCGGTGGGCTGGGGGTCGGCCAGCAGTTGCAAGGGGTGAAAGCCGGCCACTTGCGCACCGGCCGCTCGGGCGGCGTCCAGCGCGCTCAGCGGGGTCGCGCCGCTCAGGTGCACGGCGATGTGGCGCGGCGCCCAGGGCAGGCTGGCGCACAGCGGGGCGATGGCCTCGTCGCGCACCGCCAGCACCACCCAATCGGCCTGGGCCAGCACCTCGTCCGGCGTGCTGGGCGGCAAGCCCCAGCGCCGGGCCAACGCCGCGGTGCGTTCGGGGTCGCGGCCGCCCAAGGCCACCGGGGTTTCGCCCAGCGCAGCCAAGGCCTGACCCAGGTGCGCCGCGGCGCGGCCAGTGCCGACGATGCCGAGCTTCAAAACGCGGC
>JACCEA010032582.1_pt1 | contig 17789 bp, 14 predicted proteins | sample 7449851 | NCBI WGS metagenome assembly JACCEA01 (sample SAMN15323453, study PRJNA562643) | freshwater metagenome | isolation source: river surface water | place: USA:Blue River Watershed | collected 2017-08-18
ATTATGGCAGCAGCCGATATTCGGATCGTCCACCCCGAAACGCGCATTGCGATTATGGAAATGAAATGGGGCTTGGTGCCCGATGTCGCCGGCATGCCGCTTTGGCGCACACAAGTGCGCGACGATGTGCTGCGGGAGATGATTTACACCAACCGCGAATTTAACGGGGTGGAGGCCAAGGACATGGGCTTTGCCACGCATGTCGCGGATGATCCACACGCCAAGGCGATGGAACTCGCGCGCGTAATTGCCAATAAAAATCCGCACGCGATGCGCGGGGCAAAGCGGCTCTGCAACTTAATGGGCGATGCCAGCGATGCAGAGCTGTTGCAGGCAGAGAGTGATGAGCAATTGAAAGTCATCCGCACGCCGAACCAGATGGAGGCAGTGATGGCGGAAATGCAGAAGCGAAAGCCGAATTTTCAGGATTAAGAGGCGGCCGGCATGACGATTTAGCTCTGGCGCACCATTTGTGCTTTCAGGCCTTCTGCAATTTCTGCCCGTAGCGGCTTGGCCTGATTGTCGGTGCGGCAGACGACTACGGTATCACAGGTCGCAATGCACTGGCCGTTTTGGAACATGGCCTGTTCAATCGTCCAGCTTGAGGTGCCAATGCGGCCAATGCCGGAACAGACCGTCACATCGTCCGGAAAATTGCCCTCGCGCAGATAGTTGATTTCCACTGCGGCCACCATTGTTCGCTCATTGGCCGGGCGGTCTGCCCAGGGGCGGACATTGCGGTTCAACTGCACCCGTGCATTTTCAAACAGCGCGGCAAAGGCCACGTTGTTCAGGTGACCGTTAATATCCATGTCTTGAAAGCGCGTCTGCGCGATCTGGTGGACGGGATAAATGGCCGGATCAAGGCGATGGGGCAGCGGCTTCGGCATCGATAAAAAAGGCCCCTTCACCTAGTGGCAAAGGGGCCTCTCCTTAAAGCGTTAGATCAACGTGGCGTCATGCGGATGCCGCCATCAAGGCGGACATCTTCGCCATTGAAATAGCCATTTTCAATCATGCACATGGCAAGATTGGCATATTCCGCCGGATTGCCGAGGCGCTTGGGGTTGAGCACCGAGGCCCCCAGTGCATCGCGCACATTTTGCGGCGCACCCGCGAGCAGCGGCGTATCAAAAATGCCGGGCAGGATCGTGTTGACGCGGATGTTCTCGCTGGCCAAGTCACGTGCGATCGGCAGAGTCATGCCAACCACGCCACCCTTGGAGGCGGAATAAGCGGCTTGGCCCATCTGGCCGTCTTCAGCCGCAACGGATGCCGTGTTGACGATGGCACCACGATCGCCATCTTCCAGAACCGGCAGCGTCATCATGCCAGCGGCAGATTTGGCGATGCAGCGGAAGGTGCCGACCAGGTTGATCTGGACAATCCAGTTAAACGCATCGAGCGGGAAGTGCTTGATCGAGCCATCTTCTTTCGAGCGGCTGGCGGTCTTCATGGCGTTGCCCGTGCCGGCGCAGTTCACCAAGATGCGCTCTTGGCCGATCGCGGCGCGTGCCTTTTCAAAGCCAGCGTCCACTGAGGCATCGTCCGTCACATTGACTTCGCAGAACACGCCGCCCAGTTCCTTGGCCAGCGCCTCGCCCTTTTCAACTTGCAGGTCGAACAGCGCGACCTTGACGCCCTTCGCTGCCAATGCGCGCGCGGTGGCTGCACCCAGGCCCGAAGCGCCACCGGTGATGACGGCGGAAATCGAGGAATCGAGTTTCATGTAAAGTGTCTCCTTTATTTGGTTCGTTTAAAGCCGTTCAACGATGGTGACATTGGCAACGCCGCCGCCTTCGCACATCGTCTGCAAACCATATTTGCCGCCCTTGGCCTTCAGCACATTGAGCAATGTCGCCATCAGCTTGGTGCCCGAAGCGCCCAGCGGGTGGCCCAGCGCAATCGCGCCGCCATGCATGTTCAGACGCTCAGGATCAGCCCCGGTGTGCTTCAGCCACGCCATTGGCACCGAAGCAAAGGCTTCGTTGACTTCATAGGCATCAATATCGCTGATCTTCATGCCTGCACGCTGCAAAGCACGATCCGTGGCGAACAGCGGCTCTTCCAGCATGATGACTGGGTCGCCCGCCGTGACGGTCAGATTGTGGATGCGCGCAATCGGTGTCAGGCCATGTTCTTTCAGAGCCTTTTCCGACACGATCATGACGGCTGAGGCGCCATCGCAAATTTGCGACGATGTGGCTGCCGTCAGCGACCCACCTTCTTGCAACAGCTTCACGCCCGCAATGCTTTCCAGCGTCGCATCAAAGCGAATGCCTTCATCCGTCTTGTGGACGATCGTGCCTTCAGGCGTTTCCACCTCAAGCGCCACGATTTCATGGTCAAACAAGCCAGCATTGGTTGCCGCAATGGCCCGCTGGTGGCTGGTGAGCGCAAATTGGTCGAGCTGATCCTTGGTAAAGCCATGCTTCTTCACGATCATTTCGGCGCCCATGAACTGGCTGAACATGATGCCAGGATATTTCTCATCCAGGCGCGGCGATTTATAATGGCCCAAGCCTTCCTTCATATGGAACATGGCGTTGGAGCCCATTGGCACGCGCGTCATGGATTCGACGCCTGCGGCAATCACCACATCCATCGTGCCCGACATCACGGCTTGAGCCGCAAATTGCATCGCCTGTTGTGATGATCCGCACTGGCGGTCAATCGTCACGGCAGGCACGCTATCCGGCAAATTCTTGGCCGCGAGCACGGCGTTGCGGCCCACTTGCATCGCCTGTTGGCCAGCTTGCGTCACGCAGCCCATCACAACGTCATCCACCTTGGCGCCATCAATGCCCGAACGCGCGACCAGCGCATCCAGCGTGGCAGCTGCAAGATCAACCGGATGCCAACCAGCAAGCTTTCCGCCGCGGCGTCCGCCCGCGGTGCGAACGGCATCAACAATATAGGCTGTAGCCATGATGTGATTCCTCTCCAAAAAGGGCTCAATGGCGAAATCCCTTGCCTAAATTGACGTTTACGGCAAGGGAAACTTACGTTTGTAAAGCCACAAGATATGGGGAGTTGTGATGAACGTTTCAGAAGCCATTGACTATCGGCGCTCGGTGCGCGGCTTTCTGGATAAGCCGGTCGATATCGCTTTGGTGAAAGACATTGTGATTCGTGCCTCACGCGCGGCCAGCGGCGGCAATCTCCAGCCTTGGCATGTGGATATTGTGCATGGCGAGTCGATGGCCAAGCTGAAAGCTATCATGGCAGAAAAGCTCGCCGCGGGTGGCCAGATGGAACAGAGCGAATATAATGTTTATCCGCCTGAGCTGAAGGATCCCTATGCCACACGGCGCGCCGAAGTGGGCGAAATGCTGTACGGCGCGATTGGCATTCCGCGCGAAGATAAGGCCGGTCGCGGGAAATGGTTCTTCAATAACTTTCAGTTTTTCGGGGCGCCCGTAGGTCTTTTTGTTTCGCTCGATCGGCAGATGGAACAGCCGCAATGGGCCGATGCCGGGGCCTTGCTGAATTCAATCATGCTCCTGCTGTGTGAGGCGGGTCTCGATAGCTGCCCGCAAGAATGCTGGTCCATCTACCCCAAAACCTTGGGTGATTTCCTTCATCTGCCGGATAATCGCATTTTGTGGACGGGCATGTCGATTGGCTACAAAGACCCGGCAAATCCCGCCAACAGCCTGCGTGCCAAACGGGCACCAGCAGAAGAATGGTTGGTCTTACACGACTGACGCATTGACAGCGCCGCGTCGCTTCGCCATTGGGCGCGTCTCGCGTCGGGCGAAGCGCCCGGCTGCGACGCCTGGGGACAGGTGGCCGAGTGGTTAAAGGCAGCAGACTGTAAATCTGCCCGCGCAAGCGTACGCTGGTTCGAATCCAGCCCTGTCCACCATATTTCTTGCAGATATGGTCCAATTAAATGCCGCTTTACGCGGCATTTTTTATTTCTGCTTGCCGCCTGCCGGAATTTGTGATTGCATAATTGCGACATGGCATGGGGGCGGATATGTCGCGTTGGGCCGGGCTTAGGAAAAAGTTGTTTGACTATATGTCGGTTGCGCAATGGATCGCCTTTGGGGCGATGATGTGCATCAGCTATATCGCCGTCCGCCATCCAGAGTTGGCGGCCTCGCTCGCAACACTGCGCTTGGGAATCATGGCGGCATTCTTCTTCGCCATGCTTGCCGTTGTCCTATTGTCTGACAAACGCGGATCCCAAGACGCGGCAGCGCCGCGCGCCACTCAGGGCGGCCTTTGGGTGGTCCTTATTGTGGGCATTGGGGCCGCGGGTTGGCTTTATAATCAGCGTGACACCTTATTCGCCCTTGTGGTGTTGGTTTTGACTGCAGGTTTGGGTTTTGCGGTTGCTCATTTCATCAAGTCGGATGGAGCTGAGATTGGCGAAGCGCGCTTTGATACGCGCAATGACAGGCCAATCGACTAGCGACCCCCTTACGGCGTCTGGCTTTTCAGATACGCAATCACGGCCCGGCGCTCGCCTGCGTCGGATAAACCCGTAAATGGCATATTGGTGCCGGGCACGAGTGCTCGGGGGCCTTTGAGCCATTTGTCCAATTGCGTCTCAGTCCAAGTGAATTTCTGCGCCTTCAGAGCGGCGGAATAAGTATAGCCTGGCAGGCTTGCTGCCCGGCGGCCCACTACGCCGCGCAAATTGGGGCCAAAGCGGTTCGGGGCACCGGCCTCGACGCTGTGGCAGGCAGCACAGCGTTGAAACACGCGGCGCCCTGCATCTGCCGGAGATGACGATTGCGCCAGTGCAGGCGCAGTTTGGGCTATTGCCAATAGGACCAGTGCCAATTTTGTGATGTGGTTCGGCATAAGGCCTCAATAAAAGCGAAGGGGAGGGTGCAAAAACGGGCGAGGGTGGTGCCACCCCCGCCCGGATTTTGATCGATCAGAAGCGATCGAGGTTCATCACCTTGGTCCATGCCTTGGCAAAGTCCTGTACGAACTTTTCTTTGCCATCATTGGCGGCATAGACTTCAGAAATGGCCCGCAGCTCGGAATTCGAGCCGAAGATCAAATCGACCGGCGTTGCCGTCCACTTGACCTTGCCTGTGGCGCGATCGGCGCCTTCATACAGGCCTTCGTTGGTGCTCGACTTTGACCATTTGGTCGACATGTTGACGAGATTGACGAAGAAGTCATTCGTCAGCTGGCCCGGACGATCCGTGAACACGCCATGCGCGGCACCGCCGGTATTGGCATTCAGCGTGCGCAGACCGCCGACCAATACTGTCATTTCGGGTGCCGTCAGCTTCAGCTGATTGGCGCGATCCACAAGCATTTCAGCTGGCGACATATAGGCGCCTGCGCTGTAATAATTGCGGAAGCCATCTGCTGTTGGTTCCAGCGCTGCAAAAGATGCAGCGTCCGTCTGGGCTTGTGTTGCATCGGTCCGGCCCGGGGTGAAGGGCAGGGTCAGCTCATGCCCAGCCTGCTTTGCAGCCTGCTCCACAGCTGCATTGCCGCCCAGCACGATCAGATCGGCCAGCGAGACTTTCTTTCCATCCTTACGGCCCTTGTTAAAGTCCTTCTGAATGGCTTCCAGTGCCGCCACTGTCTTGGCGATTTCAGCTGGATTGTTCACAGCCCAGTTCTTTTGCGGGTCAAGGCGCAGACGGGCGCCATTGGCCCCGCCACGCATGTCCGATGCGCGGAAGCTAGAGGCAGCCGCCCATGCCGTCCGCACCAATTCTGGCACGCTCAGGCCCGAGGCAAGAACCTTGGTCTTCAGCTGGGCGATATCGGCTGTATCAATCATGGCATAGTCAGCCGCTGGCACGGCATCTTGCCACAACAGCACATCCTTTGGCGCTTCCGTACCGAGATAGCGGGTGCGCGGACCAAGGTCGCGGTGCGTCAGCTTGAACCAGGCTTTCGCAAAGGCCAATTCAAAGTCCTGCGGCTTTTTGCGGAAGCGCTCGGAAATCTTGCGATAGGCCGGATCAAACTTCAGCGCGAGATCAGTCGTGAACATGACGGGCGCGTGGCGCTTATTCGGGTCATGCGCATCGGGCACCATATTGGCAGCGGCTGCATCATCGGGGATCCACTGGGTCGCACCATTGGGGCTCTTGGTCTTCACCCAGTTAAAGGCAAAGAGATTGTCCAGATATTGCGTGGTCCATTGCGTCGGGGCAGAGGTCCATGCGCCTTCCAAGCCGCTGGTGGTCGTGTCTTCAGCATTGCCCTTGCCGCACTTATTCTTCCAGCCAAAGCCTTGCTCTTCCAAGCCAGCCGCCGCAGGCTCAGCACCCACGCACTTGGCCGCATCGCGCGCGCCATGCGCCTTGCCAAAGGTGTGGCCGCCCGCGATCAGTGCCACAGTTTCTTCGTCATTCATGGCCATGCGACCAAAGGTTTCACGAATGTCCTTTGCGGCTAGCAGCGGATCTGGATTGCCATTCGGCCCTTCCGGGTTGACGTAAATCAGCCCCATTTGCACCGCGGCCAGCGGACGCTGGAGCTGGCGGTCGCCAGAATAGCGCTTGTCATCCAAGAACTTGGTTTCCGGGCCCCAGTAAAGCTCATCGCCTTCCCAGTCATCAACGCGACCACCGGCAAAGCCATAGGTCTTAAAGCCCATCGATTCCAAAGCGACATTGCCCGTCAGGATCATCAGGTCAGCCCAGCTGATCTGGCGGCCATATTTTTGCTTGATTGGCCACAACAGACGGCGGGCTTTGTCGAGGTTGACGTTATCCGGCCAGCTATTGAGCGGCTCAAAGCGGATTTGGCCGCCGTCAGACCCACCACGGCCATCCAGCGTGCGGTAGGTGCCCGCGCTATGCCAGGCGAGACGAATGAAGAAGGGGCCATAATTGCCATAATCGGCCGGCCACCAATCTTGCGAGGTGGTCAGCACCTTTTGGATATCGGCCTTCACAGCTGCCAGATCGAGCTTCTTAAACTCTTCGGCATAATTATAGTCGGCCCCCAGGGGGTTGGAGGCGGCTGCGTGCTGACGCAGGGGGGACAGGTCAAGCCGGTCGGGCCACCATGTCTTATTGGTCATGGGCTTGGGGGCCATTTGCATGGGGGGCGATGCCATCGCCGGGGAGGCAACGGCCACTGCCAGTGCCATCAGCGAAACCAGTCTCTTCGTCATAAAACTCTCCTGCTTATACCAAGGATGTCACCATCCATGCCCGCGCGGATAGTTAATTGTGAAACCGATTTATTTGGAGACTGTGATTGATTTAGCCGATCAATGGATTTGGCGGCGCCGGCCACAGCCCTCTCCTACAGGCGTCTTCGCCGCTTTGTCGGTTCTCGAAGATGGCAGATAGAGCAGGGGACGCGCCTCATGGCGGTATCGCCCACTACAGCGCGCCTGACCGAGTTCGTCATGTTCCCGCCCATTCTCAGCCTCGCATGTGCGGGGCTGGGCGGCACAGCGGGTTAATCGCGGATGTAATTGGGCGCGCGCTTTTCCATAAAGGCGCGCATCCCTTCCGCCACATTCGGGCTGGCGCTGGTCATCAACTGATTGCGGTTTTCAATTGCCATTGCTGCTTCAAGGCTGGGCGCATCAATGGAAAGCGACAACCCTTCTTTGGTCATCCGCAAGCCTTTGGGTGAGGCGGACAGCATGTCCTGCGCCAGTGCTTCTGCTGTGGCCTCAAGCTGATCTTCCGGCACAACATCCGACACAAGGCCCGTTGCCAGCGCGCGCGGGGCATGGATGAATTTGCCCGTCAGCATCAATTCTGCGGCCACGCTGCTGCCCACTGCACGCGGCAGGAAATAGCTGACTCCCATATCGCAGGCGGACAGGCCGAGCTTAATGAAGGCGGCATTCATCCGTGCCGTCTCGGCTGCAATCCGCACGTCGGAGGCCAGCGCAAAGGCAAATCCCCCGCCAGACGCTGCACCCTGCACAGCGGCAATAATTGGCTGGGGGCAGCGGCGCATTTTCACATAAACATCCGCCAAATAGCCCTGAAAGCCAAAGCCGCCACCAAAGGGAATGTCGTCAGGCCTGCCGCCGGCAAATTCCTTAATGTCGAGCCCCGCGCAAAAGGCGCGTCCTGCTCCGCGCATGACGACAACGCGGACTTGGGCGTCATTATATAGCCGCCCAAAATAGTCAGTCAGATCATGCACCATTTGGAGGTTGATGGCGTTGAGGGCCTCGGGCCGGTTCAGCGTCAGCCAATCCACATCGCCGCGCTTTTCAATCATCAGGGTTTCATAAGCCTGGCTGGTCATGGCCGTGCGCCTCCTTCATTTCCGTCTGTTTTGCTCAAGGCGTGGGGCTTGGCAAGCGGGGGGCATCGGCGCGCGGCGGGCCAGCTGCTCCGCCATGACGCTTTACTGCGCAGCGTGCGCGGCAAGGGAGGATGAAAACGAGGGCGTTAAATGATTGGGGCGTTCTCAACGCTGCCAAGCATTGCTAGCATCCGTCGGGTCGCATCATCGGTAAGCGCCACGAAAATTCGGCGCGCGTCTGCCGGGTCTGTCCAGCGACGCACTAAGCCCCGGTCCGCCAGTTCCCGGATTTTGCGGATGGCAGTGGATGCCGGCACAGAGGCGGCAATGGCCACGCTCGTCACGGATTCTTGCCGGTTCTCAATATGGGCGGCTGTCAATTCCAGCAGAATATCCCATGAGGGGTCAGAAAAGAGATCGCCCTCAAAATATTTCTGCCGGTTGCGGCGCGCCTTAATAATGGCTTTTAGGACGGAAGGGTGGATGGCGTTGGGATTGGCCATGGCAGCGGCCACATCTTCATCTGAGTCTGTTTCATCCCGCTGGCTAACGCCCAGCTTTTCCATCAATGCGCTCAGCGAGGTTTGGATGTGCGCGATGGACTCTTCCACCCGTGCTGTCGCCCCGCTTGGCCCGCTGGCAACGAGGCGTAGTGCTGCCCGCTCAATTGCTGCGCTAAATTTATCGCGCGCAATTGGTTTGCTGAGAAAATCGATAACGCCATGTTGCATGGCCTGAACGGCCAATTCAACTGAGGGGCTGGCCGTCAAAAGGATGGACAGAAAACTACGACCATTTTGGCAGCTTTCTCCGAGCTTTCCAACCAAATCCAGCCCTGTTTCCCCGGATAATGTGGCGTCGCAAATGACCAAGTTAATCTCAGGGCGGCTTGAAAACAGCTGGACAGCCTCATCGCTAGACGTCGCTGAAAGGCAGTAGTGACCCATGGATTGAACCGCTTCGGCCTGCTCCATCAGGGCTGCGCGGTCGTTGTCCACCAGCAGGACATATAGCGCCATGCGCTGGGCGGACTGTATGTTTCCTTCCAACATGATGCGCAATTCTACCCCACCAAGTCGGCACAATCCTCGATGTCCAACAGACCATCGGGCTTGGCCGAGCCCACGCGGCATGACCGCTTGTGAAACAAACTACAACCGAATCAGAATGATAAGAACCAAAAACGCTGCCATTTTGCATCGTTTTTGACTGTGGAGAGGTTGGAAAGTGCCAGTGGCGGGCGTCTATCAAGGCCCGCGATGATGTTATCCCCAAGTCCTTAAGCCGAATCTGTTAACATCTTCATGGGCTGTGCTTAAGGTCGACGCATGCCCTTTTCGCCCTTCGTCCCTTTGCGTGTTTTTTCAGCTTTCACGATGCTGGAGGGCGCGATTAGCCCTAAAGACATTGCCAAGCGAGCGAAGGAATTGGGCTTTCCCGCCGTCGCCTTGTGCGATCGCAATGGATTATATGCGGCACCGCAAATCTCTGACGCCTGCAAAAGCGCGGGTGTGCAGCCGATTATTGGGACATTATTGTGCATTTTGCGTCCCGGACGGCCCGAAGGCACAACGCCTGTTTATGATTGGCTGGCGCTCTACGCTCAGGATGAAGCGGGCTATAATAATCTGTGTGCGCTCGTTTCTGCCGCGCATCTGGCGCGTCCCGTGGAAGAGCCGCCCCATGTGACATGGGATAAGTTGGCCCAACATAAAGACAGCCTGATTGCGCTGACGGCGGGCGGCGAAGGTGCCCTGTGCCGCCTTTTGGCGGAAGACCAGCCAGCAGCAGCACACAGCTATGCCCAGGCCTTGGCTGGGCTCTTTCCCAATCGGCTCTATGTTGAAATTTCGCGCCGGTTGGACCCCGTGGAAGGGGCATCAGAAGAAGCCCTGTTGGATCTTGCCTATCAGCTAGACTTGCCTCTCGTGGCGACCAACCCGGCTTGCTATGCCGAGGCAGATTTCCATCCCGCGCATGATGCCATGCTGTGCATTTCCGCAAGTGCCTATATTGACAGCCCCGACCGGACCAAAAGCTCTCCTGATGCGTGGATGAAGCCTGCAAAGGAAATGCAGCGCCTATTCGAGGATCTGCCGGAGGCGCTGGCGAACACGCTGGTTGTGGCGCAGCGCTGCGCCGTCATGGCACCCAAGCGCGCGCCAATTTTGCCAACTGTGGGGGATAAAGCAGGCGAGGCAGACCAGCTGCGCATGGATGCCCGTGCGGGATTGGAAAAGCGGCTGGACTTAATTCCCGATGCAGATCGAGAGGCCTATTTCGCGCGGCTGGACTTTGAGCTGGATGTCATCATCCAAATGGGCTTTCCTGCCTATTTCCTCATCGTTGCAGACTTTATCAAATGGGCGAAGGACCAGGGCATTGCAGTTGGGCCGGGCCGTGGTTCAGGCGCAGGCTCAGTTGTTGCGTGGGCGCTAACAATTACCGATCTCGACCCGATTAAGCTTGGCTTGCTGTTCGAACGTTTTTTGAACCCCGAACGCGTCTCCATGCCCGACTTTGATATCGATTTCTGCGAAACGCGGCGCGGCGAAGTCATCCGCTATGTCCAGCAAAAATATGGCGCGGACCATGTGGCGCAGATCATCACATTCGGGACAATGAAGGCGCGGGCCGTGCTCAAGGACACAGGCCGTGTGCTGCAAATGAGCTATGGGCAGGTTGACCGGCTGGCAAAGCTGATCCCCAACCATCCCACTGATCCGTGGACGCTGGATCGTGCGCTGAATGGCGTGCCTGAATTAGCAGCTGAGTATAAGGGGGAATATCAGGTCCGCCAGTTGCTGGACTTGGCAATGAAGCTGGAAGGCCTGCCGCGCCACAGCTCCACGCACGCAGCGGGTGTGGTCATTGGCGATCGTCCGCTGGATCAGCTGGTGCCGCTCTATCGCGATCCGCGCTCGGACATGCCGGTCACGCAATTTGACATGAAATATGTCGAAGGCGCCGGGCTGGTGAAGTTTGACTTTCTTGGCCTCAAAACGCTCTCGGTCATTCAACGTGCGCTGGAATTGATTGAACGCCGTACGGCCACGCGGCCTGATCTGGATACACTCAGCTGGGATGATCCGGCTGTGTATGCGCTGCTCCAAAAGGGCGATACGGTGGGCGTATTCCAGCTGGAATCGGAAGGGATGCGCCGCACGCTTGCAGCTGTCCGCCCATCCAATTTTGGCGACATCATTGCGCTCGTCTCGCTCTATCGGCCTGGCCCGATGGATAACATCCCGCTCTTTGGCGATCGTAAAAATGGCCGCGTGCCAATTGAATATCCGCACCCGCTGCTCGAAGGCATTTTGTCCGAAACTTACGGCATTTTCGTCTATCAAGAACAGGTGATGCAGGCCGCACAGATTTTGGCGGGCTACACCTTGGGCGGCGCCGATATGCTCCGCCGTGCCATGGGCAAAAAGATCAAATCGGAAATGGATGAACAGCGCGCCATTTTTGTGAGCGGCTGTGCCGAGCATAATCAAATTGACGCTGCCAAGGCCAATGAGCTGTTCGACTTAATTGATAAATTTGCAGGCTATGGCTTCAACAAATCGCACGCCGCCGCTTATGCCTTGCTCGCCTATCAGACAGCGTGGCTGAAAGCGCATTATCCGGCAGATTTCTTTGCTGCGTCGATGAGCTTTGATATTTCCAACACCGAAAAGCTCTCCATTTTCATGGATGATATGCGCCGTTTGGGCGTGCCCAGCCTTGCGCCGTGCATCAACCATAGTGGCGCCGACTTTGAGGTGGAGCCCGTTGAGGAAGACACGCTTGCCGTGCGCTATGCTTTGGGTGCGCTTAAAGGCGTTGGTGAAGGCGCGATGGAACAGGTCGTTGCCGAACGGGTGACCAAGGGCCCGTTCAAATCGCTGGATGATTTTGCCGATCGCATCAACCCGCGCCTGCTCAATCGGCGTCAGATTGAAAGCCTTGCCGCCGCAGGGGCGTTTGACAGCATTGAGCCCAATCGCGCGGGTGTGCATGCTATGGCCGAAACGTTGCTGGCCGTTGCCGCTTCGGCAGATGCCCAACGCACCAGCGGGCAGGGCGGCCTGTTCGGTGGGGAAGAACATAAGGTGGAAGCCATTAAGCTGCCTGCCAATGCGCATTGGTCCCTCGCTGACCGGATGGCGCAAGAGCGCGAAGCCTTTGGCTTTTATTTCTCGGCCCACCCCATTGATCGCTATCGCCATGTCGCCGCCGCGCACGGCGCGCGGACCTATGCAGCCCTGTGTGCCCAGCCTGCCCCGGCGGATGGCGGGCGCACAGGTGCGGTCATGGCCGTGCTGGTGGAAGATGTCCGTTGGCGCACCTCGGCGCGCGGCCGCCGTTATGCCAATTGTGCCATGTCGGACGCGACCGGCCAATTCATTGCCAGCTGCTTTGATGAACTGACGGCCAAGGACTTGGAAGAGGCGGCGAAGGACAATAGCTGCGGCCTGTTGACGGTGGAACTGGATCGTCAGCCTGGCGAGGAAACCCCGCGCATTACCGTGAAACGCATTCAGCCGATGGAAGGCTTGCAGGCCAATGCCCGGTTGAAGGCGGTGGTCCGCACATCAGATATAAAGGCGCTGACGAACCTTGCCCAATTGCTTGAAGCCGCAGGCAGCGGGCGCGGCGAAGTCATCCTCGACGCGCCGTTGGACGGCGGCCAGACCGCCACGATCCGCCTCGGCCGCAATTTCGCGCTGGATGCGGAATTGGCCGCGCGGATTGAAGCCATGGAGGGGATTGAAGCCGTCACCCTCTCCGCCGCGGACAGCCCACGTTTGGCGTTGGTGTCTTAATCCGCAAACAATAGCACCGGCGTTTCCAGCAGCTTTTTCACGGCTTGCACAAAGCTGGCGGCATCCCAGCCGTCCACCACGCGGTGGTCGCAGCTGATGGACAAGTTCATCAGCTTGGCGCGGACAATCTCATCGCCGCGGAAAACCGGGCGTTCGACAATCCGGTTCGGGCCAATAATCGCGACTTCGGGCCGGTTGATGACGGGGGTGGTGGCCACCCCGCCCAAGGGGCCTAGTGAAGTGAGCGTGAGCGTTGATCCGCTCAAGTCAGCAGAGCTGGCTTTGCCACTGCGCGCCGCCTCTGCCAGCCGGGTAATCTCATCTGCCAATTGCCAGATATTCTTCGCCTGCGCATTGCGAATAACAGGCACCATCAGCCCCGCGTCCGTTTGCGTTGCCATGCCAAGATGCACCGCGCCAAACCGCGTCACCACGCCTGTCTCATCGTCATAGCGCGCATTGAGCATTGGAAATTCGGGTAGCGCCTTGCAAATGGCAACAATCAGCAGCGGCAACAGAGTCAGCTTTGGACGTGCTCCACGATGCGCGTTCAAATCAGCCCGCATGGCTTCGAGCGCGGTCACGTCAATTTCTTCGACATAGCTGAAATGCGGAATGTGGCGCTTTGATGCCGCCATATTTTCCGCAATGCGGCGGCGCAGGCCCACCACACGCACCTCTTCATCCGCGCGCACCGGTGCCGTGGCGGCATAACCCTGATGGCCGTGATAGGTGAGATAGGCATCCAGATCCGCATGGCGGATGCGGCCACCATCGCGCGCCTTCACTTGTGCCAGATCAATGCCCAAATCGCGCGCGCGTGCCCGCACAGCAGGCGAGGCCAGTGCCTGTGCTGAAGGGTGCGGCACCGCAATTTCGGTCGCTTCGGGGTGCGGAGCCGGGACATATGGCGTGGGCGTGGGGGCTGGCGTGGGGGCTGGCGCTGTTAGAGGCTCTGGTGCCGCAACGGGGGGCTCGCTGGGCGCAGATGCGTTTGCTTGCGCTGCCTCTGTCTCAATCACCAACAATGTCGATCCAATGGCAATCTTATCGCCCACTTCGCCCGCAATTTCGATGACTTTGCCAGCGACGGGGGATTCCATTTCTACAGTCGCCTTGTCCGTCATCATATCGGCAACAGGCTGGTCTTCGGCCACGTGGTCACCGGGGCGGACATGCCATGCCACCACTTCGGCCTCGGCAATGCCTTCGCCAATATCAGGCAGGCGGAATTCAAAGCGCGCCATGTGTCAGTTCCTCTTTCCAATTCCTCCCTATCGCGGGGCGATGGGGAGGGGGACCGTCCGCAGGACGGTGGAGGGGTAGGCTGCATGCCCAATGCCCCTCCGTCATCGCTGCGCGATGCCACCTCCCCATCATGCTATGATCGGGAGGAACGATCTTGTTCCCGTTCATTCGGCCATCACTTTCTCGATGGCCATGCCAATCCGGATTGGTCCCGGGAAATAGGCCCATTCGAGGCTGTGGGGATAGGGTGTGTCAAAGCCAGTGACGCGCTCAATTGGCGCTTCAAGATGGTAGAAGCAGCGTTCCTGCACTTGAGCGGCGAGTTCCGCACCAAAGCCTGAGGTGCGCGTGGCTTCATGCACAATCAGGCACCGGCCCGTCTTTTTGACGGAGGCCTCAATTGTCTCAATGTCGAGCGGTATCAATGTGCGCAAATCAATGACATCGGCATCTACGCCCAATTCCTCAATCGCGGCCAGCGCGACATGGACCATTGTGCCATAGGCCAGCACCGTCAGGTCTTGGCCCTCGCGCACCATTGCCGCTTTGCCCAAGGGGATGGTGTAATGCCCCTCTGGCACATCGCTTGCCGGGTGCTTAGACCAAGGCTGCACGGGGCGATCATAATGGCCGTCAAAGGGGCCATTATAAATGCGCTTTGGCTCAAAGAAGATCACGGGATCATTATCTTCAATTGCTGCCAGCAATAGCCCCTTGGCATCATAAGGCGTAGAAGGGATTACGGTTTTCAGCCCGGCGACATGGGTGAAAATGCCTTCGGGGGATTGGCTGTGCGTCTGCCCGCCAAAAATCCCGCCGCCAAAGGGAGAGCGCACCGTGATTGGCATCGCCCATTGCCCGGCAGAGCGATAACGGATGCGTGCCGCCTCGGACACCAATTGGTCGAGTGCTGGGTAGATATAATCCGCAAACTGAATTTCCGGCACGGGCCGCAAGCCATAAGCGGCCATGCCCACGGCAACGCCCACAATGCCACATTCCGTAATCGGCGTGTCAAAGCTGCGGGTGGCGCCATATTTCGCCTGCAACCCAGCAGTTGCGCGAAACACGCCGCCAAAATAGCCCACATCTTCGCCAAAAACGACCACGCGGTCATCGCGGCCCATCGCCACGTCCATTGCGCTGTTGATCGCTTCGACCATGTTCATGCGGCGGCTGGTCATTGGGCGTCTCCGCCACCTTGATCAGGCCATTTGCGCATCCGTTCAGCCAGCATCTGCGCCTGCTGTTCCTTCAGATGGGGCGGCAGTGTTTCAAACACATCCTCAAACATTGTCTCAAGCGGTTGGTGCAGGCCATGGCCCAGAATGCCGTTTTTTTCGGCCTCTTTTTGCGCCGCCTTAACGGCTTCGGCGCACTCCAAATCCATAGCGGTATGGCGCTCTTCATCCCATTCGCCAAGCGATATGAGATGCGCCTTTAACCGCGCAATTGGGTCTCCCAAGGGCCATTTTGCCCGCTCATCGGCAGAGCGATAGGCACTGGGGTCGTCAGACGTGCTGTGCCCTTCTGCGCGATAGGTGAAATGCTCAATTAGGGTTGGGCCATTATTGGTCCGTGCGCGCTCGGCCGCCCAAGCCGTGGCGGCATAAACCGCCAGCGGATCATTGCCATCGACACGCAGCCCCGCCACGCCATAGCCAATGGCGCGTGCGGCAAAAGTGGTTGCTTCGCCGCCGGCAAAGCCGACAAAGGAGCTAATGGCCCATTGGTTGTTGACGACGTTGATGATGACTGGCGCACGATACACCGTCGCAAAGGTCATCGCGGCGTGGAAATCGCCCTCTGCGGTTGATCCTTCGCCACACCAGGCGGCCGCAATGCGCGTGTCCCCGCGCGAGGCGCTGGCCATGGCCCAGCCCACAGCTTGCGGCAATTGAGTGGCCAAGTTGCCGGAAACAGTGAAAAAGCCGTGGTCGGGCGCGGAATACATAATCGGCAATTGCCGACCTTTCAGCGCATCGCCTGTGTTGGAATAAATCTGGTTGATCATCTCAACCAGCGGATAGCCGCGGGTGATGAGGATGCCCTGCTGCCGATATGAGGGGAAGCACATATCCTCAAAATCCAGCGCATGGCTTTGGGCCACGGCCACTGCTTCTTCGCCGGTGCACTTCATGTAAAAGCTGGTTTTGCCCTGCCGCTGAGCACGAAACATCCGATCATCAAAGGCACGCGTCAGCGCCATATCGCGCAGCATGGTGCGCAGTGTGTCGGGCAAGAGGCGCGGATCCCATGGGCCAATGGCATTGCCCTCATCATCCAGCACGCGCACCAAGCCATAAGCCATGTCTTGCAGGCTATGCGCGTCAGCCCAGCTATCGGGTCGGCGTGTTTCCCCAGCTGGCGTGACTTGAATATCCGAAAAATCTGCCTCTTCGCCCGGACGCGTGGGTGGCTCCGGAATATGGAGCGCCAGCGGTGGAATGTTCGTGCGACGTGAGTCGATATTCATAACAACGCATTGTAATAAAATTACGCAACTTGATCCAGCGTCTCAATTGTTCGCTTGGGTTTAGTCGGGCCAGTGCCTAATCTTGGCCAATGATCCGCCCTGTCCTGTTATCCGTCTTCTTCTTGTCCTCAACGGCTTATGCGCAGCCAATGGCCTGTGCTGTGCCGGATGTTTTGACGCCACTCCCGGTTGAAACTGCCCCAGCAGCAGAAGTGAAGCATGTGCCAGTGCAAGGCTATTTGCTGGCATTGAGCTGGTCTCCCCAATATTGTCGGGGGCGGCAAGGCGTGGCGCAGGATGCGGGGCAGTGTGGCCCTCAGGCGCGGTTTGGCTTTGTGTTGCATGGCCTTTGGCCTGAAGGGGAGGCTCAACACGATCCGGCTTGGTGTGCCCCAGCCAAGCCTCTCCCGCCGCAGCTGATGCGCCAGCATTTTTGCATGACGCCTTCGGCGGCGCTGCTCCAGCATGAATGGGCCAAGCATGGCACCTGCATGACAGATGATCCCGCCACATATTTTGAAACGGGCGCCCAATTATATCGCAGGCTGCGCTTTCCCAATATGCGCGTCCTTTCGCGCCAGACGCACAGTACAGCCAGTTTTGCCGCCGCATTTGCCCGTGGCAATCCTGGGTTGCAGCCCGATATGCTGCGCGTGATGGTTGATCAGTCTGGCTGGCTGAAGGAGGTGCGCCTGTGCCTTGGCCGGGATGTGCGCCCCCGGCCTTGCCCTATGGGAGAACCGGGCAAGCCAGACCAGCGGCTCTTGCGCATCTGGCGACGTTAATTGCGGGCGCTGGCCAGAGTGTTGAGGGGGTGGTGGCCGGTCTCATTGGTGGCAAAGCCAGTTAATTGTGGCGCCACCAATGACCAGCGCAGCGGGCGGGCGAGGGGAATATAGAGTTGCTCGGCCATAATTGCTCGGTCTGCTTCAGCATAGAGCCGGGCCCGCTCTGCCTTATTGGCACGCTTGGCAATAGAGAGGGCATCGCGCGTGGCGGCACTGCATATCGGCGCCGCGCCACAGGCAAAAGGCTGAAGATACCAC
>JACCEA012163627.1_pt1 | contig 17780 bp, 10 predicted proteins | sample 7449851 | NCBI WGS metagenome assembly JACCEA01 (sample SAMN15323453, study PRJNA562643) | freshwater metagenome | isolation source: river surface water | place: USA:Blue River Watershed | collected 2017-08-18
AAGGCTTGCAACAACCGCTCGTTAGTTGATGAACTCCATACAGTATGTGATTCCTGTTCATATAAGCTGTGACGAAAATGTAATTGTGGTAGTCCTGATTTCTTTATCATATCCAGCAGTTCAACAGTTAGCTTGGGACAATCACGGACATCCAAGTACCGCAAATGTGGACATTGAGCAATAATTTTCATAAGCAATTTATTTGTCAATTCCCTGGATCCCCGCAATGACAATGCTAAAAAATCCTGCAAAACATAGGAATTCGAAGAAAACATGCTAAAATTACCAGTCGGTATTGATTTTGAGAGGATATCTAGCATAAATAATTCTTGATCGGTTGAAAGATCGTTCATACTGATACCATTCAGGTCATAGCTATCGAATGGTCGATGGTATAATACACCTCTCAAAAGAGGAGATACACCACATACAACTTCTTCACGCAGTGATGCATTTTCCAAAGCAAAATAAGACGATATATGTTTATTGATCAAATCATTTCTTACAGCTTGAACCGTTGCTTCCCACCCATTCGGGTATTGACTTTCAATCGCTTCCAACATTCTAGTGGGCGAAAAGCGCTCTCTTTTTTGAATTTCTTCAATTGTAGGAACTTTTCCAAGTGCCGATAACAAAACTTGATTAGTGGTACTTAGAGTTATACGCTTAGATCCTATAAGTTGATAATCACCCTTCGCGATGAGATTGAATCGGCTTTCTGTGTGCATACTCAGTGGAATATTGTCAAAACATGACTTTCTATAGCATTTATGAAGAACCGGATCGATGATCTCTAACAATTGATCATGAGTTATTCCTTCTTGGGAAGCTACGAGTTTCAAATGCTTGAGTAAAACAAACATCTTTTTTCCCAAATCTTTGTCCAAAGTCATCGGAATTGACGATGGAAACTTTATCCCGTCTAAAACACATTCTTGATAGCTCATGTCAGCAGGGAAAACGCGTTCATGTAATGTATCTTGAAGTGAGGACGCTTGTAACCACTTCCGTATCACCTTTTCCACATCTAGTTGCATCAGCCTACGTCTTACGTCATCGTGTATTGGCGCTTGCATTCTCATCGAACAGAGTATGAATGACTTCAGCTTAATTTTATACGAAATAAAACCATTACGTTCAACAGTCTCAGTGAAACTATGATCATTATCAACCATAACTAACTTGCATTTCATATCCGAAGAAGATTGTCCAATCCAATGGATAATGCCATTGTCAGGTTTATCATCCTCTCCTGTCAACAGCAGAGTGCGAATGAAGTGGGCCGAAAAGTTTTCATAGTCCAAGCATTCCTCTAGAAACATAGGATTTTCTATTAAACATTCTTGTAAATTCTTTCCTAAGATTGCTTTGCTAATAAGAATCGGTTTATTATTCTCTACTTTCCTTAGAGTAACCATGTTACATAAATATCCGAATATATTATGTATCAAATCAGCAGCACAATATTCAATTCCAGGCAGTTCCGGATATTCCTTGACATAAATATCTCCACAAACTTGTTTTGTCAACCGACGTCCATAAGTTTCTTTACTTGCATTATTATAAACTTGCGCATATTCTGGTAATATTTCTGATAAGTAGTCTGTTTCGCGTTTCGGCCTAGAAAAATAGTTGTCAACTATAAGTCTTAAAAATGCCTCTTCTGCTCCTTCTTTTGAAGTCAGTATACTCCTATCCATACAATAATTTGATCTAACTAAGAATATATCTTTCCATTGATGAGACATGATATTATCAAATATCGTCATTCCACCTTTTCTACGAAACATTTTTAGTTCAATTTGAGCTTGTTGAACCCAAAACTTAGCAATTGCACTGCGAACATGATCTTCGACTTGCGAAAACGAAACTTCCGGAGCATCATTTCGCCCAGATGCAACCTGTTGCCATAATTTGATGAGAATTGGCTGCAATGTGTTATTGTACAATTGCCATGAATCTAAATCATAGCCTTGAAGGACATAAGGCTTCCCCCTCCTACCATCAGCTACCAAGTAGAACTCCTCCTTTTCAGTACCATAATAGAAATGAATCTTGCAACGAAGATTATGGAGCCATTGAATTATGTATTGCAATAAACTAGATATTATCTCATGTATTTCCCCGCACTGCTGCAGAGATTTTAATTGATCTATTATGGACATGTTCGAATCTGGTGTGTATATTCTTGATAATTCTGAGACGGGCATAACTAAAAATCTCAACTCTGTCTTGATATCATAACACATAATTGCAGATGCTGTAACTCGATATTGATTATAAAATCGCACATGCTCATTGATGCAACTTCGCAAACTCGAATTACGCTGTTCTCGATCTACGGTCGATGCAAACTGGGAGAGCATGAGCTGTGTGTGTGTCTTTAACAATGATTCATCGCCAAATAGGTGAGACGCAGAAGAGAGTATATTCATGAGAACTTTGTCATTATACAAATCTTCAAATATGTAACCAGGTTGAAAAATGAGATTCGCGCTTCCGAACGGCGTGTAAACATTGTCGAGTCGCAACCCAACGGTACCATCATTGATAAAATCGATCTCCAAGTCTTCTCCGATGGATGCGATGTCCATACGAAAGAGAGCATCTAAAATTAAAAAATATTGATAAATCAACTCTTTGGAAATCGAATTTTCTGTAACTCGGTAGATAATGGCATATTCAATATCAGAAAATGGGCATATTTCGCCTCTTGCCAATGACCCTAATGCGACGACCTCAAATGCCAAACCCTGAGGAAATGTGAACCAAGAAGATATTGACTTAAACATATCTCGCAGAAATGACTTCATCCTGGTTGTCCAATACACACACATTTCAATTTCGGCTTCATCACGCAACACCGTCGCAAAATCTTCCCGTAGGAACATTAACCTTTTCCGCAGAGACTCATCGACCGCTTTTCCATTGTCCAACACAGACTGAGAGCGATTTAATTTTGTCAGTATTCGCTCTAATAAAAGTTGTTTATTTTGCTTGCTGAACGTATCTGTTGTGCTGATATGCTTCGACAAATACGAATATAGGTTATGAGCAATTTCGATTTCATGAGGTTGCGAATCATCACCGCATGGATGATAGAATAAGTCCCCAGTGCGTTCAATTGCGGCTAAAATGTTATGATAATGAGTAATTTCTGGGGCATATTTACTACTCGAGGATGAAGGTGGATCACACTGGAAACACAAGTTCACGCTATTTGCGCGCGAAGCAGCAACATGAATCATAGAATCTAATAACCCTTCATTGATAATAAGATCGGAAAGATATTTTCCTTTCACTTTTTGAATCTTTTGTTCAAAATAGTCATTATTTTCTGTGAAAATTTGATCCACGCGCTTTTCCTCTTCAACGTTGAAACAAATATTCTCCAACAGAGTTGCCGCCTTAGAGTAGAATTGTATTGCCCTAACATATTCCTTATGGAGTTCAAAAAGATCACCCAAAAATTCCAAGAACCTTGTATTGATTTGCCTTTTTGCAATAATGTCGCATAGATATTCATTCTCTATGTGTAAATCAATTGTAAATTGCTGGCTGATCAATGAAGATAAACAGAGATATACCTTTCTTTACAATTATATCTTGATACCATTGAAGGAGTGCAACCTGTACCATCCTCCGAATTTCATTGGTACATGATAAGTTCAATCTTTCCGACAATAGTCGTCTGAGCTGCTTGATTATGTCGTTGAGATCACTCAAAGAGAGAAATAAAACAGTCAAGATATTCCTGGTTGTGTCCAACCTCTTCAACGATTCTATTGGATTTGTCGGGAAAAGGTCAATTGCTTGGGTTAATTGTACAGTTCTACTTGCATATTGTTCACCAGTCATCTTTCGTCGGTATCATCAAAACTAATGGTGTTTTTAATTAATTCTACAAAATTCCAAAAAATGCTGCAGTATAGTGCTCTCGCGGTTTGAAATAACGCCCCGGGGTTAACATGATCAAATTAAACCATAAATGAATTAAGTACCCTTGGGAATGAATTGTACTTATGCTCCAGCACTGTCATAGATGGTATTTATTACTTCAAATGATAAAATGCTATTAAAAATCTCACTTAAAGCCTAAATAATTAATGTTATTATGTCTGTTTCCTTATAATATGTGGAATAGAGAACATCGACATGTGTACTTTGCAAAAACAAAACACTACTAATAACAACAAATAAAAGAATATATTTTATGATCGGCATTTCAAGATTGACCCGACTGTGCTATGTTCTACCTCAAGCTAGCAGTTTGGAGTTAATATATACAATGATTATTACCCAAAATAATGTGTCGAAAATTAAGGAAAGCAAACACTCTTAAATTTCATGGCAAAATAGTGGAAACAATGGTATCACTGACCAAGAAACTTTAGGTCAGCCTCCGAGCAATTTAGTTCTCAAGTTCACCCCTGTTATATCCATAATAACCTCCATTTCCACCATTATTGTCTCCATAACCTCTTTGTTGCGGTCTTTGCTGATATTCTCCGCCTTGGTTACCACCGTATCCACCACCATTGTTGTTTTGTTGATAGCCACCTCCGTAGCCAGTATTGTTGCCACCATCACGAGGTTGGAAACGACCACGTCCACCACCATTGTTGAAGTTGTTAAAACTTCCTCTTCCACCATATCCGCCACCGCCACGATCACCGCCATATCCGCCACCATTGCGATCTGCACCATACCCGCCACCGCCGTTACGATCTCCACCATATCCGCCACCATTGCGGTCTCCACCATATCCACCATATACGTTACGATCACCGCCATATCCGCCACCATTGCGGTCTCCACCGTATCCGCCACCTCCATTACGATCTCCACCAAATCCGCCACCGTAGCCTTCCTGCTGACGATTGTTGGAGAATCCCCCACCACCGTAGCCACGTTGCTGATAGCCACCATTGCGATCTCCCCCACCATTGTTTTGAGCTTTGCGAACGGCACGGCAGTTTCCACAATGTCTTGGGGCTTGATAATTTTGGGCGCGGAATCTAGCTTGCTTGTCAGAGGTAAATACAAAATCAGAACCACAAGCGCATGTAATCGAAACGTTTGGTAAATCCTCGGTAGCGCCAGCCTCGTTGAGCATAGCAACAATATGCGGTAGATTCGAGCGATTTGCATAACGCAATGCAGTGAAATAATTATCATTGGTTAAATTCACAAGCTCTGGGTACGCACGATGGGCTAAGATAAATTCTAGAAGCAACTGACGACCGCGACTTGCCGCGTGATGAAGAGGAACGTAACGTAATTGTGTCAAGTCTCCTTCGCCCCAAAGAGCCATCATTAAATCAGGTGTAGATCTCAACTTGTTGATGATTTCCTCGTCAGGCAATTCATTATCAATATCAGCCAAGATTTCACGGTTGACTGCAGCTCCTCCAGGATAGGGCGCATTAATATATCGTTCTTCCATCATCATTGCACTCATTGTTGGAACAATCTTTTTAGCTGTTATTCTGTCAATTATAAATACAGGAAAAGTAAATTTTTGCCAATTCTCTCAATACAGCAACAAACTTACAAGAAAGTAAGAAGGATCTGAACGAGGGTGGTTCAATAAAACAGAGACTTTGACTCAATTAAATATTATTCATTCATGTTCTCAGAAACTAGATTCCAATGACGCACACCTCTCTTTTTTCGCACCCACTGATGAACAGAACAACTTTTTAGGAATTTGGGAAGGACTTAGTAGGAGAAACAGCTTTTACAAATGGAAAAGTCGTTTTAACAGACGTTTCATCGCGCACGCGCTTACAACTCTTCTCTCTATGTGATAATAATTCATTTCGTTGAGAGCAAGACCCAATGGCTAAAGAAAATGCCTCCAAAGTCAACCACCAACAAGAGAAAAACAGGTTTGGTGAAGCGGGCAATCACCAAGTCCATTGCCCAAAGCAGTGGAAACAATCCCGCCCGTGTCGCTCACGGCGATGGATACATGGATCTACCTGAAGAAATTTTGATGGCTAGAGAGGAACAAGAGCAAACAATGATCGATAAGTTTTGGGGCATTGACAAAGATTTAAAGGATAGAAATGTTGAAGTAACACAAATGACCAAAGAAGATGCTCTCTCGCGTCAGATGGAGACCAGGCTCCACATTCAGCATTTGCACCGTATATGGGACGATGAATTTGTTTTACATGAAAATTATATGAAGAGGTTGGAGAAAGAAAGAAAAGCTCGTGAGCGTATTGAACATTTACGCTTAATTAATTCTCCTCTATCGATGGAGGAAGTTTTGCAAGAGATTTGGAATATTGATCCCGCTCAGCACCAACAATCGAGAGCAGCTTCAAGAGGTGGTCCTGGCCTTTACGGGGAAGGTAGTAATGTAATGATTGGTGAAGGATCTTATATGGACAACGATCAAATATTGAACAATAATTCTCTTTCAATTGCTGAGTTGGCCAATCAACAAGTTGCCAATAATTCAATGGGCGCTGCTCCTCCTGGGTTTGAAAATTTTTCGTTATCACTGGAACCAATGCGTATGTCTTTACATTTGGAAGGATTGCAAAGGGGTCGCGAAATTGTTGACAATGCTGCTGGACAGTATCGACAACTTCTAAAAGAGATAAAAGCGAATAATGGTGTTGCTGCGGCACCAGTGGATCAGCAGCCGTCGTTTTCGATGAATCAATTGTCATCAAAGCAAGGCAATCAATCTGTGACCACAGTCAAATCGACGAATACATCAAAGAGTAAATTACAAGCTCTGCAAGAGAGTAAGTTGCTCATATGCATTGTCTACTATATGCACTATAATGATAACCTTAATTTTTCCAGTTGCCAAAGTTATGAAAATGGAGCAACCAGTAACTCTAATTAGTGACGCCCTTGAAGGTCACCCAAAACTTCAGTGGGACCAAGAAGCAATTCTTTATGCTTCATTTCAAGCCTTAGACAGTGGATCGAAGGGATACTTGACCAGAGAAGACATATCGCGTGTCTCTTGGGATCCTGTGATTCACTCATTTTTGAAATATACAGTATATTGGTCAGTCATAAAGAAGCGTGAATGGTCAATTTTCGATCTAATGTTTCTCGAAGAGCAACCTGAAGTTGCTCCACATCTCAATCCTTTATTTCCCCCGCCTCCATCAGCACCTAGTTCATCGCACCCAAGCAGAAGCGGTAGGGATGGTTCGTGGTTAGTGTCACAGACTTCGTCACATTCACTGCCACCATTGGGGGAATTGACAGGTAACAATCGTCCTTCCACTAGAGGATCGACATTAAGTAATAATAATGCTAGTCGAACTGGTGTGCAAAGTGGAATGAATATGCGCCCACCAAATACTGTGTCATATACCATTTGGTTGGAAACGGCAATTTTGTTAAGTCGAGAAAATTTCATACATGTCAAGTATATTCGTACACAGGCTGAGCACGAAAAATTGTGCAGTCTACGATATCAGACCCACAATAGTGCAAGCAAGGCTGGTCCTCAATTTAATGCTGAAACTTATGATAATGATAACTTTGGGATGATTCGAGACTTCCGTGTAATGCGACAATTGTCTGTTGGTGATTGTGTTTGGGTATTACATCGTAATGGCGTAAGATGGCTTCCAGCTGTAATTGAAAAAGTGCATACTTTACGGAATCCAAATAATCAAGATAATGTCAACTTGGCAACAACACCACATCATGGTGGAAATCAAACTGATATGGTGTTAAACAGTGAAGCATCGTGGGTTTCCAACGGGCAGCGCGGCAACATAAGCAGCAATGGTAGTGTTGCAAGCGCTGCATCGAACGGTAGTCGCCCATCCGTTATTAATCAAGACCCTTTGAGTTCGTTCGTTGCAAAAGATAAGAGGAGTAACCCATTCCCTTGTTATCATTATGATGTTTGGTATCCATTAAATGAAAAAGAACTCTTCCGGTCTCGAATGGCAACAACGTCCAAGCAGTTGTTAACATTACCCAGTCAATCATTGATTGGAACCCGTTGCTTAAAACCAAAACCATTACATGATGAAATATCGGTGTGTTCCTTCACATTTGATTTAATTGACTGTAATGCCACAGGCATTGTGGAATTAGTGAACCTGATTGCTACAATGCAATCTGCAGCTATGCAAGAGATTGTTGATACCAGTTTAGTATTAACTGTTATTTTTCGTAAAGTTCCTCCACAAATTGAGGAACGGTTGGCTAGTTATGATATTTCATCAACGGTAATTTCACGGAAAGGAAAGCGCATGATCAAGAAGCGAAAGAAGCTAAAGCAGATGCAATTGAGAATGCCTTGTCTACTACCTGTTTTGGTTGATACATTTACTGGAGTAGCAGATGAGGATGAGGCAGATGCTGCACCAAGAACTAATGATCAAGAGGGAGGAGATACATTCTTGACAAGCAGTAAAACCACTGACGGTAATGATAATCGCGCATTTATCTCTCGAACGCGATCTGGTGGATTCCCTCGTTCTAATAGTGGTCGTTCGTCGGGGAAGTCAGATTACGGTGACGAAGCGAATGGTGTGGTTAGTTTAGGATGTATTAGTAAAACAGATTTTTTGGAATTTTGTCGTGCGGTGTTTGTAGCTTGTAAATATGATGCTGAACGTTTGAAGCCGTTATTTGTGAATGCTCAATAATTATTGATGGATATTTTTACAGAAGTATGCGGAAGTCTTGTGTATGTAAACTTAAAATATTGCCAATTCTAATGTTAAAGAGATGAACAAACCTCGGACGAACTTTTACGAGAATTTTCTTGGCAGAACCATTTTCAGTTCACTATTTGGCCACACCATCGAATCTGTTCACTCATTTGCCGATGAGACGAATCTTCTTCGTCGTTGGGTTACTTGGCTGCTAGTGGAACAAGCTGTTCAAGATTAATTAGAAAGAAATGACCGTTTCTAATGAGAACAGTGACTCGGGAGCTAGCTCTTCCAGCAATTTCGACCAAACCAGTGCCATGAAGTCCAGCGAAATCTCAGAATCTTTCAAAGCTGGTTTGACTAGTATGAAACATGAAGCAAACTCTTGGTCAAAAGAAGTGCATGAAGAATGTTTCGGATGCCCGCAAACCTTTGAAGTTTTTGAAGTCTTTGAATTCCTGAAAGAAAATTGGAGAAGATTTGTTTATAATCCATATCTTCCAGCCTTCCACAAGCCCGGCTGGCTTTTGGATTATGCTCTGGGTCCTTTCAATGCAGAGCTATTGGGTACTTTTATGTTAGACTTTTGGGCTGGTATCACAGTGGCCCTTACACTCATCCCTCAGGTAAATAGTATAGTCTTACGCTGGAATGATGTACTAAATATAGACATTCTATGTGAATACAACAGGGCCTGTCTTATGCTACTCTAGCAAATTTACCAGCAATCAATGGTCTCTACACGGCCATTCTTCCTTCCGCAGTGTACACATTCTTTGGCTCCTCGTTGCAGTTGGCAGTAGGCCCCGTTGCTCTAGTTTCTTTGTTGCAAGCAGAGTTGATTATCAAGTATGGCATCGTGCCAGGAAGTGAAGATTCTGTTAATTTTGCTGGTGAATGTGCAGTTGCCATCGGCACCATACTCTTGGTCATGTCAGTTCTCAATCTAGGTAATTTGATCCGATTCATTTCTCATCCAGTGATGTCTGCATTTACTACTGCTGCTGCAATGCTTATCGGTCAAAATCAATTGAAAGCTGCATTTGGTTTTGTTGTTTCCCCTCCACAAGCAGGTCAAGAGGGCTATGAATGGAATTATCAGGTTCTCAAGTGGTACATTGATAATTGGAGTCTCAATGACAAAACTACTGGGCATCATGATATTCAGAATTTTTACGCTCGTCGCATTTCATTGTCCTTGTATTTTTGCATGCTTTTCTTCGTCATTATGAAGCAATATGTCTACAAACCAACTCCAGAACGCAAGAAAACGTGGAGCTTCACTCTTTGGACACTATTTGTAAATCTGTTGCCCCTAGTAGCCATCATCATTGGTGCTCATCTTGCTTGGGAGATAAAGAGTTCTGATCATTACAATGACCAGCAATACAAGCATCATCATTTCTACAAAAAGAAGCTTTCTATTGTTGGCATTGTAACACCAGGATTAGATGTTCTGAGAACTCCCAAGTTTAAGTGGGACTTTGGAAAATTACTTGGTGACGTTTTTCCAACGGCTTTGGTGCTTTTCATGGAAAGTTGGTCTGTCGCTCAAAGGATTGCAACTCAGAACAATCAGTTGCATTTGTTGAATGCATCCCAAGAACTTTGGGCAATTGGATCTGCTAACTGCTTAGCTTCTATCTGTTCTGCTTATCCTGTGGCAGGATCATTCAGTCGCTCCTCATTGAATCAATCTGCTGGGGCAAAAACCCCACTGTCGAAAGTAACTACTATGTTGACAATTGTACTTACTTTGAGATTCTTTACTAGAACATTCCAGTATATTCCTAACTGTGCCTTAGCTGCAGTCATTTGGGTTGCTATCTTCAATTTAGTCAGTATCAGTGACTTTTGGCATGCATGGAAACATTCCAAGAAAGACTTCTTTATCATGTCGGTGACTTTAGTGACAGTCTATGTTACAACAACTGGTGTAGGCCTTGCAGCTGGTATATCATGTTCTGTTTTAGTGTTCTTGTGGGAAAATGCATTCAGTGATCACTTTTCACCACTTGTTGTGAAGAATTGTGATGACCACGACTCTGGCAGAGTGACTGAATTAAAGATTCGTCAAGACTTGAACTTCCTAACAGTTGGGCGCTATATTGATGCTGTCACAAATGCAATGACTGTTCAAAACGGTTCTGCAGTGGCTTTCAATGACGATATTGCATGGAATGTAAAGTTGAAGCTACAAATTCAAGCTGTATTGGATCGCGTCTTGAGACCTGATCTTACTCGTGGTGTCAAAGTGATTCCAACTGCTTTTATAGTTGACTTAGAGCTGGTTCGTATTGTAGATTTAACAGCTTTGGAGTGCATTTTGGATTCCGCACAAATTGTGCGCTCCAAGAAAGCAACGTTTACCATTATCAATGCATCTGCTATCATCGCGAAGTCATTGGCTAAGATCGGATTTAAAAACGATCATATCCATCCTTCCATTGATCAAATGTTGCTTGAGAAATATAATGCCAGTTGTGGTGATATTATTCAATTCAAGGATCAATCAAATGATGGAAATGATTGCAAATTTGTAGCAAACGGTGATTATGTACCAGTGAAGACATCCACGGAAGATGTTGTAGTTGAAGCAGAGATGGTCGCAGTGAACGCTGATGAGTTGACCATTAATCAAGTTTAGGATATCTTTTCTATCCCTTATATTTGTCTTTTCCATACAATATGTTTGAATCATCACCATTGTAGTGTATTAATACTGTGCAATGGGAGTATGAGAAATTTGGTAACCATAGTATTACTTTAAGTGTAGGTTTGCATGATAAAATAATTGTTCCCGCCTAATAAGGTGATAACATGCATTAGCCACAAAGTATCATGTAGTAATGTTTGTCCATATATTCTTAGCTTTTTGTTGTCATTGTGTTTGTATGTATTGTTAAGAAATAAAGGATTCATATCTTGTAATATGTGTCCCTATAATGTATCATTTGCTCTGACTATAATGTAATGTGTCCCTACTATCACTTCAGTGTGGAGTTTGCATTTAAGTTGGTGCTTTAATAATAGGTTAATTAATGCTGATATAGTATATCAGGTGGAAGTGGATATTCCTCATTCACTGTGTTCTTCAACTTTCTGCAATTAAACTATCAACTTCACAACTTATGCAATCTAATCACACAATTCACATACATAACATATAATTAACTCATCAAAGTTGACAAAGTTAAATAGTTGACAGTAGCTACTTGCTCGTTTTCTTGTATATTTTTTGTTCTAATTAGAATATATTGTAAGTTGCAATAAAACTTTCTATTATTATTTACAAACGATACCTATAACTATCACCTACCACTACCGCTGAAATAAATTTTCTACTGCTAAATATGATTACAATAATATATACTCAAATAATAAAGAACTAAGTAGATGGATACTTATAATTTTTTTGTACTTTTGTTTGGAGAATACATCCGTGAGACCGTGCGTTACGTGTCGTCGGCAACACTTCTTCGTTTCTTCTTTGCTTTTCTTTTCTCAGCAGAATCAAGGGGTGCTTATGATTAATTGCTTTCAGCAATTTGGAATTGTGATAACGAGACTTCCACTGACGCGCCCTCACAAACAATAACTCCCTCAATATGAATTGAAGTTATATCCCCTCCATAGAACATAAATACAAGAAGCAAACACTATGACAAAAAAGTCTGAACGGGAGAAAGTTACTTCGGTGGAAGACGATGAAAGTGACTGTGAATGTTGTGACCATTCTCATGGCGATGCGTCGAATCAAGAGAAAACTCATGCATCGCATGATCATGTGCATGAGCATGGTCATCAAGATACTCATGGACACATTGATCACCATCACGGTCCGCATGGTCACGATCACGCTCATCAATCCTCAGTTGGCTGCCATGATGTGTGCGGTGAGATGCCCAACACTTTACCTGGCCCCAGTCGCGATCATGATCATGGACATCAACATGGTCACGAACATAATCACCAGCATGGTAGTGGTGGAGGGCATGGAGCCCATGTCCCTCATGATCACCACCATGATCATGGTTGCGGGGATTATGAGCATCGACATGACCATGGCACATGTGATCACGAGCATCGTCATGATCACAGCAGTTTTGGCCATGAGCATCATCATGATCATGACAATTGTGCACACGAACACCGTCATTCTCATGAAGCTCATGATCACCATCATGGGCATGAACTCGAAGATGAATGTTGTGGAAGTACATCAAGCAGCGAAAAATTGGAAAGCTCTTCTATTCCACTTTTAAACTCTTGTTGCAACAAGAGTGACAATTGTTGCGACCATCATGTAAGTAGCAGTAACCTTAAATCGTGTTGCAGCAACAATGAGAAAGATCGCAATTCAGCATGTTGTGACAATCGTAAATCAAATAATAACAATAATGAAGATGACTGCTGTCCATCTACTTGTTGTGACAAAAATCATAAAGGAAAGCACAAAACCGGTCAATTAGTAGCATCAACTGAAATTAAAACCGTGGTACAAGTGAGTAAAACTAAGTTAAAACATTCTGATGGTGATTCTTCACCTGAACCGCATGAAACGAAAGAACAACAAATAATTATTACTCATGCAACAGTCTGTCAATCTTGCGATCCTAACAGTGAAATATTACATGTGATCCAAGTCACTAGATTTCGCGTGGCAAATCTATGTTGTGCTGGAGAAGAAAAAATTATTAGAGAAGCCCTAGGTAAAATGACAGGGGTAGAACATGTTGCTGTGAATATAGTTGGTAGATATGCAGTTGTCAAACATTGCACAGTAGACTGTTGTGCTCCGGGACAGAAAATTGTTGATACTTTGAATGCTCTTCATTTAGGAGTCAGTATTCATGAAGTTGGAAACGAGGATGACGCGAATGGAAACAAAGAGGAAGTTGTAGATATTTACGAATTTGCACATGTTCTAACTGTTGCAATACTATTCCTTGTTGGGTTGATTTTGTATCTTCATCCACCAACCACTGGACCATCAAAATGGATCTTCATTTGCTCGATTATTATTGGAATATATCCTATCCTCAAGAGTGCTTTGATTGCCATATTTATTCGTCATTCTATCGATATAAACACACTAATTGTGATTGCTGTTGCAGGAGCCTTGGCTGCGAGAGAGTACTTTGATGCCAGTTTAGTAATTGCCATGTTCCTTGCAGCAGAGTTAATTGAATCAGTAGTAATGGTGCAAGTTCGAAATGCTATCAAGTTATCAACTTCCAGTACCATTCCAAAGAAGGCATATCTCATCGATGGTCGGTCGGTCACCATTGAAGAATTAAAAATAGGCGATATCATTGCAGTGCGTGCAGGAGAAATGATTGTATGTGATGGGAAAGTTGTAAAAGGAGAAGGTGTAGTAGATGAAAGTTCCTTGACCGGTGAAGCTGTACCAGTGTCGAAAAAGGTGAATTCTCAAGTTCTAAGTGGCACAGTGGTGCAAAACGGCTATCTTGAAGTAGAAACAACGAAAAATGCTCAAGATAGTACTTTAAAGCAACTGAAACAAGCCGTTGAAGATGTTCAAGCAGATCGCGGAGAATATGCCAAATTAGTGGATAAATTTGCAAGTTATTGGACACCTGCAATTCTTTTAACCACTCTTGGATTGATTCTCATTGGAGGAGGTGCTACTGGTGATTGGTGGGGTTATCTTCATCGTGGTTTGGTTTTATTGATCTTAGCATGCCCTTGCGCTATTGTGGTCTCTGCACCTATTCCCTCTGTATGTGCGATTGCTACGGCTGCAAAAGGTGGTGTATTGATCAAGGGTTCTACCATCATTGAAAAAATGTGCCTCATCGATACTGTGGCAGTTGATAAGACTGGAACACTGACCAAAGGTTACTTTCAAGTACAAGATCGATTTGATTTAGTTGGTCACACTGAAGCTGGTTATGATCCATTGAAATTAGCTGTGGCATTAGAAGCAAAGAGTACACACCCTTTAGCTAATGCTATTGTTTCTGCGTATTGTGGATGTATTGCTGAAATGTCCGACATTGTACTCCCACCTGTAAAGAAAGTCAAAGTGGTTGAAGGAGTCGGATTGGAAGGATGGGTTGAAGTTGAAGAGCATGATTGGAGACACATTTTTGTTGGTAATGAAAGATTATTGAAGGATTTTGGAGGGAAACTTGCTATTCACGATAAAGATCATAAGCGCCAAATTCATGAATTTATGGAACGATCCCATGGAAAGTCCATTCTATTAGTAGTGATTGATGATGAAGTGAATTGTTTGCTTGCATTGAACGATGAAGTCCGTAAGGAAGCAAGGGATTTTGTTCAAACTCTTCAGGACCGTCATCATATTGCAGTGACCATGCTTACGGGAGATCACGATGCAGTAGCAAGGATAATTTGTGAAGAAGTTGGATTGAAAAATATTGATGAGAATTTACACTCAAGACTTGTACCTGAACAGAAATTACAATGGATCAAAGATAGTCAAGCAATAGATCACAAGAACGTATTGATGATTGGTGATGGCATTAATGATTCAACGGCATTGGCTTGTTCTACTGTTGGTGTTGCCATGGGTGCAGGTGGAACAGCAATGGCAGTTGCTGCAGCTGATGTGGTATTGTTGAATGATAATTTGAGTCTACTACCTTTAGCGATTCAATTATGTCATTTAACTAAAAATACTATCCTTCAAAATTGCATTTTTGCGATTTCTATCAAAATCCTGGCCATCATTCTGGCAATTCTTGGATTGTTAGAATTTTGGCATGCGGTACTAATCGATATTGGAGCTCTATTAATCGTTGTTGCCAATGGTACAAAAGTATTAGCATTCACAAAGTTCAACCGCATACAGACGGAGTCTCAATCTTCTTCCTCACAAAGCCAGAAGGAATTGGAATTACAGGAAAGTTTCAAGAGTGGTAAGAACACTCTTACAACGAAACTTCTTGACAATGTTTGAACTTTCTTCCTTTTGAACTTTTATCATGTACGATGCTTGGCGATATTACATCAGTTCTACCTATTGTAGCAGAAAGTAAGACTGAAGCACTTTTGTATAATTCTCTATTTGGTGTTTGATGCTCCTGTTGTAGTGCCACTAATTTCTACCGATTGATATTTTTCTGTGCTTGTATGCGTTTATATTTATTCGACAGTGTGTAAGCGAACTATCTTGGTAGTCAAATGAAAACTTCATTTTTCTGTTGTTAATTTCTGTTAAACAAAAATACTAAGAAATCATATGATGAGTAAACTTCCATTTTACGTTATTATACTAAATGACATTATGATTGTCCATACTTTTCTTGTACATCCATACTTAGTACAAAAGATGACTCTAACTGTCCTGCCAAGTATTCGTATAATCGTTTTGGTGTCTTCTTAGTGCTTTCCATTTCCATAGAAAATTTTCCATGTTCACTTTTGATTGTACGATCGGTGGCTTTATCTATTCGCTCTTGATATTGAGCGTACTCAATTGCTAAACTATATCCATTCGCTTTATCCACTGCAGCTAATACCCTAGCAACCATCTAAATACAATTGATCAGATTAACTAGGATCGTAGAGGTAAAGATATACCTGCACGTCTTCTATATTCAGAGGAACGAAGGATACTAATCCATAATTCTCCACAACATCACAAATCGCCTCCGTCATTTTATAATACTTTTGCTGTAGTTTACTTCGACCTGTTCGATCTTCTGAATAATCATGGCTTACTCCATAATCGTCATCATCGTCATCCGGATATTCACCATTATTGTTAGCAATGTCCTCTTCTTCTTGTTGTCGAATCTCGGAGAGATTAGAAAATGGAGCATTCACATACCGAAGCAATGGGGCCAAATTCATCAAATCGGTAAAGAAATCAAGAGTAAATGGTAAATCTCCATACATCGTCAATAAATCTACTTTTGAAAGAACGTTGACATGTGGTAGTCCAATCTTTAGCATAACATTTGTAATGAGAAGTACCGCGGATATAAAAGTGGCTGGCTGACTTTAAGTACCAAACATATAAAATAAAATGGACTAGTAAACATTTTGAGAAACACACCTGCAATAAAATGAATCAAGGAGATGGACACAACATAGCTGGATATCGAAAGCTTTCGAAATCTTTGTGAGAATATCATGGACAACATTATGATGGGTGTACAACTCAACCTAAAAACTTTTAATTAACATGATTAATTGTGATCACCAAGCCATAATTAATTACCTGGCCAGGGCAATCGAAGATGACATAATCTACATCAAGTTGTTCGATTTGATCCAATAACCATTCAATATTGTGCAATAGCGATTCCATACAGAAAACTAATCCTCCGTTGGGACCCAATGTGAAGTCCTCCATCGCCTTTTGAAGCGTTATCATATCTCTGACATCAATCGTGGCTTTGTAAGGAAGGCGATCATTTGCAAAATCAAGATTGATTATTGCAGTTCTACGCTCAATAGAATCCAGGAACATTTGCATTCCTGTACAATACGTTGTCTTCCCTACCGAAGGCACAAAACATTAACGGTGTGGGGGCAACAGAAACCTTGGAGACATACCTGCGCCTGGAGGCCCAACGACAACTTGACCATAAAGTACCATCTTGAACTTCTTTCTATGATACCTAGTAACAAGCTTATTACCGTAAGAACACGGTATTATGGCGAAAAAATACAAGATGAGATAAAAAAATAACAAAATGGAAAAGAGTGCCATTGCGCAATGCTGAGGTTAACCCCAATAGGGCTAAACAATAGTAGAATTAATGTGTGGAGAATTTCGTATACCATATACCATATAGTTGACAGTAGCACCTTAATCTATTAACAGGAATAACCACCGTAATTAGATATTCACAATATAATAAATATCAGAAAGATTTAACTGCAATGAAATGAAAGTACAACAAATTACTTTATGAAATTAAAGTCATAAACACTACTGCTACCCTATGCGAGATCAACCTTGATCCGCTAAATCAAACAACACCAATAAATTCAAAGATAGATTAATCCTTCTTAAGTTGGAAAACTTCAGTCTTGATTCCTTCTTTTCGTACCACCTTAATCTCAACACTATCTCCGGTATAAATATCCCGCTCTGTGGCAATGACGAATACTTCCTTCACAATA
>JACCEA012059439.1_pt1 | contig 17776 bp, 12 predicted proteins | sample 7449851 | NCBI WGS metagenome assembly JACCEA01 (sample SAMN15323453, study PRJNA562643) | freshwater metagenome | isolation source: river surface water | place: USA:Blue River Watershed | collected 2017-08-18
AAAATCACAGCAGTTTATTTGTTGGTTGGGGCGTTTTTAACCTTTTTAGTAACCATTTACAGCAGATATTATTTACACAGAGAGCGGGGGTACAAAAGGTTTTTCAATACGATTTTATTCTTTTATTTGGGATATAATATCACTATTTTATCTGGAAATTTTGAAACATTATTTATCGGATGGGAAATTCTTGGTGTTTGTTCGTTTTTGCTGATTGCATTTTACAGAGACCGCTATTTGCCAGTTAAAAATGCCATAAAAGTATTTTCTGTGTACCGAATCGGTGATGTTGGGCTTGTATTGGCGATGTGGGCGAGCCATCATTTGTGGCACGAAAATATTACTTTTTGGAAATTGAGCAATTACGAATTGGTACATGAACACCTAGAGGTTCATAGTTATATCGGTATGTTTATTTCAGTGATGGTTTTATTGGCGGCGGCGGCGAAATCTGCTCAGTTTCCATTTACTTCGTGGCTACCTAGGGCAATGGAAGGACCTACCCCTTCAAGTGCTATTTTTTATGGTTCTCTTTCGGTCAATGTGGGCGTATTTTTGTTGTTGAGAACCTATCCTTTTTGGGAGCATCAGGTCTTGGTTAGGGTATTGATTGTATTATTGGGTTTGACGACGAGCATCTTGTCCTCTCTGATTGCCCGTGTACAATCTTCTGTAAAAACACAAATTGGTTATGCTTCGGTGGCTCAAATTGGTTTGATTTTTATAGAAGTGGCTCTTGGTTGGGAAAAATTAGCCTTGTTTCATTTTGCTGGAAATGCTTTCTTGAGGACTTATCAATTGCTTGTATCGCCTTCGGTTGTGAGCTATAAAATACGTGAGCAATTTTACAATTTTATCCCTCATGAGCATACTTTTGAAGATACTTTGCCTAAGAAAATGGAGTATGCTGTCTATGTATTAAGCTTGAAAGAGTGGAATATGGACTCATTCATGAATTATATTCTTTGGAAGCCTCTAAAGAATATAGGTAGAAAATTAGACTTTTTGACAGTCAATCGCTTGTTGATTTTATTCATTCCTGCGTATATCATTGGTGTGGTGATTTGGTTTGTACTGGGGGCTGCTTCAGAAACTACCCATACTTATTTTCCCGCCTTTTTTGCTTTGATTGGCCTCTTAATGATTTTGAAATCATTCTCCGAAAGAAAAAGCCCTTTGATGAGTTGGTTGTTATTGATAATGAATCATTTATGGATTGCTTTGGCTATTTCGTTCAACGAAAAATTTGAACTAAAAGAAGGCATATTTTATCTCAGTGGGGTCGTTGTTTCGGGTATTGTAGGTTATATCAGTATAAATAAATTGAATAAAATCGAAAATCATGTCAATCTGGAAGAATATCATGGGCATGCCTTCGAACATCCTAATTTGGCTTTGATATTTTTATTGTCTTGTCTTGGCTTGGCGGGTTTTCCGATAACACCTACATTCATTGGATTGGACTTGGTTTTTAGTCATATTCACGAAGAACAAGTGGTTTTGGCTTATGCGGTAGCATCGAGTTATATTTTGTCGGGAATTTCTCTGATTCGCTTATTCTCTCGATTATTCTATGGCCCTCACAATAAGACTTATCATGAAGTGCCTTATAAGTCATCTTAATTAGCTATGTATTCTAAGTATAAATTAATTAATGCAATATTATGAAAATGGATTCAAAATTGAAATTGCCTAAAGATGGATTGGAAGGCTTGAAAGAAAACTTTTCGAGCGATGCGGCATCTGGATTTATTGTTTTTTTATTGGCTCTTCCGCTAAGTTTGGGAATTGCCAAAGCCTCCGAATTCCCACCGATAATGGGTTTAATTACGGCTATTATTGGGGGAGTAGTGGTGAGTATTTTTGCGGGTTCTCGTCTGACCATCAAAGGCCCTGCTGCTGGCTTAATTGTGATTGTTGCGGGAGCTGTTGCGGAGTTTGGTGGTGGTGAAACTGGATGGCATTTGGCCTTGGGTGCGATGGTTGTGGCAGGTTTGCTTCAGGTTTTGTTTGGTGTATTAAAACTTGGAAAATTAGCGGACTTTTTCCCTTTATCTGCCATTCACGGTATGTTGGCTGCTATTGGTCTGATTATTATTGCGAAACAAATCCCCATTTTGTTAGATGTAAACCCTTTAATGACAAAAGGCAAAGGCCCTTTTGGATTATTAGCTGCTATTCCTGAATTTGTGATGAATCTGGACCCTAAAGCGACTTTAATTGGGGTGATTAGCTTGATTATCATGTTGGGATGGCCGATGATTAAAAACTCGACCATCAAAAAAATCCCAGCACCTTTGGTGGTATTGGCTATTGCGATTCCTGCCGAATTATGGATGAATTTCCAAGAAACAGAACCTGCTTATGCTTTGGTGCATATCGGAAATTTGATGGAAAATGTTAAGGTAAATGTCGATTTCTCAGGAATTTCTCAGATTGGATTATTTGTCAAGTATGTGATTATGTTTGCTTTAGTAGGTAGTTTAGAATCTTTACTGACAGTTAAAGCAATTGATATGTTGGACCCATACCGAAGAAAATCAGATGCAAACAAGGATTTGATTGCAGTTGGTATTGGCAATACTTTTGCGGCCATTTTAGGGGGATTACCTATGATTTCGGAGGTGGCTCGTAGCTCGTCGAATGTCAATAATGGAGCAAAAACTCGTTGGGCTAATTTTTTCCACGGATTTTTCATCTTGGTATTTTTATTGTTGGCTTCGCACTTAATCGAATTAATTCCAAATACTGCTTTGGCGGCAATGTTGATTACTGTTGGTATCAAATTGACTCACCCAAGGGAGTTTATTCAAACATTTAGAATTGGAAAAGAGCAACTTGCTATCTTTTTAGTAACTATTTTCTTTACTTTGTTTGAGGATTTATTGGTTGGAATTGCAGCGGGAATTGTCTTGCAATTGCTGATTAATATCGTAGATTGGGATTTATTAAAAACCTTGTTCAAAACTCCAACGGAGGTGTCTTTTACCGATGATGAGTATCTGGTTGAAATCAACAAATCGGCTGTATTTAGCAATTATTTGGGTATTAAAAGCAAGTTAGATGCCATTCCTCCAGGATTTAATGTAACAATTGATCTGAAAAATACAATCATGATTGACCACTCGGTGATGGAGAATTTACATCACTTCGAACATGATTATAGTGCTACCGGTGGCAAAGTCACCATCATTGGTTTGGACGAACATACTCCTGTGTCTGAACATCATTTAGCTGCTCGAAAAAAATCTTAAAATCAATATGGGGGCATTGGAATGCTATCAATGCCCTCTTTCATCAATCGTGATACATCTGATAATTTTTGCAGTTGAATAATTGCAGAGTGCTATTTTTTTGTCAATTTTTTAATTTTTATACAATGAAATCTACAACTAAATTTACGAACTCATTTATTCTTTTTTTTGCTTTTCTACTTTTTGGAGAGGGGCTGAATGCTCAAGTCTTGAAAGATGGTAAACTGAAATTAAATGAAGATGGAAGTCATTTTGTTAAATTAACCATGGTAAATCAAACATGGTTAAGGTATTTAGACTATAATCCAGGTTCGACGATTTTTGGTTATTCGAAAGAAAAAGGTACTGATATCGGTATTCGTCGATATAGAATTCAATTTTTTGGACAATTAACCGACCGGGTGTTTATTTATAGTCAGTTTGGAGAAAATAATTTTAATAGTATTTCGGATAGAAAAGTCGGCTTTTTTGTCCACGATGCCCTTGGCGAATATGCTTTGGTTAAAAATAAACTTTCTATTGGGGGGGGCTTAACGGCATGGAGTGGATTGTCTAGATTTTCTGCTCCTTCTGTTGGTTCTATTTTAGGAGTAGATGCTCCCTTATTTTTACAATCAACGAATGATGTGACTGACCAATTTTTGCGAAAATTATCCATTTATGCGAAAGGGAAATTGGGCAGACTTGATTATCGAGTAACCATGGCAGACCCCATGGCTTTTCAAAAAGCCAATGGATATTCTTCTGTTTTGAAGGCAAATTCCAATTTTTCATCATTGCCTCCAAAAAAACAGCTGAATGCGTATTTGCATTATGAATTTCTCGACCAAGAGTCTAATCAAACACCGTATATGACTGGTACTTATTTAGGTAAGAAAAAAGTTTTCACGATTGGAGCAGGAATCGTTGCTCAAGCAAAAGCTATGTGGCATTTAGCTGATAATCAGAAAGATACTGTTCAGACAAATATGTTACAATGGAGTGTGGATGCCTTTTATGATGCACCAATTGCAACCGACGGGCAAGCCGTGAGTGCATATCTCAACTATACCAATTTTAATTTCGGTCCCAATTATATCAGGAATCTGGGCCCAATGAATCCTGCTAACGGTAGTACCAATACAAATTTGATTAATGGTGCTGGAAATAATTACCCCGCTTATGGTACAGGAAGTGTGATTTATGGGCAGTTTGGCTACAAAATGAAAGATAATCTTTTGGGAAAAACCACAGTAATGCCTTATGTTAGCTTGCAACATGCTTCGTACGAACGCTTAAATAAAGCCATGAATTTTTATGATATTGGTGTGAATGTTCTAACGAATGGACACACATCCAAATTTACGGTAGCGTATCAAAATAGGCCTTTATTTTCAAATGACGGAAATTTATTGGGGCGTAAAGGAGGTGTCATCATGCAATATCAGGTATTTTTTAATTAAGAAAGAAGAACATAGGCTATCCTTTGCAGATAGCCTAAAACTTTAAGAAAATATTAATCTGATATTGAGAAATAATAATAATTTATTTCTCAATATTGATGAGATTTTAAATCATAATAGTACAACAAAATGAAAATTCTAACGACGTGTTTCGGCATACTTTTAGTTTGCTTAAGTGCTTTCGCCCAAAAAAAACTGGATTTACAAACCTGTGAACAATTGTTTGTAAAGAATAATCTGGTTTTGCTAGCCAATCAATACAATATAGATATGGCAAAAGCTGAGGTCATTCAATCTAAAATCTGGGATTTGCCTGTATTGTCAGGTGAAATGAATGCCGTTAATCCTCCCAATTCCAAAGTTTTAGATATTGGCTCAAAAGGACAAAAAGCCTTGGCAGTTCAGCAACTAATCTTATTGGGAAATAAGCGTAAATTTCAAACAGAGTTTGCTAAAACAAATGAGCAAATGGCAGCGTTGGCGTTTCAAGATTTATTAAGAAATCTTAAACTAGAACTTCGGAAAAATTTTATTGCTTTGTATTTTAACAACAACAAAGTAAATTCACTCAACACCCAAATCAATCATATTGCAAGCCTTATTGCTGCATTTTCGGAACAAGTAAACAAAAATAATATTGCATTGAAAGAGTTGGTTCGCTTGCAAGCTTTATCTCTTTCTCTTCTGAATCAAAGAAATGATATTTTGAAAGAAAACATTGAATTACAAAATCGTTTGTCACTCTTAACCAACGAAACAGAAGACATTTTTCCGATTTTTGAAGAGAAAAATTTGGATAGATACCTCAAGAATCCCATTCAAATCAATGACCAACTGATAGAACAGAGCCTCGAATCTCGACCAGATTGGTTGTTGTCTCAGAAAAATATCGGTTCAAAAGAATGGTACTTGAAATGGCAGAAATCTTTGGCAAAACCCGACCTAACTTTAGGTTTATCTTATGACCAAAGAGGGGGAGCTTTTCAGAATCAGCTAAACTTTACGCTTGCAATGCCTTTGGCATTTTGGAATAAAAACCTTGGAAATATTAAAATTGCCGAATATCAATTGAGCCAATCAATGGTAGATAATCGTTGGGCATCCCAACAAATACATGCTGAAACCAAAATGAATTTACAAAAATGGAATCAGTCGAAAGTGGCTTATTTGGCAATTTCCAAACAAACCTTAGACGATATTTCGTTGGTGAATCAAGGTGTATTTGACAATTTTCACAAAAGAAATATAAGTATTTTAGAATTTACCGATTTCTTGGAAAGCTATAATCAAGTAATGCTTCAAACCAATGAATCTAAGAAAAATTTGGTAATTTCTGCTGAGGAATTAAACTGTTCATTAAATTTTAACCTATTCTAAGATGAGAAGGAATTCTTTTTTTATCTATGCTTTGCTGCTAACAGTATTCGCTTGTACTCAATCGCCTAAAGAAAATACAAACACAAAAACAGAGAAATTTGTGTTGACAGATTTGATGACCAAATCAATTGAAATGGAACACGTACAAACACTTCCTTTAAAGAATCAATTGAAATTTTATGGTAAAATTACCGCCGATAATAATCGTCTGATTGAAGTTTTTCCGATTGTAGGTGGGAATGTCTTGAAGGTGAATGTGGAATTGGGTGATTATGTTCAAAAAGGGCAAGTTTTAGCAATTATCAGAAGCTCTCAAATTGCTGAATATGAACAACAAATGATGGATGCCAAAAATGATTTGCTCATTGCTCGGAATAATTATCGAGTAGCTCAAGAGCTGTTTAATGGCAAACTAAATTCTGAAAAAGATGTAATTGAAGCAAAAGGACAAGTGGATAAGGCTCTTTCACAACTAAACAGAATTGAAGAAATTTATAAAATATATAATGTGAAAGAGGGTTCTTTGTATGAAGTAAAAGCCCCAATTAGTGGATTTATTATCGAAAAGCATATCAATCAAGATATGTTGCTCCGAAGTGATAAAACCGATAATATCTTCGATATTGCTCAAATCAATGAAGTGTGGGCCATTGCTAATGTCAATGAAAGTGATATTAATCAGGTTCGATTAGGCGAAAATGCCTCCGTCACGACTCTTAGCTATCCTGATAAAGTTTATACGGGCAAAGTGGATAAAATTTTTAATATAATTGACCCACAAACAAAAGCAATGAAGGTTAAAATTATCTTGCCAAATCCTGATTATCTTCTCAAACCTGAAATGAGAGCCACTATTAAATTATCTTATACAGAAGAAAAAAATATGTTAGCTGTACCTTCTAAATCGATTATATTCGATAAGAGCAAGTACTATGTGATGGTTTATCATGATAAAAATAATATTGAAACCCGTCAGGTCGAAATATTTCGACAATTGGACGATCTAACCTACATCTCTTCGGGTCTTAGTGAGCATGAACAAGTAATTGTGAAAAATCAATTACTGATTTATGATGCAATCAATGATTAATCATTTTAAACATTAATTTGACGTGAATAAATTTATTAAAAATATCATCGCATTCTCTCTGAAAAATAAAGGTTTTACTTTTTTTTGGGTGGGTTTATTGTCGGTATCTGGTTTTATTGCTTTTAGAAATATGCCCATTGAGGCTTTCCCCGATGTTACGAATACCCAAATCATCATCGTGACCGAATGGAATGGTAGAAGTGCTGAAGAAATTGAGCGTTTTGTGACTACTCCCATCGAAATTTCGATGAATGCTGTGCAGAAAAAAACAAGCGTGAGGAGTATCACCATGTTTGGGCTTTCTGTTATAAAAATTATCTTCGACGATGACGTAGATGATTTCTTTGCTCGTCAGCAGGTCAATAATTTATTAAGAAATGTGACACTCCCCGAGGGGGTAGAACCAGATGTACAGCCTCCTTATGGCCCGACAGGTGAAATTTTTAGGTATGTGCTGAAAAGTAATTCAAGGGATTCAAAAGAATTATTGACTATCCAAAATTGGGTCATCGACCGGCAATTGAGGGCAGTTCCTGGGGTAGCAGATTTGGTGGCTTTTGGTGGACAAGAAAAAACTTATGAAATTAGTATTGACCCCAATCGCTTGGCAAAATATGACTTGACTCCTTTACAAGTATTTGAAGCCACAAGTAAAAGCAATCTGAATGTGGGGGGGGATGTTATCGAAAAAAACAATCAGGCGTATGTGGTGCGTGGTATTGGGCTAATTCAGTCTATTCAGGATATTGAAAATATTATTGTCGATGATGCAAATGGCAATCCAATTTTGGTGAAAAATTTGGCTGATGTTACCGAAAGTGCTTTCCCTAGAGTGGGACAAGCCGGACTAAATGACAATGACGATGTCGTGGAGGGTATAGTAGTAATGAGGAAAGGAGAGAATCCCAAGGAGGTTCTCGAAAGAGTAAAGGCTAAAATTAACGAACTAAATTCAAATATTTTGCCGAAAGATGTTAAAATGGAAACATTTTATGACCGAGATAATCTGATGAATTATACAACAGGAACAGTGATGCATAATTTGCTTGAAGGGATTATTCTGGTAACAGTGATTGTTTTCTTGTTTATGGCAGATTGGCGAACCACTCTGATTGTGTCGATTATCATTCCTTTATCTTTACTTTTTGCATTTTTGTGCCTGAAACTAAAGGGAATGAGTGCCAATTTGCTGAGTTTGGGGGCGGTTGATTTTGGAATTATTATTGATGGAGCGGTCGTGATGGTTGAGGGCTTATTTGTGGCTTTGGATCATCAAGCACATCGCATGGGTATGCCTGCTTTCAATAAAATTGCCAAGGGTAGTATGATTAAAAAAACGGGAACGGAGATGGGGAAGGCTATATTTTTCTCAAAATTAATTATTATTACCGCCTTATTACCTATTTTTTCTTTCCAAAAAGTAGAAGGTAAAATGTTTTCACCTTTGGCATATACCCTTGGGTTTGCTTTGATGGGTGCTTTGATTTTTACGCTGACTCTCGTACCAGTACTTTCACACTTATTACTCAATAAAAATGTAAAGGAATTTAATAATCCATTTGTCAATTTCTGGAATAGAATTATTGAAAAAGCTTTTGCATGGACTTTTACTCACAAAGTCCTTACATTAGTAGCTTCTTTGGGGTTTTTAGTAATTACTCTATTTTCGACTACTTTTTTAGGAACGGAGTTTTTGCCACAGCTCAATGAGGGAGCATTGTGGGTAGAAGCTAAAATGCCGATGAGTATGAGTTTGAATGAAACGGTAAAAATGACCTCAGTTCTTAGAAAGGAGCTTCGGATATTTCCAGAAGTAAATGGGGTGCTTTCTCAAGTTGGTAGAAGTAACGACGGGACAGACCCGAGTGGTTTTTATTATGTACAGATGCAGGTCAATCTGAAGCCAAAAGAAGAGTGGAAAAGAAAGGTCACGATGGATGGTTTGGTAGAGGAAATGGATAAAAAACTAAAAAAGTACCAAGGAATTGGATATAATTATTCTCAGCCTATCATCGATAATGTTGCAGAATCGGTAGCTGGAATCAATGCCTCGAATGCTGTCAAAGTATATGGAGATGATTTAGAAAAATTAGATAAAATTGCTAATAATGTACTCGAACAAATTAAAAATGTAGAGGGAATCAAGGATGTTGGTATTCTCAGAAATGTGGGTCAGCCAGAAGTAAGTGTGGTGTTGGATAGAGAAAAAATGGCCGCTTATGGCGTAAATCCTGCCGATGCACAAACTGTCTTGGAGCTTGCTTTTGGTGGAAAAACAGCTACTCAAAAGTATGAAGGAGAGAAAAAATTTGATATAAGGGTAAGATACTTGAAAGAATATAGAAAAGATGAAAATGACATTATTAATTTGAAAGTCCCAACGATAGATGGCACTAAAATCCCTCTAAAAGAGATTAGTACTGTAAAGAAAATCACGGGTCCGGCATTTATTTACCGAGATAATACCAAACGATTTATCGGAGTGAAATTCTCCGTAAGAGATAGGGATTTGGGTAGTACCATTGCCGAGGCTCAAAAAAAAGTTAGTAAAAATGTAAAGCTCCCCTTGGGATATAGTATTGGCTGGACAGGGGAGTTCGAGAATCAGGTTAGGGCTTCTGGTCGTTTGGCACAGGTGGTTCCGATTAGTTTGATTGGAATTTTTGTTTTACTTTTTATTATGTTTGCCAATGTAAAAGATGCTTTATTGGTCATCGCAAATGTGCCGTTTGCGATTATTGGAGGCATTTTAGCTTTGCATCTCACTGGTATAAATTTTGGAATTTCGGCAGGTGTTGGATTTATTGCACTTTTGGGAATTTGTATTCAAAATGGTGTAATTTTAATTGCTGAATTTCATAAAAATCTGAAAGATAAGTACTCCTTAAATGAGGCAATTATTCATGCGGTTAAAGTAAGGATTCGCCCAATTGTGATGACAGCCCTAATGGCTTCTATCGGATTATTGCCGGCAGCAATCAGTACTGGCATTGGTTCAGAATCTCAAAAACCTTTGGCTGTGGTGATTATCGGAGGATTAGTGACGGCAACTATTCTTACTTTGCTTGTGTTTCCTATTATTTTTTGGATATTTAACCGCTCAAAGCATGAAGAAATTGCATAAAAATATGCTTATTTCGTTACTGTTAGTGATTTTTATGGGTCAAACATCAGTATCACTTGCTCAGTTTCAGTTGCATTTTCAGCAAACGGTGGTTTCGCAGACTAAATATAAATTTAATGCTCTCTATTCGGGAGTCAATAGTTTATCTCCAAATAAAGAGACTCAAGCCTCTATCACTTCCACCTTATTTGGGGGTGTGAAACTATGGAAGGGGGCAGAGGCGTATGGAAATATTGAATTATCGGGTGGAAGTGGTTTGAGTGGGGCGAAGGGAATTGCTGGTTTTACCAACGGAGAAGCATTTCGGATTGGGGATGCTTCTCCGAAAATATATTTGGCAAGGGGATATTTGAAGCAAACCTTTGATTTATCCAACGAACGGTTGCCGTTGGAAGATGGACAGAATCAAATTAAAACTACACAGGCAAGCAAATATTTTAGAGTTATTTTAGGGAAATTTTGTTTGGCTGATTTTTTTGATTTGAATCAATTCAGCCATGACCCTCGTACTCAATTTCTTAATTGGGCATTGATGAGTCATGGGGCATGGGATTATGCGGCAAATGTAAGGGGATATACGGTAGGGGCTGTCTTTGAATATGGTAGCCCTATATTTGGGGTTCGTTGGAGTATGTCTGCGTTGCCTACGTATGCCAACGGACCGGATTTGGATTATCGTCTTGGTCGTCATTTCTCTCAAGCCATTGAGTTGAATCGTAAGGTTTCAAAAAATACCATGCTTAGATTTCTAGGTTTTTATAATCAAACGTATATGGGAAATTATACCGAGGCTGTTCAGCTCCCTGATATAGATTTGTCGAAAACTAGAAAAGAGAACAGAACAAAAATAGGTTTTGGAATTAATTTAGAGCATAAAGTCAATGATTTTATCGGTCTTTTTTCTAGGATAAATTATAATGATGGTAAAAATGAAACCTGGGCTTTTACTGAAATAGATAATTCTTATTCTGCAGGGTGTGTTGTAAATGGTGTAAAATGGAGTAGAACAGATGATAGATTGGGATTGGCTTTTGTGTCGAATGGAATCTCTAAGGCTCATCAGAAATTTCTGAAGTCGGGTGGGCATGGTTTTATGATTGGTGATGGGGCATTGAATTATAACCGTGAATTTATTGCTGAAATATTCTATAATTGGCATTTGCATGGCGGGCATTTTTGGCTTTCCCCTGATTTTCAGTGGGTAAAAAACCCAGCATACAATAGAGATAGGGGGGCTATCAGTATTCTATCCATACGGGCTCACGCTGAATTTTAATAGGTTCTTGAATTTTCTAAACAATCTTTAGAAAATTGGGTTTATATTTGAATAAAACTAAAGAATTTATGTTGTTGAAATTTGTTATTGTACTCGTTACCTTCGCTTTTATGGAGTTTATGGCTTGGTTTACGCATAAGTATATCATGCACGGATTTGGCTGGAGCTGGCATGCCGACCATCATAATCATCATAAAGGGTTTTTTGAAAAGAATGATTATTATGCGGTTGTGTTTAGTATTGTTGCTTCGTCTTCTATTATCTATGGAAATACACATCCCGAGGCATGGTTTTTGACATGGATAGGGGTCGGGGTTACTTTTTATGGTATTGCTTATTTTGTTTTTCACGATATTATTGTGCATCGCCGAATTAAAATAAAGTTTGTTGCCAAAAGCAAGTACATGAAGCGAATCATGCACGCTCATTATATTCATCACAAGGTACATTCAAAAAAAGGAGCCGAAGCGTTTGGATTTTTGTACGCTCCTAAAAAATATGAGCCAAAGCAAAGGGACTAAAATTGGCAATGTAAGTAAAGACCTTCGGAATGTTCGAATAGTTTTTTGTTTACATCATAATAGGGTTCTGCTCTGAGTGTTAAAGTCAGGTTTTCATGGAATTTCCAATCTTTTGAAAACCTGAACATCAAAATATTTCTTATTTTTTCAAAATATGGTGCTTGATTCAATTTTACAGATTCTGATTGAAACAAAGCATTTCCAAATGGCGAAACAAATTGATTGCCATACCAATAGCTCAGTCCCCACTGGTAGTTTTTATTTTTTAGGTAGGTATTTAAATAATAGCCTCCTCCCTTTTTGGGCGTTTCAGAGTAATGAACCCAATAGTTTTCAAAAATGAATGTTTTTTGATGATTATAAGAATAGGAAATTCTACACCCATTGCTTAAATTGATGAATGTTCGTACGGGTAGGTTTACTGCTAAGTCTTGTCCCCCTTGATGAAATATACTTCCTTGGGCAATCGCTTGTATTTCTATCGATTGGTGCTTGAGTGATGGGCTGAAGTAAGAGTATCCAAACCAAATTTTTTCTTGTGTCGATTTCCCTGCAATCGTGCTTGCTTGCCAGTCAAGCCAAGTATCAAAAAATTGTTCTTTTTGCTGAAATTTTGCTTGAAATCCATGCTCTAATGGCAAATTTATCGTTTTTTCAAATCCCATGAGGGGTTCAACCAAACGATGTCTGAGGTTTCCTTCCAAATTTCCAAAAAGATATTTCCAATTTTTATTTCGAACTTCAAAGCTAAATGTAGGTTCAACGTTAGAAAAACCTTTTTCTCCAAATTTTTTTCCGACAAATATTCCTACATTAATTTTTATAGTCGGATGTAAATGATAAGAAATGCCAGGATTTAGATAATAGCCTGTTAATGTATATCCATCGGCAATAGGATTGAAATATTCATTGTTCTTAATATAAACTAATGATTGATTTATAAACGATATTTTACCAATTTTTAATGGCTTTAAAATAGTGTCTTTTTCAAAAATTTGATTATTCAATTGACCATAAACAGATTGCAAATGAATCAAAATAATGAATAGTGAAAATTTAAAAAAAATATGAATTTTATTCATGTATATATCGTTAAAGAAGGTATATTTGTTCTAATTTAAAAATCAATTGTGACTAAAAAACTCTTACCCGAGATAAATATAAGTTTATCTACTTATTGTTATGGCATGAGCTTTTTTTAGATTTTTGAAATTAGTCAAAAATATTTCAATTTTATAATTTCTTTGAATTATATCCAAAATTTAAACAAAAATGGCAGCAGAAAAAGAACCCAAAGGCGATGACAAAGCCAACAAAATGAAAAGTCTCCAAACGACTATGGAGAAATTAGATAAAACGTATGGTAAAGGAACTGTCATGCGTTTGAGTGATGCCAAGGTGATGGAAGTTCCTTCAATTTCAACGGGTTCGCTTGGGCTTGATTTGGCTTTGGGGGTTGGTGGTTTTCCTAAAGCTCGTATCATCGAAATTTATGGTCCTGAATCTTCTGGAAAAACAACAATAGCCATGCAGGCAATTGCAGAAGCTCAAAAAACAGGCGGTATTGCTGCTTTTATCGATGCGGAACACGCTTTTGATAGAAGCTATGCCGAAAAATTGGGAATTGATACCAAAAATTTATTGATTTCTCAACCTGATTTCGGTGAGCAAGCACTCGAAATCGCAGAGCATTTGATTAGTTCAGGGGCTATTGATATTTTGGTAATCGATTCGGTAGCTGCTTTAGTTCCAAAAGCTGAATTGGAAGGGGATATGGGTGATAGTAAAATGGGATTGCAAGCTCGTATGATGTCTCAGGCTATGCGTAAACTGACAGGAGTCATCAATAAAACTGGCTGTTGTGTAATATTTATCAACCAGTTGCGTGATAAAATTGGGGTTATGTTTGGAAACCCAGAAACAACCACTGGGGGGAATGCTTTGAAATTCTATGCGTCTATTCGTATTGATATTCGTAGAATTGGGGCAATCAAAGATGGTGATGATATTCTTGGAAATCGTACTCGTGTGAAGGTTGTTAAAAATAAACTTGCTCCTCCTTTCAAAGTGGTAGAATTTGATATACTATATGGACAAGGTGTATCTAAAGCTGGTGAGGTGCTTGATTTAGCGGTCGATTTGGAAATTGTTAAGAAATCTGGTTCTTGGTTTTCTTACGGAACAACCAAATTGGGGCAGGGGCGTGATGCCGTTAGGGATATGATTAAGGATAATCCTGAATTAATGGCTGAGCTGGAAGAAAAAATCAAAGCGGCTGTTGCTGAAAATGAAGAGGCTTTATTGGATCCTAATTCTAGCGACCAAGATGGAGCTGAGGAAGATGGCAAATAGGTGCTTCTTTATAAATATTAAATATAAGAATTCATAGTAAAAGACCTCAAAACTAGCAAAAAGCTCGTATTTTGGGGTCTTTATATGCGTTTGGTTTAAAAGTTTATCTGAAAAAATCTTGTTTATAAGCGTTCTATTTCTTCTTTTGTTAATCCTGTCAACCTAACAATATCTTCGGTTTTTAGTCCCATTTGTTTGGCTGATTTTGCAATTTCAATTTTTTTCTCAATTTTTCCTTCAACTTTTCCTTCGTCAAAAGCTGTGTCGATAACTCCTTTCAGGTCTCTGTATATTTTCAAACTATTTTCATAATTTGCAAGTTCAGTTTGCCCAAATTTTGCAATTTCTGCTTTCTCAAAAGCTTGATTAAAAACATCATCGGCAATAATTGTCGGAATGGTCTGAAAATCTTCTAAATGTTTTATAAAATAAAGCCATTTGTCCAAACGAGTTTCAAGTTGTGTTTCTGTCAGATTGAAATTTGGCATTTCAAGATAAATGAAAGTCAATTTATCATAAAATGTTTTTCCATGTTGGTTTTTTAGATTTATTGTATGTACCACATCACTTTTTTGTGCTTCGTTTTTGTAATCGTCAAAAGTAAAATCCAAAATACCAATACAATAAACCGCTTTTAAATTATAATTCCATTCACCTTTTTCGGCTTGTTCTCTAATTGGGAAAGTTGAATAGTAAATGGTTCTTTCTTTAAAATAATTTTGTTTGGCTTTTTGAAGTTCAACTATAAATTTTTCGCCTTTTTGGTTTTCACAATAGATGTCATAAATTGCTTTTCGGTCGATGTCGTTGATGCCAATTTGTTCGTTGTTTTTAAAAGTTAGGTCAAAAATTTGGTTATTACTAGGCAATAGAGCATTCAAGAAGTCAATAAGCAAAGGTTTGCTAGCTTCTTCACCAAAGATTCTTTTAAAACCGAAGTCTGTAAAAGGGTTTACATATTTTGCTTTCATCTTGTTGTGAGCCATATAAAATTATGTAGAGCAAATGTATAAATAATTTTCGATTTTTATCGAGCTGTTCGCTTTATGAGGAGGCTATGGGATTGTGTCTAAGGTAGGCGTTGAAAAATAGGGGGATTCTATTCCCCCTCATGTTTTTTGGTATTATTTGATAAATTCTACATCATCTACAAAATATTTAGTGTCTCCATTCCAAGGAAATTGGAAGAATTTTTCTGAATATTTTAAGGTGATTCGTTCTCCAGATTTCAGAGCTTTTTGTAATTTGACAATTGTTGAGTCATTTTTACAAGAAAATTCAAAATATTTAGGAGTCAGTGAGCCAGTTTGGCCAGAGTATCCGCCTTCATTCAAAACTCCTTCGTAGGTTTTGAAAACATAGCCTCTTTCGCTAAGTTTTGAGATTGTTCCCGCTCGTTCTCCTTTAGAATAGTGACCTGCCGTCACGTAATATCCAATGCCAATTAAAATGGCTAAGAAAATCAAAAAGAATAATTTTAATTTCATAGTAGTAAATTCAGTTTATTTGTACAAAAAAAAGTATTTTTATTAAATAAACATAATTTTAAGTAGAATATTACATAAAATTAACCCGAACATTCAGCCCAATATTCGAAGCCCGTACTTGAAGATAATTGTTCACGTCGGGAGTTTGGCTCAAATTATACCGATAGCTTGGTTCAATCCATACATTTTTGCCATTTCGGTTGGAGTAGGAAAAAGCGATGGAGGCATTCAAATAGTAAGAAAATCGATTATCGTTGAGGACTCTTACGGCTTCACCTCCTCCTAATAAAACTACCTTGTTTTTCTTTTTAGAAATCTGAATTGCATTGTCAATCTTGATTCCCAAGCTATGTAAAAATTTTTGTTGATTGACGTTTTCGGAAATACCAACCAACTGATAGCTTTGGTTGTCGTTTAATTGGAGCTGATAATTACCGCTGTTGGTTTCATAATTAATGACTTGCTGCAATCCCGAATAACTCAAAGATACACCGCTTGAGAATTTTTTGGAAATGGTTTGTAAAAACCCCAATCGGGCCTGAACTCCAAGGCGTTGGGCATCAAGGGCGTTCAAATTATTGATTTGCTGAATATAAGTATTACTCTGAGGAAGAATGGTCATTGCCTGATACGTTTGCAAAGGCATGATACCTGCCGTAATCGTCATTTTTTTTCTCTCTTGGTGGTGGCGAACATTGGACGAACTTTCAAATGATATTTTTGAACTTGGAATATTCGTCATCAATGGTTCAATTGTTTTGCTTTCCATGAACTCTAAAGAAGGAATTGTCTGCTCATACGCTGTTGTGTTTTGTTCGATTATTTGCTTTGCTTGAGCAGAAGGCATGGAGTCTGCTTTTTGAAATACACTAATATCAGGCTCAGAGGCGTATTGCTCAGGTATTTGTTTTTCAATAATATTATTGAATATTGATATGTTTTGAGGTTTATTTTCGCTTTTATGTATCGTTTTTTTATCTTCTTTTGTGGCAATAGCAAGATTGGAAGAAGACTTTTTTATTGCCAAAGGTCTTTCCTGATTCAATAATAATTGCATGATTCCAAACAAAGAAAGGACAATCCCCGCTACAATTCCCACCCGGTATATCATGGGCAAAACGATGATTTTTCGTTTTTCTTTTTCTTGTAAAGCAGCCTGGATGTTTTCCCAAGTACTTGCTCTGGGTTCTGCCTTGTAAGGTTCAAATTTTCGTTGTAGTTGCAAAGGAAGATTGATGTTATTCCAAATGTTATCATCTGGATTGGCTTCATAATCCTGCATTTTCTCTTTTAAATCGACCGAAAATCGAATCTTATCCCAAGTGTTACCTTGGGGTTGAGCTTCAAAATTCTCTAATTTTTCTGAGAGCTTCCGTCGAAATTCTTTATCTTTTTTCATCCTTATCCTTTGTTATAGGACTTTCTAATTGATGCCTATTTTTGTCAAATTTTTTCTTAATATGGCTTTTGCCCTTGATAATTGCGATTTTGAGGTTCCCTCCGAAATTCCCAAGAGTTGAGCTATTTCCCGATGCTCATACCCATCAATCAAATACATATTCACGACCATGCGATAGCCATCTGGAAGCTGATTAATTATCTGAATGATTTCTTCGTGGCTCAAGGTAGAAATTACGCTTATGTCGTGGTCGGAGTATTCTTCAATTTCTTGGTAATCAGTCAATTGTCTTGAATTGACATTTTGGCGATAATGGTCAATAGCAGTACGTACCACCAAAGATTTTACCCAAAAACTTACCGATTCGGGTTTTTGTAAATCATTAATTTTATTAAAAATTTTGATAAATGCCTCTTGGAAAATATCTTCTGCTTCCATTGCTGTACGTGCATAA
>JACCEA010040842.1_pt1 | contig 17773 bp, 15 predicted proteins | sample 7449851 | NCBI WGS metagenome assembly JACCEA01 (sample SAMN15323453, study PRJNA562643) | freshwater metagenome | isolation source: river surface water | place: USA:Blue River Watershed | collected 2017-08-18
ATATAGAAGAAGAAACTAGTAAAAAACCAAATCAACCTGAGAAGAAAGGTGAAGTGGAAGCTGATGTTTCTGGTGCAAAGACAGTAACTAATATAGGAAAGAGTGGAGTACCACCGGGATTTGAAAAGTATGTTGTAGATAGAAGTAAGATACTAAGAAAAGGAGCAAAGAAACACGATGGTAACGGAGGTGGAGTTCCTGCTAGTGCGTTAGGAAGGGTTAATGCTGGAAGTTATGGGTCTGGTAATTTACATCCTGAAGCAGCAGTTTTCTTTGGTAAATTTATAGCACAAGCTAAAAAAGATAACGTTCAATTCACTGTATCAAGTTGGTATAGAGATTACGAAGGGCAAGTAAAATGTTGGAATGAACTTGAAGCTGGTAAGGCTGCGGTTCCTGGTTGGTCTAATCACGGATTTGGTATAGCTGTTGATATACGTGAATTATACCGTTCAGTTGGTGGTAGTATTCAAGGACCTGTAAACGCAGAAGTTAGAAAAAATAATAAATTGTATAAATACTTTGCAGCAACTGCACCAAAATTTGGGTGGTACAATCCAACTTCTTTATCAGATGGTAACAAGCCTGATGAAGTTTGGCATTGGGAATATCACGGATTTAAAACATTTACAAAAGAGTATAGAGAAAAAATGATGAAATCATAATAATATGTCAGTAATACCGCCAACAAAAAATCCAGCCCTTATAGTAGATGATTTTATATCATACGCAACAACACACCTATCTACGGTAAGTGGAATTATAAATACAGTATCATTATATCCACCGGTAGGTACTCCGGGTCCTGGTATAATAAATTGGACTTCATATATGGTAGCGCCTGCTAGACCGGGAGGAGCAGCATCCACTGGTACTGATGTGGAAGATATAGAACAAATTCCAGAAGAAGAAATAGTAATGAGTGAAGCTCAACAAGCCGCATCGGAAGAAGCTATGCTAGAGGGTGCTGATATAAATGAAGCAACAGCAACCGCATATGAAGAAGTTCCTGATACGGCTGAACCACCAACAGAAGAAGAACAAGCTATATTAGAAGAAAGAATTGACAACGAAGCTGAAGAAGGTGCAGCTGAAGTAGAAAAAGATTTGCCACCACAAGATAATCCAAAGAATCAAGAAAAAGTAGAACCAATACCAAATTATAAATCAAAAATAAAAGTTCCAGATGAATTAATTAGAGCTATGAGAAAAGTTGGAGTTGGTAAAACTCCATTAGATAGAGCACACTTCTTAGCACAGGTTCATGCGGAGACTGGTGGCTTTAGAGTTAAGACGGAAAGTTTGATGTATAGTGCTAGTAGATTATTACAAATATTTCCAAAGTATTTTAAATCAGAAGCTCAAGCTAATCAATATGCTAAGCAAGAACAAAAGATAGGAAACTATGTATATGGTAACAGATTGGGTAATGGGCCGGAATCAAGTGGTGAAGGCTTTAAATTTAGAGGTAGGGGGATGTTACAAGTTACCGGAAAAGTAAATTACGAAAAATTTGGTAAAATGGTTGGTGATAATTGGATTGCAAATCCTGATTTAGTAGCTCAAACAAAAGGTGGAGCTGAATCAGCTTGTTTATTTTGGAAAAGTAATAACATAGCAAAATACGCTACCGATGCTAGTATTAAACAAATAAACCTATGTGGTTGGAGAGTAAATGGTAAAAATCCACCAAATGGAGCTGAGGAAAGAATTAGAGAATTTAACAAATATTGGGGAGAATTGCAAAAAGACCCTACCCTTTGGAGTTAAATCCCAAAAATACTTAATTGAAATATTTATAAACATAACAAACAAAGAATAGAATATATGGACATGGATAAATTATTAAAAGCCATTCAAATTCTTATTAAGGAGGAGCTTAAAGAGCAATTACCTGCTTTAATTAAGGAAGGTGTGAAGGCTGAAATGAAAAAAATGCTATCCGAAGGTAGAATAGCACCAAAACCACAATCAAAGGGGATTTCAATGGCTAAGGCTATTTTAGGCGATGAACCTATTCAAGAATCAGTAGCACCAAAAGCTATTCCACAAAAGCAATTTAGTAAAAATCCAATGATAAACCAAATTCTTAATGAGACAGCAATGGCACCTGCAACTGGTGATGCTGGTTTCAGAACTATGAATTTTGGACAGGGTGATATGAATTCAATTGCAAATAGAACTGCAATAGCTGAAAAAATGGGTTATGGTGATTTAGCAAAAGGACCTTCTCCAACTGGATTGGGTGTAAACACTGGAGTACCTGAATTGGATAAAGCTTTAAATAGAGATTATTCAGAACTTGTAAAAAGATTTAAAAAGAAATAATGGCAATTGTATTAGGACAAAAATTAGTACAAGATACTAAAAAGTATGAAGATTATGCGATAGGTATATCATTGCCAATCCAAATCGGTAATACTGCGTTCAATCAAACCTTTACAACAAATGAGCAAATTAAATCAAATGTAAAAAATCTATTATTAACTAAGAAAGGGGAAAGGGTAATGCAGCCTGAATTTGGTAGTGGTTTACAAGAATTACTATTTGATTTTAATGATGATACTTTACCTGGTAAAATTGAGGATGCAATAACCGCAGCTTTAGAACAATGGTTGCCATATGTTACAATAGAACAAATAGATGTAGAAAGTACAAATAGTAATAGAGATAATAATTTAGTTAATGTATCTGTTACATTTGGATTATTAAATCAACCTGATTTAAATACTGTATCTTTTACAATAGCAGCTTAATAAATAAAAAATGGGAATAACTGTAACAAATAAAAATTTTAAAAACAAAGGAAAAGATATAAAATATCTTGATAAAGATTTTATTGGATTTAGAAATAATCTAGTAGAATTTGCAAAAAGCTATTTCCCAAAAACTTATTCTGATTTTAATGAATCATCTCCTGGTATGATGTTTATAGAAATGGCATCTTATATTGGTGATTCACTATCCTATTATATTGATGATACTTTAAAAGAATCATTAATGGTATATGCTGAAGATATAAAAAGTGTATTAGCGTTATCACAATATTTAGGATATAAACCAAAGGTAACATCTCCGGCAATTACAACTTTAAGCGTTTATCAATTAGTACCATCAATAGGTACGGGTGTTAATAACTTACCTGACTCTAAATATTTTTTAAGAATTAAAGAAGGATTACAATCAATTTCAACGAAAGATGGTATTCCATTTAGAACAACAGACGCAGTTGATTTTTCAGATGAAAATGGTAGAGAGGTTAGTGTTTATCAAAGAGATTCTGCAACGGGAGAGCCGAGCTTTTATTTAATCAAAAAATATGTACAAGCAATATCTGGTGAGTTAAGAGAAAAGGTAGTTACATTTAATTCATATTCACCATTTGAAAAAATAGTATTAGATGAAACTGATGTAATTCAAATTTATGATGTTAGAGATAGCGGTAATAATAAATGGTATGAAGTACCATATTTAGCACAAGAAATGGTTTTTATAGATGTACCAAATACAGAAGTAAATGACCAAGATTTGTATCAGTTTAAAACAACTGTACCATATGTTTTAAAAACAATAAAAACCCCAAGAAGATTTGTTGCAAAAATAGATGAAGAAAGTAGAACTGTAATTCAATTTGGCGCTGGTGACCCAACCGCATCTGATGAACAATTAATTCCAAATCTTAAAAACGTTGGATTAGGATTACCAAATTCTATTAGTAGATTAGATGAATCGTTTGACCCAACAAACTTTTTAAAAACAAAAACTTATGGAACATCTCCTTCAAATACAACTATGACTGTAAAATATTTAGTTGGTGGTGGTGTTAAATCAAATGTGGCAACTGGGCAATTGACTAGAATTAATAGAATAGAATTTGAAGAAGATACACAAGCTTTAACAGATGCTGAGAGAGCAATATATAACGCTACTAAGAATTCCATAGCAATTGATAATGAAGTAACTGCAGCAGGTGGTAGAGGTGGTGAAACTGTTGAGGAGATTAGACAAAACGCTTTAGCAAACTTTGGTTCTCAAAATAGAGCAGTAACGGCAAAAGATTATCAAGTAAGAGTATTATCTATGCCTGCAAAATTTGGAGCAGTTGCAAAAGCTTACGCTGTTGCCGATGGTACAATTGATAATAATTCACCATCATCAATATTAGCATCTCCAAATAATTTACAAGAGTTTACTGATTTGGTAATGAACTTTGTTAATATGCCTGATAGTGAAGAACCAACTGAACAATCTGTAAAAGAGGATATTACTAAATTTTTAATTGGTAAGACATCTAATGAAAATGAAAAAAATAATCCGTTCGCAATTAATTTATATTTGTTAGGATATGATTTGTTTGGAAGATTAGTACCACTTACTAGAGGTGTTAAAGAAAATGTAAAGACTTATTTAAACGAATATAGATTATTAACCGATGGCATAAACATTAATGATGGATTTATTATAAACATAGGAATTGATTTTGAAATATCAGTTTACCAAAATTATAATAAGAGTGAAGTATTGGCAAAATGTATTTCCGAATTAAAAGATTATTTTAAGATTGATAATTGGCAATTTAATCAAACAATAAATTTGAGTGAAGTTGAGTTATTAATTGCAAATATAGAAGGAGTTTCATCTGTTCCAAGTTTATCAATAGTGAATAAGTGTGGTGGTAAGTACGCACCAAATTCATACAATATAGAAGCGGCAACTAAAGCTAAGATTGTATATCCATCTTTAGACCCATCTATTTTTGAAATTAAATATCCGGATTCGGACATAAAAGGAAGAGCAAAATAATGGGATACTATTTTTTAACAGCATCAAAAGATGCAACGCTTTATCTTCAACAACCCAATCAAAATACTGGGCTTGATGAAATCTTAGAAATAAGTAAAATATATTATGGTAACATAAAAGATGTATCTCACGCTTTAATAAAATTTGATGTAGGATATATATCAAAATCTTTATCAGATGGTACTATTGGGTTTAATGATGCAACTTTAATTTTAAGAGAAACGGAAACAAATGAAATTCCCTTAGAATATACAATATATGCAAATGCATTGTCTGGTAGTTGGCAAATGGGTACTGGTACTAGGTTTGATAACATATCAACACAAGGTGTAACTTGGAATTACAGAGAAGGGGATTCTAAATTAGAATGGTTAGCAAATAATTTTAATACAAATACAACAGCTAGTATAAATAATGGCGTTGGCGGAACTTGGTGGACACAATATGCAGTATCTCAAAGTTTTAACTATGAAACATCTGATATCAATATGGATGTAAAATCTATGTTAAGAGTTTGGATGAGTGGTTCTATACCAAATGATGGATTTATTTTAAAATATGCAAACGCGGATAATTCAAATGATGTAGAATCTAATACCGAAGATTATGGTATAATTAAATTCTTTAGCAAAGAAACTCATACAATATATCAACCAAAAATTAGAATAGGTTGGGATGACCAATCTTATATAACTGGTTCATTGACAGAATTAACAGCAGAAGATATTAAAATTGGTATTAATAATTTAAAGAAAGAATATAAACTAAATACTATTCCTAAAATAAGAATATTTGGTAGAGAATTATATCCTTTAAAAACTTTTACAAATCAATTTGCATATAACAGTATAAAATATTTACCTAAAACTACATACTATCAAATAAGAGATTATGCATCTAATGATATTATAATTCCATTTGGAAATTATTCTAAAATAAGTTGTGATGCTGATGGAAATTATATAAAGCTTAACTTATCAAATTGGGAAGCTGGTAGAACTTATAAGATAGAATTTATGGTTGAACAAAATGGTGGGGTTCAATATTTTGATGATAATATAACGTTTGGTATAGTAAAGAACTAGAGATGATAAAAAGATTAATAAAGACGGGACTAAGAAATGAAGGTAAAATATCAGAACTTTTAGTTAGTGGCTCATTAGCAATTAAAACTAAAAATGATTTTGGTGTTCATGTCTTTAGCGGTTCTGTTGCCGATGATGGTATTGTTTCTGGAAAATTAACAAAGCCAAAATATAATGAGGTTGAGGTAATAAAATCATTAGATACTGATATAGTAGAATTGATTTCACCAGAAGCACCGGATTTACCACCAACAATATTATTAACATCTTATAACGAAGCAACTCAACTTATAGATGATTTAACACTTCAGGTTGAAAGATTGAATACGGTAACTCTTGATTTGGCATCAAAAGTGAAAGAATTAGAAATTGTAACTCAAAGTCTTAGAGTTGAAATGGATTCTAAAGATTTACTTTTGGCTGTATCGCAAAATCAAACACAACAAGCTAATTTAAAAATAGAAAGTAGTATTATTAGTTTACAAAATTCAATACAAAAAGCTACGGCGGAATCTATTCAAAGAGTTTCTTTGAGTGCAAGAAATACTTCTCTATTACAAGAGAACGCATTATTAAATGAACAATTGACATCTGCACAAAATCAAATTGTAAACCTTAACCAAACTATAAATCAAATAAACACTCAATTGAACACTAACCAAACACAATTGATTGCAGCTAATCAGCAACTTACAAACGCAACTACTAAGAAGAAGAAAATTATTTGTAACGAACTATATAATCAAGGTTTCTTACCACAACATATATGGGATGCCGATGAACGATATGGTGAGATGATGTATGAGAAAGACCCTCGTTTGGTATTGGGATATATGATGTGGGCTAGAAACGTAGTTAAGTATATGAAGGCTAAACCACAAAATACTAAGTGGATTTATATGATGGTTAAACCTTGGACTGAGCATATGGCTTATGTAGTAGGTACATTACCAAAAGATAATTGGATAGGTAAACTTATTCATAGTGTAGGAAAACAATATTGTTACTATGTATATGATAAGCAAATGAGTAAAAGAAACAAGTTGTCATGGCAATAAAAACATTTAAGGAAATATTAAATAATCAGGGGTATAGAATATCTTCAAACGATAGAAAAATATTTGAAGAAGGTAACCTCGAGTCCTTCTTTGGATTTGGTGAAAAGGATGCTATTGAGTTTATTGTATATGACTTAAATGATAATCAATTACCACAAATAAATGATGAGTTAGTTAGATATGTTCCAATGACAACTGCAAATATTAAAGATTATTTTTTAATAGCAGAAGGAACTATACTTAAAAAAAATCAATTCCCATCTGAATATTTTATAGATGTTGAAAGATTATTAAGAGAAGCTGGTTATGATAATGGTGTATTTAAAACACAAATAACTTTACTTAATAAAAGAGTTGGTAGTGAAGCTGCATCCGATAGTTTGTGGATAGCCGAAATATCACCATCACGAACAGAAGTAAGATTACTACCATTAAAAAAAGGATTACAATTAAATGCAGAACTTAAAAAAAGATTTGACTTATTTATAAATAATGGTGAGTTTAGAGATGACACAATAAATTTAGCATTTAACTTTATTGAAAAAGTTAATCCAACTATAATTGATAATTTTTTAAAATCAAAATATTCAACTAAGTGGTTGGATAAAATGAATAGTGAATTTAAAATATCTGATTTAGATACATTTTCAACTAAAGTATTTGAAAAATTTACTGAAGCTTGCTTTTATGAATTTACCAATAGGGTATCTGATATAAAGGATGTTAAATATGGAAAAGTAAAAAATGAAAAGCCCCCAATAGAATTATCGGTAAATCAAATTGAAAGCATATGTAAAAAAGTATTAATTCAATGTATTGATTTTTATTTATCAAAACCTGATGTTAAGAAAGAAGCTACTTATGATGCTGGATTGGATGATAGTATTGATATTGTTGGTAAAGTATTACAAAGAATTGAATCAAATAATACAATAGATACAACAAGTCCTGTAATTCAAAGAGCAGAAGTAATAAAACCAATACTAACACGTAAACAATTAAAGTTGCAGGAAGAAATTAAAAAACAAATTCCAACGCCCCCACCGGTAGAAGTTATAACAATTCAACCGCCAAAACCTGAACCAATAATAGTAACACCTGTTGATGAACCACCATATGTACCACCAACACCACCATCAAGTGGAGGCGGCGGAGGCGGCGGAGGTGGTAGCATCTACCGAGAATATGATACATTAGATAGACAGAATTTAGGAGATGGTGGTATGGGTAGAGAACGAATAGAATACACATAACATAAAAATACTTATAAAGTAATAAAATGGCAGTAGCAAACGATGAAAATATTTTTGATAGTGGGTTTGGAGTAAGTGAAGCACAACAACTAAACAGTCTCGATACTGAATTGGGTATTGGTATAGGTGGTGGTTCTGGTGCTGGTATTGCCTATGGTGGTGGCGGTGGCGGAAGTAGTGCTGGATTTATACCAATTGTAGATACTCCAAATGTAGCAAATACAGATAATAAAAATATACTTTATATTAAAGCAAATACTCAAGCTAGTATTTATGTAAACGATTCGCCGATATATCAAACTACAAGCTACGGACTTTCAGTATCATTAAGTGATTTACTTATTGGTGGAGCAAAAACTATTACTGTAAAAAAAGATGGATATTTTTCTAATGAAAAATTTATAGTAGATGTTGTAGAAAATCCAAAATATTATGTACCATACACAGCGCTAAATATAAATCCATATGATAGTTTAGTAGCTTATAGTACTAGGGGTCTTCCAAATTATACGGATGATACTAATAATTTATATAAATACGATCCTGAAACTTATAAGAGTGTTTACTCAACAACACCAGCATATACATTCAGAATACGAAAATTTGTAGGAGATTTACTTAAAACTGATTATAGTTACGATATAGACTCTCAGGATAAATCTATTGATTTTACATTACAGCAAGATGTAGTTATTCCTGTTGAAGATAATCCAACAGACCCAATTGCTACAAAAGTTAGGTTAAATATTGCAGTTGGTGGGCCTAACAATTCTGTTTTGCTTGTAAAAAATGGAACTGATATATCAAATGAACAATTTAATTTAACGGGTGGTAATACTGAATTTGAAGATTTTCCAACATCAAACGTATTCTATACTATACAAACATCGGATATAAATTTATATAGAATTACTAAGATAGTAGTTAGTGGTGAGGGATTGGTGACAGAAACAATAGAAGCAAGTACAGCTTTAGAAAGTATATCTACCGAAATAAAAGCAGATAGAAATTTAAATATTAGTATTACTAGTGAAAATTTTGCAATAACGCAAGCAACAGTACCTGTAATAACTTTTGCAAATCCAGCACAACTAGCTTCTGAAGATTTTACACAATATAATATCAATTCGGATGCAGATGTACCAATTGGAGTAAATTTAATTGGTGATGTAAGTAGAATAACAGCATATGTAAAAGATAAAACATATAAATTTGATGTTAGCGGTCAAAGTGCCATAGTAATAATACCATCAAAAACATTTGATGTAGTTGGTAAGTATCCTATAAAATTAGTTCCAAGCAATTCAGCTGGAGATGGCGATTTAATAGAAGCATATTTGGTGGCTGTTGATGATGTATGGGTTGGTGTTCCTGATATTAGAAATATAAGATATCCTTCTATATTAAGGGGACCTGATTATGTTGGTACTGATGTTGATTTTAATATATCATATGATTCTGTAGATACAGATTATGTTAAAATTTATGCTGGTAGTAGTAATTCTAATTTTGCACAACTACCAAAAAATGGTACTCATAAATTTAATTTTAAGCAATTATTAATTAATGCTGGAACAAATGTTTCTGAAGACCAAGATATAATAAACTTACAATTAATATTAGTTCCATATAACGTAAGTGGAAGACAGACTGTAATTGGTAAAAAAGAAATAATTACAATTCAATTTGATAAAGGTGATTTAACTATTCCTAGAGATGTTGCTATTAGTAGAATTGCGGAAGGATTTATTGAACAATTTGATAAATCAATTTTTGCAGATGAAACCTCTAAATATTTAACACACTTATTGCATATTGGTGATGGTGATAATAAAGTAATTACAACTTGGGTTGGTGATGATGAATCACTTATATTAAAGTTATATGAACCATTAGAAACAACTGTACAACCAAATCAGCAAGTTTGGATTTCTAAATTACAAGCTGACCCAATAATAGAAACAATAACGATTAGTGGGGTTGATACAAGTTATTGTGCACCATTAAAAGGACCTAACTTTTTATTAGAGCCTGATAATGGGACTGCGTTTAAAATATTTGATGATTTGATAGCAAGTGGTTCTACTACATCAAATGATATTCTAAATAAAATAACATTACAAAACAATATTGATACTGAAAAATTAAACATTCAGTATGTAAGTGGTTCATCTTATACATTTGACCAATTTGTACATTTTGGTTCTGCTGCAGAAAGATTAAAAAACTTTTATTATAAAATAAATATTTTACAAGAGTATCAATCAAAGTATTTAAGCCTAACACAAACATCGTTTCCAATTGGTTATCTATTGACGGAAGATACTGGTGGTGCTGGTACTCCTGAAATTGAAGGTGATGAAATATTGATTGGTGAGCAAATAGACCCAATTTTACAATTACAATTTGAAGTACCACAGGTAATTCCGGCACCATATGCATTAATTGAAGCAAATGGATTTGCTGAAAAAATAAGTAATTTAATAAAAACATTTGATGGATTTGAGAAGTTTTTATTTAAATCGGAAAATGCATTAGCATATCCTAAAGAAGATTATTTTAACCCAACAACATCTTTAAATTATAGAGTATTAAGACCTATTACAAATCCTTTGGTTGTAAGTTGGTACGAAACCGCTTTAAATTATTCAGAAGAATTTGATAAATATAACGCATATGCAATGCGTAATAATCTACCAGCTTATATAACCGAAGATTATGATAACGCAGATTTTGTGTTGTTCTTGGATATGATTGGGCAGCATTTTGATATCTTATGGGTTTACATAAATGGAATTAAAAAAGCAAAAAAAGTAGAGCATAAAGAGGAGCTTGGAATTCCTGATGAATTGGTTAGTTCTTTATTAAACTCAATGGGTTGGAATGAAAAAAGAGCATTTAATTCTCAATTACTTTGGGAATATATGTTTGGTACTAACCAAAATGGATTACAAAAATATAGTAGAAGTTTACAAGATGCAAATTATGAAGTATGGAGAAGAATTTTAAATAATTTACCATATCTATTAAAACATAAGGGTACTGCTAGAGCACTTAAAGCTGTGATGGCTTGTTATGGTGTACCTCAATCTATGTTGACTATAATGGAGTTTGGAGGACCACAAGACCCTACAAAGGGTGGTAGTACTCAATTTACATTCGATGATAGAACAGCAGCAATTGTATTAGATAATAATTCATCAGTACGAGTTGATTGGAAACAAACAAAAACTGGAGATTATCCTAATTGTATTGAGTTTAGGATATTACCAGCATCCATTACATCAACACCGCAAAGATTAATATCAGCAAGCCAATGGAATTTAGATTTATTGCAAACCACTGGTTCTTTTGCTAAATTAGAATTAAACTTTGGTGGGGATGTGGCATCGGCTACTTATATAGATGAACCATTTATAAGTGCATCGGTTTCAACATACTACTTTGATACGGCTAGTAATTATCCATACGCTTACGGACCTGATTTAAAAACAGGAAGTTTAGGATTTCCATTATCGCTTGAAAATTATTCAAACGTAGCAATTAATAGATACAATTACGGAGATTCAACATCTTTATATGAAGTTTGGTTAGCAACTTCAAATGGTAATAGATTGACTACATTTGTAAGTATGTCTATATTGACTGAAGATACTCAATGGCAGAGTGGGAATTATATTGAAGTTGGTAGTAGTGGATATTCTGGTAATTTAGATGAGTTCCGTTTATGGACTGTGCCATTACAAAGAAGTAAATTTGAAAACCACACTCAATTCCCAGACGCTATTAATGGTAATGATTTTGATTCATCAACAAAAGATTTAATATTCCGTTTAGATTTTGAATATCCAAAAGATAGAATATTAGACCCATATATTAAAAACGTTTCAATAGATACATCTTATGTTGGTGATACTGGATTCGCAACGGCTAGCAACTTCTACTCAGCCCCAGCATATCCATATCAATATATTCCGTATGATAGAACTGTAACAGCTACTGTTCCATCTTTAGGATTTAACTATTCAAACAAAATTCGTTTTGAAGAGCAAACTTTAATAGGTGACCTTTCTTATAAAACTAGAGCAACTCAAAAATCATTTGATAGAGCCCCTATTGATACGAATCGTTTAGGATTATTCTTCTCTCCAATTAAGGAGTTGAATATGGATATCTTAAAAGCATTTGGTGATTTTAATATTGATAACTATATTGGAGATTATGGTGATGAATATAAAAGTAACTATAAACAATTAGATACATTAAGACATTACTATTTTGAAAGATTGGATAATAGAGATATCTATGAATATATTAGATTAATAAGATATATAGATAAATCATTATTTGAAGTACTTTCTGATTTAGCTCCTGTTAGAACAAACATATCTAAAGGATTATTAATTGAACCACACTATTTAGAAAGAAATAAAACTCGCTGGGATAAACCACAATCATTAAGAAATGATTTTGAAACATCTCTTGATACAAACAAAGATGTATTATTAAATGCAGAATCTATACCAAAAGATGCTACATTAGATGCATCGGAGGTAACAAATTTATCAGGCGATGTTAGTAACAATACCGGAGTAGTAGATGCGGCAGATGTTATAGAATTGCAAGCAGTAAACGCATCGTATCATAGCACAATTGATGCAAATGATGGAATTTTAATAGAGAGTACCGCACCATTTTATGATTTTGAAATTCAATGTCCAACTGGAGCAAGTTTATCTGGTGAAGCCGATTCGTTTACATTTACGGAAATTGGTATGGATAAAGATTCTCTTGCTAATGCCGGATATGGTTTATATGCTATAAATGGTAATGGTATAGTTAGAAGCTATGACCCATTATTTGGTAACTATCAAGAAACAGGTAGTAGAAAGAGTATATTTTTAGTAAAAGAACAATATGTTCAAAAAATAAATACACAAACAGAAGGATATCCAGCAACACCATACGGACAGGTTAAATACGAAAAAATTCCAGTAACAAAATATAGATACAAAGTATCAACTTTACCTTTTAGTGGTAGTGTTGAACTTGGTGGTGATGTTGTTGAGGTTACTTCATTGAATGGTTATTTTCCAACACACTACATATACAAAAACAATTTAGGTGAAGGTATGAAACGTTCATTCTGGAAGGGTTCTGTTCAAAATTCAACAACTACACCAGATGGATTAGACCCAGTAGAAACATTTACAACTAATCCTAACATTCTTAGAGTGGCTAAGACTGGTAGAGGTAGTGGTGAACCAATATTGGAAGTAGATTAATTGAAAAATAAAAATTAGTTATATTTATAGAATATAGATAAAAAACAATATCAAATGGCATATTTAGATAACACAGAAATTACGGTAGATGCAATCCTTACAAAAAAAGGTAGACAAAAGTTAGCATCTGGTCAATCTTTAAACATTACAAAGTTCGCTTTAGGTGATGATGAGATAGATTATACGCTTTACGAACCGGCACACCCAAAAGGTTCTGCATACTACGATTCAGCAATTAGAGCTATTCCTATTACGGAAGCATCTCCTGATGAAACACAAGTATTAAGATATAAGTTAGTAACCCTTCCAAAAGGAACTACTCAAATCCCAACTGTAAGATTGGGTATTCCTTCAATTAGTGTTAATCAATTTGAGGGTGGTGTGGGATTATCTCCAACAACATCTCCTGCTGGAAATCAAAATGCCGGATATACAATGGTATTAGCAGACCAAAGAGCTGGTACATTAACTGTAACTAGAGGAGCAAGTGGTACTGGTACTACATTATTCTTGGGTGATGAAATCACAACAACTGCGCAAGTTGTTACTGGTTTAGAATTTAGATTCACTCCGAATCCAAACTTAACAATTGATGTATCTACTACAATAACTGTGTTTGGTAATGAAACTGGAGGTTCTCAAACTATTCCTGTAATCGTAACATACAAAGCAACCGTATAAAAATAAAATAGAAATATAAAATGGCACTAATAAACGACCCAAATATAACCGACCAGATAAGAGCATTGGCTAATACTGGTACGATTGATTCAAATCAAATTGTACAAATATTAAACTCAGTTTTACCAGCAGGTCAACAAATTGCATCAACTGGTGTAACTAGTACTGGTCTTTATAAAAGATTTGGTGAATTTGATAAAGTAAACGCAAAAATAGAAGTAGTAACTACTGGATTATGGAGTGCTGATTCTGGTTCATTGACATCATTCTTTACAGCATCTGCTCAAACAGAAGCAGTAAGTGGTAAGTACTACTACAATGTATATCAAACTGACCCAATTGATACTGATATTGAAGAAGTTCAATTTGCAGTAGCATATGGACACGTTGATGGTAGTGGTTCTGTTACTTTAGATAATGACCCTAACGGATTATTACCAACTAAAGCAACTTACGCTCAATATAAATCAATGTTGTTAGACCCAACATTAGCAAAATTCCAATTTGAAAATAGTGTAGCAGCTGCAACTGATTCAAATGATATCTATATTATAAATGTAGCTAGAGCAAGATATAGAGAATCTATGGATGCTGGTAACTGGTCATTGAAATTATCTGGTTCTAATGGATTATTTACTTTCATTGATAATAGTGGTAAGAAATTCGGAGATTCTTATGGTTTGAGTGGTAACGTATTTAAAGTAGTTTCTGGTTCATTAAATTTAGGAACTCAAAACGAAGCAACTGTTAAAAATACAACTGACCCAACTTCTGGTGAAGGATATGGTTTATTCTATCCTGAAAGAGGTATTATAATCCTTAATCCTAAAGCAATTGGTAATGTGGTAGGTAATGTATTTAATGAAAATTTCCAAACTGTTGGAACTTTATTACCATCATATTCAACAGCAGCTGACCAGGAAAATCATAAGAGATTATATCATGCAATTAGAGCAGGTAAAGATTTTGATGCTAGAAGAACTGAAAACGTATCAACACAGCATTTCTTTGTAAGAGCAACAAATAGAGAATTTAACTATTCAAACAATCCTACTTACTTAGATGCAGATGGTTTCTTTACTGAACCAACATTTGAAACTGACCCTCAAACATTTATCACAACAATAGGTTTATTGAACGATGCAAATGAATGTGTGGCAGTAGCTAAGACTTCTCAACCAATTGTTAAATCATTTGATAAGGAAGTTTTAATTAAAGTTAAATTATCATTCTAATTTAGAATTATAAAAAAATAACAAACCCCCTTCATTGGGGGTTTTTTGTTAAACGAATATTTATATAAGATATGTTAAAAGAAATACCAAAATCAGATATAGTTGTAAGAGCTATCAAAGTTTATAAAGAATGGACTTTGGATGAGAATGATATTAGTCCTATTTTTGGTGAAAATGGACAAGGTACACTTGTTGATTTGGATATTGATGAGGTTAGTAATGGATTCAACAAAAAAGTAGTGTATGCATCTATAAAAAGCCAATTTTATAATAATGCAGCAACGGCATCACTATTAACAGAGGTTGGAAGAAGAATCTCATATGCATCTACAAATGAAAGAATATTGGAAGATAATATTGCTGTATTTTCAATTCCACAAATATATTATGGCGAAGGTGTAAAAGTTGGTACGGTAGTATTGGAAGATGAACAATTAGGTAGAATATACACAGATGATGGTTATTCTAATCTTATTGATTCTGGTAGTAATATTAAAGGTAATATATTTTATGATAGGGGAATTATAGTTGTTGCAAAAGATATTGTTAGTGGTTCTGTATTATCTCAATTTACTTTAAACTTTCGTTCAACTAAAACAATATATGAAAATGAAATATTCATTTCGGTATTAGAAAATGAATTTAATTTTTCTCAAAACCCAACGGCTGTTAGTGAAACCGATGGTGTTATAAATACTCATATAGTTCAAAGGCCAGGTTCAATAAGACCAGGTGATTTAGTAACGGCATCGTTTTATAATGCTGGAACTAAAATTATTAATGATGAATTTAATTATTATGAGGATTATGTTAGTGCAGACCCTACTGGTTCATTTTTAGCACCATATATTACCACAATTGGATTATACGATAATGAACTAAATATGGTTGCTGTGGCTAAGTTACCACAACCAATTAAATCAACGCCAGATTATCCAATAAATTTTATTATTAGATTTGATTCGTAAAAAGGTTTTACTTTATATTTATATTCAAATAAACAAACAAAATGGCAAGTATTTTAGATATATACAAAAAAACTCCACCTAAAACAGGTATGATAGATACTAAAGGAAAGGATAAAACCCCTATTAATCCTGATGGTGGTAAGAATTTAGCAACGGATGATAGAGCGATTCTTAAAGCTAGAGGAGGAAAACTTCAATCAGCTAAGTATTCTGATAGTGTTGTTAATAAGTAATTAATGTCTTCGAAATTTAATGGAAATATTGTTACAGAAGAAAACACACCTGAAGGTGCGGTTGGGTTTGTCTATAAAATGATACATACCCCAACTGGTAGATTCTATATAGGAAAGAAATCCTTATCTCAAACCCGCAGATTGAAACCCTTAAAAGGGAAGACTCGTAGAAGGGTTGTAAAGAAAGCATCTGATTGGGAAAAATACTATTCATCAAATGAATGGATTAAGTCAGAAGTAAAAGCTGGAAATGCTGGCGATTTTGAAAGAGAGATTATTCAGTTTTGTTTCTCAAAAAAATCCCTATCATATTACGAAATTAAATGGCAGTTTCATTACGATGTACTAGCCAATGAACAAGCAATAAACGAAAACCTTATGGGAAAATTCTTCCGTAGGGATATATTAAATACATAGTTATGACAATACCTGAAATCCCAAAGAAGTACGGAATCTCCGAAGCTTATTTAAACTCAAAAGATGATGCATTATCAATTGCAGCTGCATCTATTTTAGACCTTAAAGGAATGTTGGAAGCAAACCAACCAAAAGCACCAATTGCAGCAAAAATGCAGTTTTTAGCAGATTTCCTTTATGATGTAAAGAATTCCAACCATTAATTTGGTTATATCCCAAAAAATTCGTATATTTGTGATATAATATCCAATTAATGCTATCTGGGAAGAATAAACTAACGGTCATTAACATTTTAGACACCGCATTGGGTGTGGGTTCATCTTTGAAAGGAAATGAACAGGCACACCATTGTCCATTTTGTAATCACCATAAGAAGAAACTTCAGGTAAACTTAGATACTCAAAGATGGCACTGCTGGGTATGTGATTCTAAGGGTAGGTCAATACAATCACTTCTCCGCAAACTCAATGTGGATATAAGAGATATTAATAAATTAAAAGATATCTATGGTGATGAAGATTATACCTTAGTTGAAAAGGATGAGTATGTAGCTAAATTACAATTACCATCAGAATTCAAACAATTGTACTTCAGCCAAAAGGATTTAACCCTGAATACAATCAGGCAATTAATTACTTAAAAGAAAGAGGTATTACACAAGCTGATATCGTTAAATACAATATTGGGTATTGTTCCGAAGGATTATACTTTGGTAGAGTTATCGTTCCATCCTACGATGAGAATGGTGACTTGAA
>JACCEA011214828.1_pt1 | contig 17771 bp, 17 predicted proteins | sample 7449851 | NCBI WGS metagenome assembly JACCEA01 (sample SAMN15323453, study PRJNA562643) | freshwater metagenome | isolation source: river surface water | place: USA:Blue River Watershed | collected 2017-08-18
ACAATAATATTATTGCTTGAACCACGTGTATATGCCATAATTTTCACCTCTTTTTTCTATATGGAATAAGTAGGCGTGTTTCCTCAAGATAAGTATAACAGCCTTTTTAAACAATTTGTGTGTCGTTATATGAGGCATTCCCTGCGGAATACCCCTTTGTGTGGTAGCAATAATCAATGATTATCTTGTTACCAGCATAGGTTCTGGCAGTGCCAAAATCTACAATATCCCTAGTTTCCTCTAGTTGGTAAATCTTAATATCGTGGAAGAATACTGGGAGGAACTCCTTAAAGCCATTTCCATCTTGCTTTCTATATACCCCATTAGTTAGTTTAGTTTGAATCCATGAATTTAGGTCTTGTGCAGATTCGTCGCCTCTATCAAGAAGGTCTGCGATGTACTGTGTTGCATCGACCATATAGGGAATGTCTAAAGAGTAAAAGTAATAAAGAAGTTGCTCATCCTTAATATGTGGGAATGCCTTACGGCGCATCTTAAACATTCTATCGTATACAGCAAATAGATTAGCCTCATTGTTTATTGTTGCTGTCTGGGTTAACTGTTCAATTGTTGACGGGCTTGTTGGGAAAAATGGAACATCCACACTGACATTTGCTGGCCCAAGAAGTCTAGCAAGTTTCTCTCTTAAATAATCATTAATAAAAATAGGTGGGTATGAAATAGCCATTAGTTAATCACTCCTGCGTTTGCAATCCATCTGTTTCCAGTCTCAATTCCAGTCACTCTACCGCCACGCTTGCCCCTTGCAAAGTTTGACTTGTATAAAACTGGATCCTCTAGGTAATCTGATACTCCGCTAACCTTTAAGAATGCTTGAGAAAAAAATCTATTAAAGAATGAGTCAAATGCCTTTTCGAATCCACCCTGGACAGCAGGACCACCAGGATTCTCTACAGTCACTTCAGACTTTACAAATACTGTTTCCCCACCATCCTCAAATGATAGGGCCTGTGCTTTAACTGGACGAATTGATATTGGGGATCCTTCTTCCATAATTCTAGCCTTGTCGTAGAATGGTGTTTTAGAGCCATCCTTGACCGTTGTAGACTGCCTAAAGGTTCCCTTGAAGGAAAGACCTAGCCCACTTACAGTATAGTCTATATCGAACAGTCTGGCGTCTGGAGAGCCAACCTGATTCCACTCATAGATATGGTGAAGCATTGTTGGATTAACTCTAGCAGTAGAGTCAATATACTCCTTTAATAGTTCTTTTGTGGCTGCCCCTAGATTTACTAAAAACTTAGCCTTGCCACGATGAATACCCTCAAGAAACCCAGTGGAATATTCCATGATATTAGTCATGTCACGCATAAACTGACGGCTATTCATTGTTACCTTCATTAGACATCAGCCCCCTGGTTCTCAGATCTACGTAGAACTACCTTGAAATACTCTACGTTTCCAAATGGTCCAACAAAAGGATCATTCGTTGCTACCTCAAAAATAGTTGACTTTCCAGCACGTGGTCCAGATGTCTCTACATAAATTGGATTACAGTTCTTATCTCTAATATTGGTTACGATTACGTTAGTGATTGCATTATTAGAATCTCTATCAGAGATACGGATGTCTTCACGTACCCTGCCAAGTAGCAACTTGTCTTGTGTAATATTTACGTTTGGAGTTACTTCTTCTTTATTAGCAGAACCAGCAGGAGCAAAAGAGCAACCAATTGTTCTGTCCAGTACCCAAGTCTTCTTAACATTACCAAGAGCACCTTGCTCTACAATTGGGTGATAGATGTCCGCTTCCATTGGAAACATAAAATCTGTCTTGCTTCCACATGTCATTTACAGCACCCCTAAGCGTCTGATTGACTTCTGATACTTGGAAAGTATCTTGTCTACCAGGATATTCCCCGTTCCTTCAAAGACTCCTTTATCAAACTGAATCTTAAATTGATCAGTATTATATGCTGAGATATATCTCTTGTAGTAGTCTAGTTTGCCACAGGAGATGTCTTCAATTAGCAACTCAGTTGCACGGACAATCTCAGATGGCACAGCAGTGTAACCAGCCTCTACGACTACCTTATAATCATAAGTCTTTGCAAATCCACGAACAGCCCACTTTAAATCTAGTGCATCTGAACTAGAAGCAGGAATCTCAATCGGAGCAGACTCATTACGATTAAAGATTCCAGTATAAGATTCCATGATTGCAGTCTTGTCTGGACTAATCTGGAATGATCTATCCGTTACCAAAATGTTATTTTCATATACTTCAACAATCTTCTTAGCATCAAACCATAGTGGGTGATAGTCTGTACCTAATCCAGTAAACTCAATTACCTTTTTCTTGTAATAAAATCCATCTTCAACAATAGAGTCAATAATTGCTCTAGCCAATTCTTCATTCTTTTTATATTCTGCAATCTCTGATGCAGTAGTCCCCTTATCATTGGGGTTAATGTAAGGCCTTCTTAATTCATAAGTATCGCTAAATAGAGTATTGGATTCCTCATCCATGATTTCTATGTGGTAGTCATTGTCATATCTACCGCTTAGGAAAATCTCAATTACCTCTTCTGAATTCTTTACAAATTCAAGTTCGGTGGTAGAGAGATCCGCCATATCAGTTATAACAGCAACAAACTGACCGTCTGTATAGCCAGATGGAACAGTAAAGGTTACTGAAATATCTTCATATGGCGGAACCCTCAAAACCTCCATTATCTACCGAATTCCTTTGCAACTTCTTCTGGTGTTGCAAGTCTAACGTGGTCACGAGTAAGCCACTTCTCAGCAGCGTCCTTATCAACAATATTGTATCCACGATAAACCTTTCCTACACCATTCCAGGTTACGTTTCTAGTAGAATATACCGCAACAGTTTCTGCCTTCTTTACTGGGGCAGACTTCTTTGCTACTGATTTCTTTGGTCGAGGTGCTGTAACAGATCCGATTGCACCATTGCCTACAAGACCAACCATGTTTACATTGTCGCTACCTGGCATTGAAGGTGTTGTGATAACATCTTCCTTGACTGGCTCTACAACTACTGGTGCCTCTTCAACAACTGGCTCTACAACTGGTTCTGGAGCAGAAAGTTCTTCAACCTTCTCTGCTACTGCTTCTGCGATAGCATCCATTACGATGTCATCAGCAATGCTTTCAACAGCATCTGCGACTGAATCAGAAATAAGTTCATTATTTAGTTCGTCTGACATGATACCTCCTAATTTATATTATAACAGACATATGTTAGAAGGGGCAGAGGCTAGTTGGCCCCTGCCCCCTCAAAAGGTACTGTTTACAGATTATGCATCTGCAGCAGCATCAGCGTATGCAATTGCGTCTTCTTCTTCCCATTGAATACCGAAGCGGACGAATACAGTGTATTCAATTGTGTCCTTCTTCGCAACGTATTCACGGTTGACCACAATATCACGCTGGAAGCCCCATACACGGTTGGCTGGGAATGTCAAGTCGACATAGCCATCTGGGTAGTAAGGTACTTCCTGAACATCGATACCTAGAACACGAGTAGTGCGAGCACCACCAAATGTCTGGCCTGCGCCATCCAAGTATGACTGAGTGTTAGCAGATGTGTTACCATTCTTGCCAAGTGCCTCAGCGATAGCATCAGAGAGTGTACCGTTGTTCTTTACGATACCTGCGAATGCATCGGTACCTGCATAGAACTTAAGGTTGCTCTTGATTGCACGATACTTGCGTGGCATTGCTAGGACGATGTCCTGCATTACTGCAGGTGTCCATGCATTGTCAGCAACTGTAACAACGGCCTCGTGTGAGACTCCATTGTCCTGGTGCTTCTTTAGGAATCCAGGCATGATGGAAAGGAATGGGTCTGAGCCTGTTCCTGTACCATTAATTGCTAGATCCTCAATGTCATTAGCGAAAGCGTTGGTCATTAGACGAACCAAGTGGTCCTCTAGTCCAGCCCCCTCGACATTGTCTTCAAGTGCTTCAGCAGATACTTCCCAGTCAAGACGAATCTTCTTGGTTGTAAGTTCTACCTTAGTGAACTGAGCGCCAGTGTTGGTGTAAGTTGCGTCAGCCTGTGCAGCAGCACGGATAACACGCTCTCCAACGTTGACCTTCTCAAGTTCCATTGAGTTCGCACGCATTGTAACACGGCGACCATCTTTGGCGAGAACTGTAGCATCCCAAACATAGTCGATAAAACGACGAGCCTGTTCTGGACGTAGGATACCACTTGCTGCATCACCCGAAGGATTTACGGCATTTGGACCAGAAGTCACACCAAAGTTAGCGGTTGGGATGTTACCAAGTGTATTTGCACCTGGATTAGTCACACCACCAACTCCTCCAGAAGCGAAAGCACCTTCACCGTTTACGGTAGGATTGCCATCTGCATCTGGATAGTTTTTAATAATTTCTTGTTCCGACATATTGTCACCTCCTAAGTGATTTTCTTATCGTAGTAAGTCGGCAGTTTTGAGGAAACGTCCGCCCCATAGGGATTTTTCAACCATTTCAGGTTGATCCTGTACGATCTCGCCTAGATCGCCAGACTTTCGGAAAGCAGTGTCCGCTTCTACTGCATCTACTCTCTTTCCAAACTCATTAAACTCTCTCTTAGCCTCAGTAACCTCACCCTTTACGGTTGAGATTTCTTCTTTGACTGTTCCGAGAGACTTGCTTAGCGCAGATACTTGCTCATGTAGAGACTTAACGGTGTCTGCTAGATCGCTAAAGGCTGATGTTAGAGTATTCTTAATCTCAGTTACTGCCTCAACAATAACTTCATCTGACTTAGATACCTCTGTTGTTGCTTCTACAGTCTCTGCTGTGGTTTCGACTGAATCAGCCTTTTCCTCAACCTCTACTGCTTCTTCGGCTACTGGAGCCTCTTCTGCAACGACGGCATCTGCCTCTGGAGCGACCTGTGTTTCTTCAACTACTGCTTCATCAGACTTGGCAACGTCTTCAACAGCATTTTCAGTTGTTTCATTCATAGGATCTTCCTCCTTCGTCATCTTAGAAAGATTAATGCCTTTAGCACTATCAACTAAGAACTTTATCATGTTAGTTTTTTCGCTGTCATCTTTTTCAACGAAACCTATGTTTTGCATTTGGGTACCAGATGTTGGGCTAATTTCTGATTCATTCTCAGATAGCATGACTAGCCCTGTCTCCTTGTCCCAAAATACATTCTCAATTATAACATTATCGTCAATGCTTTTAATCACATCTACCCCGTCTACCTTTTCAACAGATAGAATGTTAGCAAATTGGTTCGCTGGATTGTCTACTAATGATAGTTCTACCAAATCATAATCCTTAATCACACGGATGGTCTTATCCATCTTCTCATCAAATGCGTCATCCCACTTATTCATACGGCCACCAATTGAAAAGCCAGAAAGAGTGCCATCAAGAACCTTTTCCCAAGTATCTTGAGCACCCTTTGAAATATATGCGGATACATAAACGCCAGTATAGAACTTCTTTGTTTCTGGATCGAAGTACTTGTCTTCCTTAAAATTAACCATTTTACCAACAGAAATAGGTTGGTGCATTTCACGAATATTACCACGGAATTTAGCGAATGCTTTTAGAGAGGCGTCTGTCGTAACAATGTCCGCCTGCTTATCGATATTATCTAGTGTGGCAAATCCTGAGACGATACGCTTTTCTTTATCTACCTTACTGAAAGGCATTGAAAGTCTAACGTTCTCGCCCTGGGATTCCCAGTTCGCCTTTGATATAGTCATGCTAAGTTAATTATATACCCTTTTTTATAGAATTATTAAATTATTATAACATTATTTTTTAATCTGTGGAGCGACCTTCACCCTGTGGGTTCCTGCCATCAATAGTGGCTGGTCCATCAGACTGGTTTGCAGATCTTTCCGCATCCCTTGTTCTATTCTGCCTAGTGTTAGCATTAGCATCAGCAGCCTGTCTTGCAGTTAGTTCTACTGGTGTATCACCACCATCACGTGGAGGTAGTCCAAGCAAGTCTCTAGCCTCATTCGGAACCATGATCTTATTACGAACATAGCGCTCTAGAATTTGAGACTGAGCAATTTCGTCAGTTAGGGTCAACTCATTAAACTGTAGTTCTAGGATATCTGTCTCCTCACGAACCATTCTGTTGATAAGTTTTTCTAGTTCATCCTGTGCTGGCCTTGCAACCTGCTCCTTGAATGTTCTATCTTGTGCAATAGCAGCAGCAACTGCAGCAGCATCAGATCCACCCAACTTAGTAATTGGTACCTGATGGGCAATCAGAATGTCTTCTCTATTTCTAATTCTGTATTGATTAAATGATGCTTCCTGCACACCATTCTCAATAGGCTGCATATTAAACTCTACCTTGTTTTGGTCATTATCTCCAGGAAGAGGAATATACAGAGTTCTGTGGCTTTGTCCACGTAGACCAGTTTGCAGGAATCTAAATAGTTTATCCTCTGCATCACCAGATAGTTTGGCGCCCTTTAGAGTAACAATGTATCTTGGTGTTGCCTTGTTAGCAAAGTAATCAATGTTGTATTGTGATGCAAGTTGATCTCCTTGAAGAGATGTAATTGCAGACATAATATCTGGTACACCATAAAAAGTATTTAGTGGTGAGTACTTCTTAATATGGATAATCTCATTTGGACGTGGATCATCGGTTACTGGGTTTGCATTCTTTGCCCCGAAATTTCTAAAGTAGACTACCTTGTGACCAATAATTTGAACATACCCATCACGAAGCCTACGCACACGCATAGTCGTAGCAGGAATGTGTCCAACATATCCAATTTTTCCGTTTACGGTTCTACCAATTTCGATATACCCATTTCCAATAGCCTCAACGTCAGTATAAACCTTTTTCATTGTGCTGGTAAACGATTCATCATCATTCAGGCTTTCAAGCCAGTCACGCATTTCAACCTTTAGTCGCTCTACTCTACGTCTCGCCTTTTCTCTTGCAGAATCATTATCATTTCCATCAATGATCATCTGTGCACGAGATGTTAATACAAACTCATAGCCAAGCCCAACAATGTTATCTACCTTTGCATCAATGGCTGAGTGGTTGGCAAAAGATGTATCATAGTAGTTTGCCAGTTCATAAACATTCCATGGTGGAGTGATGACGTCAAACATGCCATATCCATTGTGATATACGGTACCTGGATTAATCTCTTTTGATCTTGCACCATCTTGACCAACATTAGTGGCTAGGGCGCTATCTAAATATTGTTGGCTGGCATCAGCCTTAGCCATTCTTGTAGCACGACGCTTGAAGTTAGCATTTAGTCCAGACAGAGACTTAATCTGATCCCAGTTTTTATTGAATGGGTCCTGTCTCTTAAAGGAGTCTTCGTTAACTACAGGTTCGTCAATTCTGGCACCAAGAAGGTACTCAAATCCATCATTACTCATCGCCACTACCGTACTTATCATATGTCTGCTTTGCTGCAGCCCAGGCACCAAAGTCATTCTGGGATGGGATAAGTCCTTCCTTCATTCTGTCAACCTGCTCGCTATACTCTTCATCGGTAATTCTGCTTAGGCCACCAAAGAACACAGCCTTACCATTTGGCTCACCATAGTGGGCTGCTGCCTGACGTAGTTCTGCCATTCTAGATATGTCTCCACGTCTAGATGGAATGTTTAGGATATTTCCATTCCCGTCAGTAAACCACTTACCGTTCTCTCTTTGCCAGACGTAAACGCCCCAATCGAGTTTATTATCTACAATTTGTACCTTGGACTTGCCAAGTTGACCAGGTTTTTCTAGTTTCATAACCACAAGTATACCATATTATACGGCATCAAGTACTTGGGATTGCCATGATACGTTCTGATAGATGTTATATTGGTACGAGTTTAGGCTAAACATGTTTGTATCCATGGTATCTGACTTGACGTCATCAATAATAATCTTATTAGTGCCAGTATATATCTGGTAGATATTCTCTGGGCTTACACCATAATAACTAGTAGAGGATAGAATCAATACCCCATTCCAGTTGTAGGAGGTATCCCAGAACTCCCAATCCAGAGTAATTGGGCCAACACGCTTAACAGCAAACCATGGCCTAATAGACACCTGCTGAACCTCCTGTAGGTTGGTTGACTGATAGTGGGAGACATTGTTGATCAACAGTGGGCCATTAATCCTAATTCCGCCAAGATAGTTACCAAAATCTAAGGTACTAGCAAAAGATATTCCGATAACATTCCACTCTTTTACAGTAATGACTGGCTCTTTAACTAGCCTTCCATTTAGATAGAATCCAATTCCATTCTCTAACTGACCAGTATTTGAGTTAATGGCATATAGTTTGGCCCTCTGACCATCTGGATGTATAGACTTCAAGAAAAACTTAATGTAGGCATTCTTAGACTGAACTTCAAATACCTGCATAGGGGCATATGGGAAGAAGTCTTCATCATATCTTGCAAAAGCCTGCATTGCAATAACCTTATAGTCAGGAGATAGGGAATTGTTAATTGGAATAGATAGTCCACGGTTAATCATTGGATCAAACTGCCCAACATTTTTGATTCCGCTATTTCTTGTAAGATATAGGTATGGGGTGCTGCCCTTATATATCAAGAATGGATTTTCGCTCTTGTAGTCGTAATAGACACCATTCTTTTTGTACGGATAGATTGGAATACCAAACTTAGTGCCAATGGTATTTGGAGAACTTTGGCTTAGTGACTGAGATGCATACTGAAGAGATCTAATCTTAACTGGCTTCTTAATTAGTTTGTCTACATTAAATTCTATGTGAGTTACGATAGCGATATCATTAAAATCAACACCAGTTGGTGGATAGATAATCATGCCATCAACTACTTCATACCTTGTATTCACCCATTCTGATCCTGGCTTTACAACTCTATCTTTTGGTGCAGACTGCTTGTTTACAAAGTATCCATCCACAGCATTAGCGCCAGACTCTAAGTATTGGAATGTAACGTATGTTTTTACTTCCGAATTTGATGTATCGAACTTATAAGATTTTGAGGACCTATTCTTTAAATCCTGATACGTATCAAACCCTGTAAACAGATGATTATCTAAAGACTCGTATGTTCTTTGGATTGGATTTGAGTACTCTGCGTTTAGTTCTTGATATGTCCAATTTCCAGTAGAAGATTCTTCTTGAACAAATCTTGATGGTGCTGGATAGTTTATATTAAACTGAATAAAGTCTAAATCATACATTGAGTCACCCCTGGTGTCTTCAACATATTTAGCAAAATATGAAAGTGGGATATAGTCTTCCCAGTATGAATCAATAGCGATATCTAGAGAATACTTATTTAAATATTGGTGAGACACTAATGTATAACTTGCTATATGCCCTGTTAGTTTGGCAGTTGAGTATTCCCATGGGTATACCCCGCCGTCCATAGTGCTATCCCAATTAGTTGTAAGAGCAGAACCAGCATCAGAGTCAATATGCTGACCATATTGCAGGAAAACGTTTTCGTAGTCAATTGTTGCACCATTTACACTAAAGAGATCTTGTACCTTAGATAGGTTTCTTGCAGTGCAGAATCCAACCTTATATATATTTCCAGCAAATGTTTTTTCAAATGACTTAGAGCCACCAACATATACTCTTAATTGACTCTTATTACCAAAAAATGACGCTACACGTCCACCAAAATATTCCGAGAATCTATCAATGTGTAGACCTACAGCAAACTGATCACCAACAAGGTCATCTCCAAGCCAGTCTGCTGCATATGCCTCATAAACCGTATATTCTGCCTGCCCATACTTAAGTTTATAAGATAAAGTTAAGTTAGATACACTGATAGTAAAGTAATCCCCAGTTATCTCATTTTCAATCCTAAATAATATCTGTTCTGATACTGCTGGAGACTTTAACTTAAAGATTCCATAAAAAGCCTTTGTTTCTTGATTTAGCAAATTGAAACTATCAAAGTAAATGTATCCGTTTGTATTGCTCCATAGGTTGCTTGGCTTTAAAGATATAAAGTTTTCAAGTTCATTCTGTCCAGCACCAAGATCATCCATCCAGTCTTCATATAACTTATTATCAAATACTACTGATGGCAATGAATAAGATGGAACCGACAGTATGTTTCGTTCTGTAGACAAGTTTTCAACTATGCCCTGGCCCCAGGAGCCAAGATCTGGGTAACTATAGTTGTTTGTATAATTAGCGAATGCGTAATCAATTGCAGTAGATGTTCCGCTATATGCAGTATTAATATTCTCTGGAAACTCTACTGCCTGTCCATATACCCACCTACGCTTAGCCATAGCAACTGGAACTTTATACGGATATACTGCAACACAATCTAACTCAATTGGAGAGGCATCTTCGTATGCATAGAATCCTAACCAGTCTTGATCTTTCCCAGACTCAGAAAGTTTTGATGGATATGACAACTCCTCATTAATGTCTAATGAGATAACCAACTCTCCGTTAAGAATAACAGATATGTTATTAGGAATAATGTTAATATTAAAAATCATTGGCCTATACCACTCACCAACATAATGGGAGGCAATCTGGTCTCCAATTTTAAAGATTAGGAATGAGCCGTCTACATATAGGCCATCACTTGAAGCAATTGGGCCAAATACTTTTTTAGCATCTATTGTGTCAGAACTTATTCTTGCCCAGAACTCTATAGAATAATCTCTACCGCTACCATGCTCATTCAGTGCACCAAATCCTGGAACGATTAGAGAAGGAAGGCCATTCTGGTTAGGAATAATTTTTGTATTTGACTGTGCACCGAATACTAGTGGTACACCCGTATTTTTAGCCAGCAGAGTTTTATTGTTAACTAAGTAGTATGCTGGTGTATCTTGAACTCCATATGCTGCTGCAGGAACTACCTTAATTGTTCCTAAAGATGTTTCACTATTAGTTTCAGGCATTACACCTAGTGATGTTGAGTTGAATTCTTCTGACCACTGACCAAAAGATAGTCCATTAACATAAAAAATATTATCGTCTGTACTGTTGGCTCCACCAATATAGTCTACCTTTAGTACTAACTTAAACTCTGTATTCTCTTGTGGGATTGGGAAAGTGCTGGAAACAAATACCCAGGCTTTATTGACTACAGACTGAAATGTCTGCATTCTCTCAATAATAGAACCAGTGGTTGTATCATAGTATTGATATCCTATTTGATATCCAGCAATATATGAACTATCTGCATAAAAATATGATCCAATAGAAAATGTTGCAAGGCTATAATCTAATTGGTTAAAGTTAAATAAGAAATCGCTTATGCAAGATATCTGTCCATCCTCATTAGCAAGATTGCCAGTTAGTTTAGTAACGTGGCTAGATGGAAAAGGTTCCTCGGAAAATGTAGATAACTCTGCTGTGCCACCAGTTACTGTCCAAGACGAAATATCTCTAACATCTTCATCAATAAGTGACACGTAGTCTGAGGTATCATCTAAAGCCCAAAGACCTAGCGGATGTTCCGCAAATATCTTTTCGGCATATAGGTTTGATGGACTAGGCATATGTTCTCCTAGTCTATTTTATCATACAATACGGGTAAACCAGCGAGGAGTTGTATATCTAACACCAGACTTAATAATCCTTACCCCATGTACGAATGACGGATTATCTGGGAAACATACTAGATCTCCAGACTCAGGTTTGATTGATACATCATAGTCAGGGAAGTAAATCTCTCCACCTTCATAGTCATCGTTGATATAAATCAATGTAGCAATATCATTTGGTCTGCTAGAGTCAAAGTGTTCATGCATTTGAGCACCAGCCTCAAATCTAGCAATATGGGTTTTTGTTTCATCAAATGGCTTAAAGTCAGTATCGGAATACTTTTCTTTTACGAAGTCATATACACGCCTAGCGTTAGACTCAATTACCCTATTAATTTCTGGGTCAATTTGCTGAATCTGTCCACGAACATGGACTTTAAATTCTTGCTCAGAATTGCCAAACTCTCCAAAGAGTTCATCATTCTTTTTTGAGTACTCATAAATTTTTGAGTAATCTTCTTTACTCATAAAACCTTTTACATGGATGATTTGATCTCTCATACTGACTCCTATTTAAATGTAGACCCCATATGTGGCATTTTATCTTCATGCCCACAATATAGGCACTGACCAAGGGTAATGCCAGTTACTGGGCACTTAGCAGTTTGGATATATGCTCTATGCCCAGTAATCCGACAAAGTAATGACTTTAGTTTAGAGGTAGCCAATGCTGCTCCTGGTCCATACCAAATTTTTGAAGATCGGAAAGAGGAATCACGTCATATGCCACTGTAATTCTTGGACCTTCCCAATCCCAGTCTCCCATTGCATGTGGGTGACCCATCTCAGATAGGATAGCACGGTTATTCTTATTTTCGTTAATCTTGTACTCGTCAAACACTTTATAGTGTGTTTGTGATGGTTCTGCAGATACTGCATAGTATCCATGGAATAGTGGTGCTCCACCATGGCCATGATCATGCCAGTCTAGTTTTCCATTGTGTGCTGTATTGATATTAAACCATCCCTGAATCATATAGTTCTGAGCCTTGAAGTCAATATCATAGTAGTCGCATGCCTCATGCACCATATCTGAAATTGCTGTATAAAGTTCTCTAACGCCAGTAATGTAGAACTGAAATACGTTATACTGTCTCCACTTCATAGTAGAAACGCTATTAGAGGAAAGCCATGCCTCATTAGCAGATACTGGGGTTACCCCAACTACCTCTGCTCTTTTAATCTTGTCATATCTGTCTTGTAGTTCTACCGCCATGTTCTGTAGATCATTATTTAGAAATCTCTCGAAGAACTTGTGTGGCTGAGTAGAGCGACTAATGCTTGGTGGGATCATCATACCCTGCTGCATTTTATCTCCTTTGTCCTAGTATATAGAATTAGATCTATACGAACTAATTATACCATGAACATAGGCGTAAAGGCGAATACGCTGAAAGATGAAGGCGTAAAGCCGAACACGGAGAAGAATCCAAACACTGAGAAGAATCCGAATACTGAGAAGAACCCGAATACTGAGAATGGTGTGAATCCAAACACAGAGAATGGGGTAAATCCGAATACTGAAAAGAATCCGAATACAGAGAAGAATCCAAATACTGAGAACGGTGTAAATGAGAAGGTTGTAACGCTAGAAGACGCTGCTGAATAAGCACCATTTCCGTTTGCGTTTTCTGCACGTACCTGATAGGTCTGAGCAGTTCCACCTTCCTGGTTTACAGTTACTGATGTGGAGGTTGTAGTTCCAGACTTTCCATCAGAGGATGTCCAGGTGTATTGTGTGATCGCCTTACCACCATTTGCAGGAGCAGTCCAAGAGACTACGTCCTGTGTAGCACCAGCAGTATTTGTTGGTGACGATGGGGTTGGGCTAGAAACAGTTGGAGCAGACATTGTTGCTGGAACTGTAGTAATTGTTACTGAGTTAGATGCTGCTGATGCTGCTGATTGTCCAGAAGCATTGCTTGCTCTTACTGTAAAGGTTGGTGTTGCACCTGTTGCGATGCCTCCAACAACAATTGGAGATGCTGAACCCGTAGCGGTCTGACCAGTTGAAGCAGTTACTGTATATGAAGTTGCTGCTGGTGAGTTTGCTGGGAGTGAAAATGACACAGAAGCAGCACCATCGTTGTATGCACGATTAGTCCCGACGTCTGTCGCTGTTACGTTAATTGGTGCCAGTGGCTCCAAGAAGTCATTTTGTGCTAGTGACTTTCTACCTGCTCTTTTATTCTGTGCCATTTTCTAATCTCCTATTCATTAACCTTATGCGGAAAGGTCTCCGTAGACTACCCATGTGTTTGCTGCACGCTTGAAGAGTGTAGCAGATGACCACTGGGTGCGTAGTTTTAGTCCTGGTGTTGCATTTACAGTAACTCCACCTGCACCTGCAATTGTAACCTGTCCTGCACCAACCTGTAGGATATCGATAGATGTTCCCACTGGATAGTTTACAGAAGCATCTGCAGGGATTGTTAGTGTTGTTGCTGTTGCCTTGTTGATCTCAACGAGTGAGTCTCTTTCGGTCAATGCGCTTAGTGTGTAGGAATCTGTCTTAGCAATGATTGGGGTTAGTGATGGTACACCCTGCTTTGACTGAGTTCCGTCTGAGAATACTACACCTGCAACCTCAACATTATTAACTGCTAGGTCATCAAGTGATCCCTGAGCAAAGTTAACTGTTGTTGTAGGCTCATCAGTTACGCCCTTGAAGACCTTCCACTTGTTTGCAGAAGAGTCACGAACGATACCTGCGTGCTGGTAAGTTCCATCATTGTAGGATGATACAAGACCTAGGTCTACAAGGTTTCCAGTGTTACCCTCACCAATGTAGATAAGTGGGTCAGAAACAACTAGGTCTGAAGCAGAAACAGTTGTTGTTGTACCAGCAACCTCTAGGTTACCAGAGATAACCAAGTCTCCACTCAATGTCTGTGTGTTTGCAGACTTTAGGACTAGGTCTGCTGTGTCAGCGATACCGTGTACGTTTGTAGTAATTGCTACGTGAACGTCAATCTGGTCATCTGCATAATCCTTAGCACCCTGAATATCTGTTTGTGTTGCTAGAACTGATGTATCTGCAATTCCGTGAACACCAGTAGTGTCGTCATTGTGAGCAGTTACAGCATTTGTGATATCTGTAGATGTTGCAAGTAGTGATGTGTCTGCAATACCGTGAACATTGGTAGTGTCAGAATTGTGTCCACTTAGTTCAGAGTCTGTGTATGCCTTAGCATCTACCTCAGCAGTATCTGCATATGTTTGAGCATTTACATCTGTTGCTAGAGGGGCAATTGCTGTTGCAATCTCTGAGGCAATTGCAGCATCTCTATCTGCAGCCTCTTGACCAATTGCAGCGGTAATTGCATCATTTCTATCAGATACTTCTGCAGCGATAGCAGTTGTAATTGCTGCATCTCTTTGTGTTACTTCATCAGTGATAGCCTGTGAGATAGCAGCATCACGTGCTGTAACCTCATCGCCAATTGCTGATGCAATCGCAGCATTTCTATCTGTTACCTCAGAAGCGATGGCGCCTGAGATAGCGAAGTCTCTATCTGTTACCTCTTGTGCAATTGCTGCATCAAGGTTTTGCTGAACTCCAGAAACCTGACCGTCAACAACTAAGAGTGCATCTGCAATCTCATTAAGTGTGTCAAGTGTTCCTGGGGCAGTGTCAATTAAATTTTGTAGTTGTGATACTGGAACTTGACCAAGTCCATCTAGGGTTGCTACGCCATTTGCTGCACCCTTTTCTGTCAATGGGACATAGTCATCTAGTGATCCACCTAGAGTATCAATGGTCTGGAAGTAGGAGAGATCTGCCCAGACGTTTACTCCATCACCAATCTTAAACTGGTTGGTGTCTGTTTCGAAACCAATCTCACCTGCTGCGAGTACTGGGTTAGCAGAAGTCCATTGTGCTTCTGTACCTCTACGCTGTTGCATTCTTGTTGCCATAGTTTTATTCTCTCCTTATGGGTGCTACCCAATGATTTTCTATCTTATTATAACATCAATTTATTAATTGAAGTTATCTACAGCGCTACCGCCATCAAGTACGAGAGTCCAAGAAGTTGTTTCTGGACCTCCACCATCGACTGCAGTGCCTTGTGGGCTATTGAAACTTCCACCTTCACGGAAGGTTGTTACAATGAGACCGTTTCCATCAATTGAAGTATCGTGAATGTGTTGTGGGATATTCAAAGTATCATCAATTGTGGCAATTGTAAGCCATGAGCCTCCGTAGTATACATTGAGTCTTTGTGTCAATGTGTCAAACCACATATCTCCATTGCTTGGTGAAGAGGGAGGGGTAGATCCAACTGGTGTATTTCCAATAAGGGCATCTACATACTCCTTTGTAGCAGCATGGCTAGCATCAGTTGGAGAACCAACTGCAACTGCCCCTCCGAAACTACCGCCATTTGCGACTTGTAGTCCATTCTTAACCTTAAAATCTTTGTCTACTGTAGCCAAGATTTACCACTCCCTCTTCATAATTTTATTTTTTAGACTAGCAATGTACCTGCAACAGTAACTGTTGAGTTATTGTTTACAGTTGTTACACGTAGTCTTACATCTGATCCAGATACATCAGCAGAAATTGTTGATGCTGAACCATTTGTTCCAACAATTGCGTATTCTGTGATAGCAATGTTGTCAGAAGTATCCATTGTTAGAATAACCTTAGATACTTCAGTGTGAGTTCCATAAGCAACCTTTACAAGGAATTCAGCAGAACGGTAGTCTGCCTTAGCCCAAGAGAAGGCTGTAACTTCACTTGCTGTTGGCACAGAAGCCTGTGCAGCAACCTGCTTTGCAATGTCTGCTAGGTTTACAGCAAGGTATTCTGGAGTAGCAGTGATATCACCAGCAGCAACTGCTGAAGAAATATCGTTTGCTACTGCATCACGAGCACGCTGATCAGTGAAGTATAGGTTTGAAGTACCTTCCTCAATGTCATCTGTGTCAAGTGCATTGATAGCATCTGTTACTGTTCCACCAACTGCATCGATAGCACGCTGATTTGTGAAGTAGAGATTTGCTGTACCCTCTTCGATATCGTCAGTGTCTAGTGCATTGATTGCATTTGTTGCAAATGTTTCTGCAGCAGTCTGAGCAGCAGCAGCAGATCCAGCAGCATCATAGTTAACAGCAAGACCATCAGCATATGCCTTAGCATCTGCCTCTGCAGTGTCTGCGTATCCTTGTGCTGTTGTTAGTGCAGTAGAGATTTCTCCATCTACATAAGTTGTGTCAGCCTTTGTTGCAACCAAGTTAGCAACGTCTGTTGCGTAGTTTGGATTGTCAGCAATTGCTGCAGCCAACTCATTAAGAGTATCTAGAAGTGCAGGAGCACCATCTACAAGATTTGCTACTGCAGTGTCTGTGTAGTCATTTGCATCTGAAAGAGCCTGTGCAGCAGCACCAGCAACTTCATATCCAGAAGCAAGTCCATCGGCATAAGCCTTAGCATTGTTCTCTGCTGTAGTTGCATATCCCTGTGCTGTTGTTAGGGCTGTAACTATTTCTCCGTCTGTGTAGGTTCCAGCATCTGCGATTGCTTCAGACTTTGCTGTTGCAACCTCTGCATCTGTTGCGAAAGAACCATCTAGGGTTGTTGAAATTTGTACGTTTGCTGTACCATCAAAAGATACAGAACCAGTTACATCACCAGTTAACTCAATTGTACGAGATGTCTCAAGTGCTGTTGCTGTATCTGCATTACCAGTAACGTCACCAACAAGGTTAGCGGTTACTGTACCAGCAGCAAAGTTACCAGAACCGTCACGCTTTACGACTGTATCTGGTGTGTTAAGTGGAGTTGCTTCTCCACCAATTAGATCAATAATGTGCTGATCATCAGCAGGGTTCTTTGTGAGGATGTCATAGCCATTGATGGTACCTGTTGCACCCTCAACAATAAGACCACTCTTGATCTTAAAGTTTTTATTTACTGTTGCCATTTTTTATCTCCTTTTTTTACGCCTTAAGTCCCATACGAGCGAATCGCACAGTGACTGGCTTAATTGCAGGATCTGGGGTAACTGTCAAAGCGACGGTATCTCCAGTCCGTGAGACACTAATGGTGCCAATATTCCCATCGTTGTCTATAGTTCCATACTCACTAACAGATACATCTGATCCGTCAATAAGAAGGGTCATTTCTGTGGCGTAATATTTATTATCACCAGCAGAATTCTTTGCGATTGATACAATGTACTTAACCATACGCCAAACAGTTGCATCAAATGAGTCAATTACTGTAGGGTTCTCAATTC